>Ga0123355_10022357_pt1 | contig 10136 bp, 8 predicted proteins | sample TergutEmb28metaG_3_FD_89872 | JGI IMG/M metagenome (GOLD analysis project Ga0123355, IMG submission 89872) | Embiratermes neotenicus P1 segment gut microbial communities from Petit-Saut dam, French Guiana - Emb289 P1 | ecosystem: Host-associated > Arthropoda: Insects > Digestive system > Gut ...
AACCACCACCACAACAACAATAACATCAACAACAACAACAACAACAACTACAACAACAACAACAACAACAACAACTACTACTACTACTACTACTACTACTACTACTACTACTACCACCACCACCACCACCACCACAACCACCACCACCACCACAACAACAACAATCACTAATTTTAATAATAATAATAATAATAATAATAATCGCCATTATGGTGATAATGCCGATGATAACGAAAGGGGAAGAAAAATGAAAGGGAGGAAGCAGGAAAACCATGTAGTAATGAAGGAAAAATTTTGTTTACGCCTGTACGTTAGACTATCGATTTTCACAGACCTGCCGAACAGTGTTGGCGTGGCGAGGTTCTCCGTCGAATTCCATGGAATTGATCAAGAAATGTGGAACTAATTGGCATAAATTCATTTAGGACCGGAAGTGAAATAATACATGGCTGCCGATATTTGCAAAACTTACACTTGTTTGAAAATATTTTGTAATGAACTGCTACAGTGAATTTCATACAAGCTTCACAGACAGTTTAACCGTTGATACTAGGTCACGGATGGACTGACGGAGGACAGACAGACAGAGGGGTGGGATTTCCACATAAGGCGTCAGTGTTGCGTCGTGACGAACGACTGAGAAAAATAAAGAAAAGGTAAAGCTGCGCCTCTGTACTACATAAAAGTATACAGGGCATTAAAGGTATGGCCACACTCATCCTTAACCACTGCACTGGACGGAATTGTCTCAGCAGCTGCAAAAATTCTTAACGACGGCACTAGACTTAGTGGTATATGCAGCTGCACTCATACGACACTGGAAGAAGTTCACTGAGATCTTACTTACTTACTCCATGGAGCAGAATCCTTCTTGAGAAGCTAACTGGTTCTGCAGCTAGTCAAGAAATTCCCCGCACTTTATGGAACCCGAAAGTTCATCACCTTATTCACAAGTGCTCGCCATTCTGAGCCAACTCCATCCAGTCTCCACCTCCTCCCACTTCCCGAAGATCCATCTTAATCCTCCCATCTACGTCTGGGTCTCCCCAATGGGAACTACCTAACATACACGTAATTTTGTGGCATTAATTGTTACATATCCGGTACGAAATATCGGTCTGGGAACCCGATATCCTGGCCGTGGTCCTTCGTGATTTTTTTTTCAGAATTCCAAGTGAACAATAATAGTCTACTTTACATACTACACTTGATGTGACTGAGTGACCGAGTGACTCACTTCCGGGATGTCATGGTTATGACCCAGATTTTAACGAGATGGAAGTAACAACTGGCAGCAAATAGGTTCAGGCGTTTTTATCCCCTACGCAAATTTTGAAGAAAGTTAATTATGCCTCCACTACAATACGAGACGTTGTGTGTTTATATTTCCTGTGATCTTCATGTTTGTACCGTGCATCGGTGAAGATTAAAACGCTTTATAATCCAACAGATGCAAAAATATATAATTCTTAGATACAAATAGAATTAGTACAAAATATTTAAACATTTTAAAAGTGTTATAATAATAATAATATAATAATAATATACAAATAATTTATAATAATTCTAATTGTATCTACGAATTATATATTTGTGCGTCTGTTGAATAATAAAGTGTCTTAATTTCCTGTGATTTTTGCCTTCTCGATAACAACAAAGAGACACCAGGAATATCGTTTGCACTCTTTGGACATGGTGACATACATGATCTGCCTACACGGACAGAGAATAGTGAAAATATTAAGGTTTATGTTTTAGAACAACACTGCCAATGAAATGTTTTGTTAAATGGACGAAAATATATAGAACAGTTTATAACAGAATATTGTTCAACTGAATTAAACATTTTTTCAATAGATGAGTATTATTTGCTTTCTTCCAGAAGGAAGGGTTTCAGTCATAAAATAATAATAATAATACATTTATCAGTCAGTATGAATCAGAAACCACTAATGAAATAAGCCATAGTTCAGTGCAGGAATACTATTGTGTCCCATCATATTACGAAACCATTAGTACTAATATTAGTAAAATTAAGGGAAATAAGGTGTTATATTAACCGACAAACACAACCAAACAGATCTAATATACCGGTCCATTATTCAGTTTTGGCTGTTTACATCAGCCATTATCAGGTCGACAACAGTTCGCAAAAAGAATAAAGAGGACAGCGGATCCTCCTAAAAACAGGGGTGTAAAATCGTAAAGAATAGTGATAAATATTATTCCGAACAGAAAAATGACAGTAAAGCTGTATTAGAGACATATTTCGTATAATCCAATGTATTGGATAAAACGTAAAACTGTAATTTAAGATAAGGACCTTCCGAATATTGACTTCTAGCTAGCAGTCCGGCATCTAAAGTAAAAAACAGCAATACACACATAGTTCAACAAATACACATAAGATGACAATAATACACACAAGACAACTAACAACAATACACACAAGACATCTTAAAATGCAACACGTTGAAAAGGTAAACAACACCACAGCAAGAAAATACTGTATAAAGTTTCTAGTATTTTTTCTCACACGTATTTTACTCACGGTTTCACCCCAGCCCTTCACTTCTCACCACTTTACTACTCATATAAACTTTTCCCATAAAGTCTCGTTTCTACCCCCTTCCCTACACTGCACTTATTTCAGCATTAAACTATAAACATCTAGGTCTATGAGACGGTCGACCTGAAGATCAGAGCATTCTTAACATGGGCAGTGGTTAAAGGTAAATGTTGAGCATTTTGTTCATTTATAACACCTAACTTACGCCGCAATACCACCCAAGCGTATAAGAGACTACGTCAACCCCAGCGCTGGTGTGGGCGCGTTAACGAAGGGAATAATCACTCTTGTGAAGGCGAACAGAGCTGTTGTCCAGCCCACAGTCATTGCAGTAACTGGGCTATTTATTTGATGGCAGATAACGACGGTGTCAGTCCCTGAATGGTAGGTTGAGTAGTGACTAATGGATTGGCAAGTATGTGCACAGAAAGCATCGCAGATCAACCAGAGGTAACCTACTCTGCTGTCATTCGTCTTGAGGAACTGAGGAAAAGCAGGAAAAATTCGCATGGAACTTGATCTCCAAGCTGAGACTTAAACCCGGAACATTCTGAATTAAATGTTGGAGTGTTAAACAATCCGTCTCAATTAGGCTGATTAAGATGTAAATTTACACCAATTGTATGTTTTGTTGACCGTGCATCGTTATATATCCGTATAACATGAACCAACAAGGTGTACTATTTTCTATTAATTTATTTCAACAGTAAGCCACTAAATGTTTCGAGCAGGCTTGCTGCTCATCATCAGGAGGATCAACTCTGTATAAACAGCAATTGGTTATGTTGACTGGCTGCTGGCAGCAACCGGTAAACATAACGCACGACTAGAGCAATTGCTGTTTATACAGAGATGATCCTCCTGATGATGGGCAGCAAGCCTGCTCGAAACATACAGAAGATTACTATTGAAATAAATTAATAGAAAATAGTGCATATTGTTGGTTCGTGTTATACGGATTTACACCAGTTTGTTACGTGGAGACAATGGATGTAAAGATCCACGAACACTGCTAAGGTGGATGCTACATAAGGACGAACACGTTTCAGACTTTGGGTGGCGTAAACCTGAAGAAAGAACCCTCTCCACTAATTGTAAATTGGACTGGGTACATGCCAGACCTGGTGCGGAAGTGATGGTGACATCAGACATCCAGGCTAGTTGACGATAATGATATTAATTATAAAAATAATAATGAATAATAACACCAATATTTCGTTCTTAAGTAAATAAATATGTTATTTATTAGAAGTAACATTTTCAATACAAAATTGTATGCGTGTTTTGTAGGTAATAACCTTATAATGTTAGGCATTTCAGTAGTCTGACCGTGACAGAACGACCGCGTACCAAGGACTGAGGAAGTCTCCCTAAAGACGTTGACTTTTCCGTCTATTCTTGGGACGACACGTGCAGAACATTACACAGCGGCCCTTTGATACCAGAACGTAAGGCTCGAACCCACAACTGCACGTGCATGTGTTGATTCGCGGCAGCCGATTATTTGACAAAGAAACGTGTGTAGATATCGCAGTGGCGGCTTGTGATATATTACCGTTACTGAAATGTTCGTTGATCGTAAATTTCATATCATGATCGGAGAATATAATTCATTATTGGTCCAAATGATTTCGGTTTTCAACAACGTTACGGAACATTATTATTATTGTTACTACTACTACACACTACTACTACAGACTACTACTACTACTACTACTACTACTACTACTACTACTACAGACTACTACTACTACTACTACACTACTACTACTACATACTACTATTACTACTAATACATACTACTATTACTACATACTACTATTACTACTACTACATACTACTATTACATAATACTACACTACTACTACTACTACTACTACTATTACTACTACTATTACTGCACTAATACCACTATTACATACTACTATTACTACTACTACTACATACTACTACTATTACTACTACTACACTACTACTACTACTACTATTACTACTACTACTACTACTACTACTATTACTACTTCTACTACTACTACTACTCGCAGCTCTGTTAGGTGGCCGCTGTGTAGCCTACAGTTTGCTTACGTAAGGAGGCTAAGGAGCCTTTTTAAAATAAAATTTAGCGTGGAAAAAATGTAATTAATCCGGCAGGCTTATAAGCAAATATTAAAAACAGAATCTTAATTAGTGAACTTAGTAGAAACGGACAAAGTTTTTTGTTATATTTTGCTACAAAATTGCATTAACTCTTCATAAGTTAGTGATGACTGTTGGATTACTTAAGGAATGACTTCAGCTCCAAAAATTAGTCTACACAGAGATGTTTACACAACTTGCGCGAGAGAGAAATAGGCCTATTTAATGAATCTGCTTTAGGTGCACAAGTTATATTTTGTGTTTACGTATTCTTATGTTTTAAAAACGAAGGTTGTTGAAGTAAAATAATCTGTATTCGAGATCTGTCCAGGAATGTTTTACGTTTACTGACAGTCATAAGAAAGTCTATGGAATATAATTTACACATTAACAAAGCATAAAATATCTTTATTTATTAAATCACAACAGGAAAGTTGTCTGTCTGGCTGTTAATTTCTGGAGTAAATGATCCTTTAATAAAAGCTGCAGAACCCATCTGGGACGTATAGCCTAATTTAAGACGATACAGCACGTGTAATAGAAACACGTAGCTTTTAAACATTTCCATAATTTATTACTAATAGAGAGATTTACTGTGTGAAGTTCATGGCGTCTGAATAACATTCCATGTACGAGTAATAAAAGAGGCATCGGTAATTTCAGGCTTCCGCAGCGGATGTAACAAGGCGTAGATTGGTAGTTATGTACCGACGTTTAGGGACAACCTATCGGTCCCATCTTTAAAGGTCAAGCGGTCCAAGAAGATGTTGGAATGCTTGAACCTTGAAGACAGGAAAGAAAAGTTGTCTAGAAACTTTGGTAAATAACTACTAATCGACCCCGCGCAACATTGTAGAAGGCGAAGATCTGAGGCCTCGGTGAAACAAATACAATTAAAAAGGGTGAAGAACTTGCGACATGGGACGTCCTCTCAGCAGGGTTAACGAATGTTCAAGTCTTCTGGGGTTTTCCCTTCTGTTGTTGCTAAATATTTACCAATGATCCTTTTGAAAATGTAGGAACTGTTTCCCAAGCGATATAGTGTAATATCGCAGAATTCTCGGATTTTCTTGGTACAACTTCTACAAAATTATCTGTAAGACGGCAAAAATATGAAATTTGTACTCTCGGAGTAAAAGGGTGCTGATAAGTCCTTAGCCCGGCCAGGAAGAACACAAGCTAATGTTTCTGTCAGAATGGCGTGAAGTTCCTTCGGCGCCTTGCCTTGTAGGGAAAAGTTGATTGCAGCTCGCGTCTCGATGTTGTTGAAATCCTGCGCGTCCCTGACATACTTCCGAGTTTGTTTCCTTCCTGGTCGGGCTAAGGACTTATCAGCACCCCGGTACACTTTACGCTTTGTCACTCCACCAAATTTCTCCGATATCTGGAAAAGAGGGTGGTCATTAACGATTATCAATAAATAATGTGGCAGGACTCAGGACCAGTATATGTAAGAAATGGTCTTTTTATACAACATAAGCTACTCTGCAGAATGAAGCCAAATGTCGGAAATTTTTTTTCAAATGAGACAACCCCGTTGTTTTGAATATAAGCTAAATATAAAATATATATATAATAGATTCATACACAACTTTATATTTTATTAAATTATATTAGGTAATAATTCCAGCTACAGGTTTCGGCCCAATTGTAGGGCCATCTTCAGACTGATCTTTGAGTAGGTGGAGTGTACAGTTGATAATGTTTCCAATTTACGAGATCTCGTATTACAAGTATTTGTTAAAATAATTGTGGTATGTTATATAAGAGACTTAAGATTAAAATTCAAATGTAGTACTTTTACTTTTATTTTATTAGTTTTTAATGTTCATTGTATAAAAATAAAACATTTGAATTTTAATCTAAAGTCTTTTATATAACATAATCACAATTATTCTAACCAATTCTTGTAACATGAGATCTCGTAAATTGGAAGCATTATGAACTGTACACTCCACCTACTCAAAGATCAGTCTGAAGATGGCCCTAAAATTGGACTGAATCATGTAGCTGGAATTACTTACTTACTCCATGGCGCAGAGTCCTTCTTGAGAAGCTAACTGGTTTGCAGCTAGTCAAGAAATTCCCCGCATTTCACGGAACCAGAAGGTTCATTAACGCACTCACAAGCCTCCGCCACCCGTCCCTATCATGGGCCAACCCAATCCAGTCCATACACCCACATCCCACCTCCTGGAGATCCACCCTAATATTATCCACCCATCTAAGCCTAGGTCGCCCCAGTGGTCCCTTTCCCTCCGGTTTCCCCACCAAGAGCTTTACACTCCTTCTCCTCACCCATACGCGCCACATGTCTAGCTGGAATTATAACCTAATATAATCTAATACAATATAAAGTTGTGTATTGTATATTTTTTATATTTAGTGGGAAATGGCATTGCCGGTTTGTTACAATGAAACTTCTATGAAGGCCTTGTTAGCACCTCCTGAAATCGAGTGTCGCCTTCTATTGGTAATTTGGCACCAGATCTAGTCAATTTCACGTAGACCCACTGTAGTCGTGTAAAATCCGCTCTAAAGTCCATTCAGTTGCTTGATGCATTGTTCTGCACTAGCCTCCGCTGATCCCGGAAGCATTATCTCTCATCTTCCCCATACTGTTTGATGACTGTTGTCCAGAGTTCAGGTTCAGATAATATCACCCCAGCCTGCCTTTGCATCATCATACGCGACTGCAGGGTCTACCCTTCTGTAGGGACCTCTTCAGCACCCACCCAACAATCGGCTACACGTTTCTATTTTGGTCCCCAACCCCGTCTCTTCCCTGTCAACACGACTTTATCTGCCATCTTTAAATTCCCTCTTCCATTGCTCCGTTTTCTCTTGTATGTTATATTCACAAAAGACCCCATCTTTTAATTCCTGCGGGATCTGTGGCATCTATCCCCCCACCCCATATTCTTTCGTTTCATGATGAAGAAAAAAGCCTGAATTTGACTGACGTGAATCATAGATTTCATGAGTTTTGTTAACTGATACCGCAAAAATTTTAATCCTTGCCTGAAGTAGTAATTATCTCCCGTCATCAGAGAGGGCTGTATTCAATGGACGATGCTGTAAATGAAACATAAAGGCGGAAAAGTAAAACAAAACTTTACAAACACACGAATGTGCTATAGACGTACATGTTAACTTATGAGAAAAACAGAGCCAAGGAAGATACGGTCGATTTTGTTGTAGCAAAATTGGGAGACTTGAAAATTGCATAGACAATTTTAATTGCTGAACTAAGCATGAATGCCGAACAGGTGAGTAAACAGACATAATCGCCCGTGGCCTATTTCAACAAATGATCTCAGGCAATTTACGAAGAAAGCGTGATTCGATTCATGGGGCAGACAAAAAATTTCGACTTTTTCTTACCGGTCCAGTCCTGCTGTGGAACACACGCGGTATCATATTCTCAGTGGTAATCAAGATACCCTTCTCCAGACGAAAGAACACTACGCAGCTGCATCTGATGCCTTGGTTAAGAATGAGTGCAGATATTAGGCCAAATGAACTCATACAATTTTGCCTAATTAAGAACAGGGAATTATTTGCCTGTATTTCATTTTATACTACATGCAGTGTCTTTGCCATTTGGAATTTTATACTTCAAAGAATACAATAGATAATTTTACACAGAAACAATGCATTTATAACACAAATGCCCTCGCGTATTAAGCTAATTACTTTGCAGCCAATATTTCTGCTAAGAAATACTTCTGACTGTAGGATATATGTCTGCCGGTATTCCAGATGTTTTGGATCCGCATGTTAGCACAGAAGAGAGCATTAACCGTATCCTGTATAGTATATACGGCACATGCAAGCACTTTGAGCTTTATATTAGCTAGCTGCACAGTGTACCAATCTGAAGACAGCACACCAACTCCATCACATTCTCGTGCTACCTCATCAGCTAATGGTGCATGCAGCAAAATAGTCCCTATAGTTCTAACTTCTATGATGTTCAATGGACTTGAGCATGGGCTTTCCATTCAGTTGAAGGGGGTTATTTCGCTTGTTTGGGGGAGGAGAAACAGAAAAAAAAAATCTGTTTCTTTGGTGCCTAATCTTTGGTGAAAAAAAGGAGATAAATTTATTTACTGTACAGTCTGATAAGAAATGTTTGCAATACTTTTAATGAATTTCATATATTTATTTATTTACTTTATTTGCAGTTTACTTAAAATAATCTCAGACTTTAAAGTGTGAAATGTTGGGATGTGTCCGAATTATAAATTAGGAAGATTCTGAAAGGGAGCTATCCTGGTTTCTGTGTAATAACCTGTCAGTCATTTGGAGGTACTGCGGAAAACCTCAAAAGACCTCAGTAATTATGTGTTTTGTCCGAGGTCCGGAGGAGCTTTACGTTTGAAATCAAATTGCTTCGCTTAATGAGTTTCATTTTAAATTTCGCCTCCCTAGTTTCCTGTAAAATTTACATTATTTCGTTGTTCACATCAGTCGTTCCCAAGAACAATAAAAATATTAAGAGATAATATGTTATACCCAGACAGTTGTTAATAAAATGTTTAATAGAATCCATTAAGTAAGTTTACTATCGGTAAATAATCATGCCGCTAGAAAGTATGTAACGATTCATAATTAATGTGTTCATTTCAGACATTCTATACACATTAAAAGTTGGCTTAACAAAGAGAATTTATCTACTTATTTATTTATCTGTTTATTTATTCATTCATTCGTTCGTTCATTTGTTCATTCTGTTTTATGTCTAACGACAAGTTCATAGCTCCTTCCAAAAATAATTCTCCACATAGTGCGATCTAAGAATTCGGCAACAATGTTTTCAGGTATATACTGTACAAACATTTGAAATAGATTGAATGCCAACTTGATGCAACTAGGTAATTTTATTGATGTATTCTTAGCTCGACATGTTTCGGGAATATACGCCCATCACCAGGAGCATTAGATGTTGAGTTGCAGCATATGGTTTTCTGCACCGAGTTTTTGGTTGGGTGGTGGTCTTGAGATGGATCTCCGGGAAGTGGAATGTGTGTGTATGGACTGGATTGGGCTGGTCCAGGATAGGGACGGATGGCGGACGCTTGTGAGTGCGGTAATGAACCTTCGGGTTCCGTGAAATGCAGGGAGTTTCTTGACTAGCTGCAGACCAGTTAGCTTCTCAAGAAGGAATCTGCACCATGGAATAAGTAAGTAAGGTGGTCTTGAGAGCCGTTGCGTACGTCGTGTGTATGGTGCGGATGGTGCTGTGCACGGCACCATCCGCACCATACACACGACCTACGCAGCGGCTCTCAAGAACAACACCCACCCAAAAACTCGGTGCAGAAAACCATATGCTGCAACTCAACATCTAATGCTCCTGATGATGGGCGTATGTACCCGAAACATGTCGAGCTAAGAATACATCAATAAAATTACCTAGTTGTATCAA
>Ga0123355_10022358_pt1 | contig 10136 bp, 10 predicted proteins | sample TergutEmb28metaG_3_FD_89872 | JGI IMG/M metagenome (GOLD analysis project Ga0123355, IMG submission 89872) | Embiratermes neotenicus P1 segment gut microbial communities from Petit-Saut dam, French Guiana - Emb289 P1 | ecosystem: Host-associated > Arthropoda: Insects > Digestive system > Gut ...
GCCCCCCTTTGTCCTTGTTTCTTTTTTTTCCACATTCAATTTTTCTCCAGCCAGAATGAATACGCCCCCCCATAAACCCCCCTTCTCCCCCCCCCCCCCCCCCGCCCGCCTGCCTATGAGAATATGTGGATCTGCGTGTTGTTGTGGGTGTATCGATCGGAGACAACTTATAACCAATAACAGACTATACCATCATTTAATAATACATTTTAAACATTGTAAGTTTTAACTAAAACTGCACATATGATATATATGTTTGTAAAGGGAATTTATTGTTCTATTTTGTAACTACATTGGTGTAAGCTCCACGAAGATGGCGATCGCGCCGAAAAATGTAGGAGCAAATTAATATTAAATACCATTATCCAGAATAGCGCATCTGTTGGTGCTAATATAATTTATAATTAAATTCGCAATGCACTGAAAGAATAATGTGAAAGTCACGCCTGCTAATCTGTTTTGTTACCACCAATAATCAAATCGCCCTTATTTTGTAAAAAGACATCTCACAAAACATGAATTCTAAAGGAGAACCAACAAGATGGCTACGTTTTTAGGCACGTTTGCAAAATGGCGAAAACCGACAATTCGCTTCGTCATGTGCTCCCGACTGCCGCTGCGTCCATCTGTCCGTCTGCATGGTATAATTCAGCTCCCACTGAAAGGATTTTCATGAAATTTCGTACTTGAGTAACTTCTCGAAAATATGTCTTAAAATTCGAGTTTCACTAAAATGGGACAAGAATAACGAGTGCTTTACATAAAGACCAATACACATTTGTGATCATATCTCGCTCAATTCTTCCTAGAATTAGAATTATCTAGCCAAAAGCTGTAGAGAAAATCAAAACACACATTTCATGTCCAGCAGCTCTTTTCGCAATTCGTACTAATTATGAGATAACGTGGAAAAGTTTCGTACCGCCCGACAGGCCACAGATGACGGGCATGCACACTGCATGTTGGATAACTAAGGCTACAGACACACACTCGTAATATGTAATTTTTATTGCCTTTCCACTGCAACAATGGTTACGCGAACGCGCCTCAATGTTACGTTCATATGTACACAGCCTCTCTTCAACAGATTAGCAAATGCTCTGAGAGGGTCAATATCCAACACGCATGTTGGTCATTCTTGGAAGATGTAGTTGTCACCTTTGCTACGTCACCTTTGCTACATCACAGAAGACAAATCATCTCAACGTGGCAGTTAGCTCCTTTTTACACAACAGGAGCGATATTCATCACCGTCATTCCTATCTGGTTGTTTTTAGCCCCTCAGAAAAGTAGAACCGGTAACGCTGCTGCCAGGACAGTAACACACAGGGTCACCTTACGTGATTTCTCAGGTTTCAGGGAAAGATAATTAGGAGAAGAGCACCGGAGATACGAATATTCTTTCTTCATTTACGGTTATTGGTCCAAGTCACAGTATTACATCCGCTAGTAAATATTTCCAAAATATTCAAAACTGCAGACGCTGGGAACTCTGAATTCAGAAGAAGAATCAGCCCAATAATAAATGTAGGAAGATTATTCAATTAATGGTAGCTAGTAATACCCTGAAATTAAAACACAGAGAAGATACGTTACTACTTTCTGCATGTATCGGACTGTCGCGTTATATCTTACAAGTTAGAAATATTTGAGAATTTAATATTAAGGAAACTGTGGAAACCATGATCGACAACATGAATTATTATTACTCGGCGAAAAACTGAGTTAGGCCAGCTTTCTCAAGGAATTTATATCTATGACACGTTTCTCGTTCATGAAAAACAAGAATGAATCGCATAATTTCGGGACAGAAACCTACATGTGTCACTTTGACGAACTGCATGTAAATGAAAACGTTAAAATATGCCTCGACATAAATGGCTGTGGTAATGTAAATTTGGTTTCAGCTATCAATCGGAGAGTGTGATAAAGAAAATGACGGTATAATGTTTTAAGGTAACACTATCTCAAGTGGTAAGACGCTCACTTTTCACCACGGAGTCTAAAGCTTCTAATTCGAGTGACTTCACATATGCTACACCCTCAGTATTACAGCTGGAAACTGGCGTTCCTGTGTTCCTGACGAAAGTTCCGCAATACGTCTGCAAAAGACTGCTGGCCCCTGCACTGACACTTGACATCGTGATGTCTCGAATCTGACGCAAAACCGCTAACCACTACTGTTATTAAAAGAGTTCGTAAACGGTATTCGAGGTCCCAACTGATAAGCAGTGAAATTAACGACACAAACGTCGGTGAATTTATGTTGCAATGCTCGTACTTTCAGTGACCTTGGGTCAGTCGACAAATGCTTGTTTTCCTTGCCCTTCGACCATCTTCAGTGCACATAAATTGCTTCAGATAAGGGTAGGCTGGGTTTATCGGAAAGATAAACCAAATGACCGCATACATTTATGGGAATCTTCATGTGACCTACTTCTGTCATTATTCATTGCAAATAACCACATCAATTAGGCTCCTGTGTAAGACCACTAATAATATTGTGGTCTTCTGATTTTACACTGTGTATCATTCACACGTAAAATAACCACTGCCACCGGGTGACAACCCATCTGCAGTAAATAAATATTATCATTGTTATCATCATCATGTGGAAGGTATGTCTACAGGGCCTTAATATGCATTAAGACTATCCACAGCCCCAAAACCAACACGTGCAGGAGTGTACCTAAAAGAAAGAAAGGATGCTTTCTTTTCTTGACATTTGCTGATTTTCCAATGAGCATTACTTTCGTCGCATGTTGTCCCAGGTTTCGTCCTATTGTCCAGATGACAGTACTTTTCAAGACGAATACGGTTATGGGGCATTAATGGAAAACCGAAACACTCGGAGAGAACCTGCTACAGTGCCACTTTGTCCGCCACAAAATTCGACGCCAGTTACTAAACTGCCGAACCAAGGCACTGCTTGACAGTCTGTCTCCATATGCACGACAGTAAACAGTCGGGTTCTGTTATAAGGAGCCAACGTTTCATGCTGTTAAGGAAACAAAAATGGTGTTTATTTTGAAAATCACAAGAAACACATAAATAGCTACAATGTGTGGGCAAACTGCGATTATGTTACAGCACATCGCATATAAGTTACCGTACAGTTATTGGTGGGCTTGAAAAGGTTAACGCTCATTCATGCATTAAAACAGGGTGATGTGAAATGAATTTCTCGAAGCAAATGCAATAAATATTGTCTTCTGCAATGTAGTGGCGTATAGGGCGGTAGATACGGAAGCCGTTTCGGAGTAGGGTATTGGTTCCATCTTCAGGATACAGAAGAATGAATTCGGAGACAGTACCAACCTCCGAAACGTTGATATCTACCTACCAAACCACATGACGTCACATTCTGATCAATAGTTTTTTTCAGGAATGACTGCCGCCCAGCGGACGCATTCGTTGATATTAAAATGACCCGCTGAATGGGGAAAGAATTGGGGCAAAACAGTGTCAGCGGTTAGATTTTTTTTGGCGCATTCGTAAAATTTCGAAAAGCGACTATTCGCTTGCTCATGTCTGTCTGTCCGTCTGTCAGCATGGAACAACTCGTCTTTCACAGGAAGGATTTTCATAAAATTTGATATTTGAGTATTTTTCGAAATCCTGTCGAGAAGTTCAAGTTCCATTAAAATCCGACAAGAATGACGGGTACTATACATGAAGACGAATATAAAAATTTAATCATACCTCTCTCGATTCTTCTTAGAATGAGAAACGTTTTTAATTTTAGATAACATTTGTAGAAAACATCAAAATACATATGTTTTGTCAAGTAAAGCTTTTTTTCCCGAAAATCGTGCCGTTTATGAGATAATGTGGATAAATATGGTAAAATCGGAAAGGCCACAGACTAAAATATAAAATGGAGCATGAGCATTGCATGTTGCATACCAAAGACTAAAACACACACTCAGAATATGTAATACTCATTCCTTTCCCACTGCAACACTGGTTGTACGAACGCGGCTCAATGTTACGTCATACGTACTATGCCTGTCTTGTTCGTGTTTATCTGCATCTGCCTAATAGAAGTTATGTGCTTGTACGTTATGGTTTAGAATTCACTTCTACCAATCAGTCACAAAACGAATGGCCTTATTTGGATGTAGGAAGTTGAAAGAGCATCCTTAAGTAGACGAACAGTCATCCTGATTACTAGGGTCCGGGAATGTATGGAAACCTACTGCATTCTTTTATTACATATAACTCTGTCAATTATATAAGGCCGGTGTAAGAAACTATACACCGCTTTTATTGTATTTGAAAACCCTAAACTTAACTTTGGACAAATAAAATGGGTCGTGCCGATCCCGGTGACAGTTCGGTCTGGGGCGCTGGAATGCTGGGACTGCGGGTACAAATCCAGCTGAAGCTGTTAGTCTCTTGTTTGTTGTGTGCTGTGTATGTGCCGGCCTCTGCGACAGTTCGTCACTCGTTCAGAGGAGTCCTACCGAGGGGTGTGTGTGTGTGTGCGTGTGTGTGTGTGTGTGCGTGCGTGTGTGTGTGCGTGTGCGCGCGTGATCTAGGAACTTCAACGAAGCGGTCTAGGTCCGATTTGGGCTGCATCGACACAGAAACAGAGAATGGCTTCTCACAAAATATGACCTGTATATTCTTATCCAGAAAAAGTACCAATACCTTGCTACATCATCGTCAAAAACACAACAGAATTTTATGTCCTCACTACCTGACAACAGCCAAAACCTAACACAACACAGCCTAACCTCACATGTTCGCACCTTCTCAATGTCTGTAACTGAACTAAGTGAAGAGACCATCTTCAGATGCTAACAGTCATTGAGCTCGTCAAGAGAATATATATATATATATATATATATATACATATATATACGTATACATACATATATATAATTGCACGTGGCCGGGAGTTCAGTCGGTATAGCGACTGACAACGGGCTGGACGGTCCGGGATCGAACCCAGGTGGAGACGAAATTTTCCGCCCGTCCAGACCGGCCCTGGGGTCCACCCAGCCTCCTGTAAAATGGGTACCGGGTCTTTCCCGGGGGTAAAGTGCTGCCGGGGCGTGCTGCTGACCATTCACCCCCTTCTAGTGCCGCAGTCATGGAAGAGTAGAGCTATACCTCTACCCACCCTCTTGGCGACACCGGGCCTGTAACGGGATCACTTTACTTTTACCATTTATATATAACTGCACAGTCTAACACCACTTTTTAATAAGTAATAACAATTAAAATATAATTAAATCATTTAAAACAGCAACATGTTTCGGCTCCTCTTACAGCGCCATCTCGTACTCTATAAAGCATTGCTAATTGTGTATAACACTTTGTGAAGCTCATCCTGAAGATCGCTCTATAAGAGGAGTCGAAACATGTTGCTGTTAAAAATGATTTAATTATCTTTTAATTGTAATTACTTGATAAAAAGTTGTGTCAGAATGTGCAATTATATATATATATATATATTCTATCGATTATTGAACACAAGGGGGATATATCACCTGAAAATTATATCTCGTCAAGAAATTTTCTGTGTTTCACCACGTACCGAATCTTATCCCGAGCCGGATGAATCCAGTCAAAATCCTCTGGTTTCTATGCGGCACGTTTTAATATTATGCCCATCTACGTCTAATCCCTCACCTGGTCTCCTTTCCCTTCAGTTTTCCCAACTCAAACTTCGTATGCAATGATCGTCTTTCTTCTGCACGCTACCGGTGTCTCCCATGCCATCCTTTGTGGAATCTATAATTTATATTACACGAACACATTAAGTGTTCTGTACAAAATTTGTAGATACGTTCATAAATTCTGCAGACTCCAATTTCATCTACGTAGCTATAATGGCCCATCAGTTACCGCCATAAATCGACAAACAAATACAGGATCATTATTATAACTGACCCAGATCGTTGGTCACTTCCTGCCGCAAATCAAACTCGCCGTTGGGTCGGGTTCCACGCTGCGCAGTTCAAAGAACTGCAGTTGATATTAAGATTTTAATAGCCATATTCAAAGGAGGTGCTGAAAATGGCTTCCTTCGGCTGCTCGCAGACACGTCACATCTAACAAACAAGTTTTTCATTGCACATCATGTTCTGACGCCGAAGATGAAGACTCTACATCTGAACGCTTCCGCTCAGAGCAGTGTTAAGTATTATTACGACACGTAACGTCCCACAAGAAAAAAAAAAATCGATCTAACGAGTAGGCCACAATCCGCTGCTATGATTCTGTCACCAAAACCACTCTCCAGACAACGTTTGCGGTGTGAGCTTACCGAAACAAGGAGTATGTTCTCTCGTAATCGGACAGGTAATCAAGAAATGGTGCCAGATGCAAAATACCGATGTGATTTCAGTGCCAAGGGTATCAAAAGCACACCAAACACTAACCCATTAACATACGTAATGGTACTTCGTACATTATTACCATGGGAAAACTGCTATTCTGAGGGTTCACGTATCGACTGTCTTTAAACAAAGTTTCACCACTACACAGGACGATCGAAGGGCATTTCTCCTCCTTGCGCCCCATGAATTTACCGGTTCACAAAATTCGATCTTGCTTCAGGATTAGTGGTAGTGTTTATAATCACAGCTGTATATGGATAAAAATGCGCAGACACGCGCGCTTGCTGTTCCAGTGAAACCAAAAACTTTCTCGGACATGTCTCAAATCTAGCAGCACCAATATTTTGTCTAGTTTTCCGTCAGTACGTGTCTCTGCGTGTTCTCTCCCTGCGTAGAACGGAACTCGTTCCTCTAAACTATGGGCTACCAACCCGCGGCCCGCCAGGTTATATACTATCACCCGGCCCGCGGCCACAGTTGTAAATCATGTACATACTACACAAAATTACAAGATAATTTAAAGGGTCTGGTATACTACTTACTGTGAATTTTACATGTGCGGCTCGCGAACCAGCCCACCATGAGAGTTGTGGGCCTTTACAAAAGTTCGAACGCCCGTGCTCTAAACGTCTTCATGTACTTGTAAATTGTTTTCGCGTTTGGAACAGGCGCTTCAGGGAATTTTCGTCCGCATTTGCAACATTTCTTGCAGAATCTAAGACTACTTAGACACGTTATCATGGAGAATCACGCGATGCTCCAGTGGGCTCCCTACTACGACCGATGACTGGCTGTTGACGCCTATAAACTTCGATCAGTTACCCGTAGGCACGGCACTGAGTCGGCTAAGTTCATGCAGCAAGCGATGGGACATGATTTGATCAAATATGTGGCTTAAATAAAACTTCAGGCTGTAGTATCAATCATTTCCATTTTATACCACCAACATCTTAAAATGTATCTAATATTTGTCCTGTGCTGTTAAGTTTGTTTTGCATATTAGTATCATTAATTTCGCGAATTTTTTGCTAGTTTTATAATTGGCCCTGTGCTGTTTAACTAGCATGTTAATGAGAAATTTAATTGAACTGAAGTATTATTACAGGGCGAAACAGAAAATTTACTGCCCTTAAAGTTTCCTGGTAGTGCCCTCCCGTCCTCATGTTACAGGTTGGGTGGACACAACATTCAGCGTTGGGAACTAAAGAAAGTAGGATGATGGACGGTGGATTGTTGATAGCAGGCAGCAGAAAAACGAAACTGACCATTTGGACTGAAATTTGTGTTCGGAGACCAGCATTATGGAGGTACTTTCTTCACGATGTGAGGCTGAGGTTTGGCGAAAATCTGAAGTCGTTTTAAAGAGGGCTTCAAAAGAAACACGTAGTGCAACGTGCACATTGTGTACCAACCCAACCTTTGCTCTAAGGGTGCGGAAAACCAAGAAAAACATTCGTCCTTCTGATAATGGTAGGCTGGCAGCAAGGTAAACGTTTGGAAGTGAAGAGCTAAGGTGATGGGAAGTGAACTGTTGATATATCCTATTAAAATTCTAGCTGACTGGTTTCCATAACCGAGAATGCTTGTTTACTGCGCAGTACGAACCGAATCTCTACATAAAACTCCGGTTATTTTTCGCCTTCAAAGGGTAAGAAGCCTTAATGAACAGTGTTTTGTCTGTCGGTATTTCAACCGATTTCAGACGCGATTCCGTAAAACAGGACACGTCCAAAACCCAACGCAGGGTGTGTTCCTTTGTTCTCTAGCCCTCGGGAAAGGTGTGGAGTCCCTGCACGCCCCAGCCATTCGGTTTTAGCTAGTACGACCCGACAGCTGATCGATACCACAGACCGCTATCCTACTATCCGGTCCGAAACCATTTGCATACTGAATTACACAGGTAAATTGGCCGACATGTAAGAGCTCAGTAAATATAACAGGAGCGCAAAGTTTCAGAGCCGTTCTTTACTTACTTAAAGCCTCTCCGCTTTCGGTACATCGTGTTATCAAAATGTGTTCTTAAGTTTAAGGTAAAGTAAAGTTGCCCATGTGTAAGAAATAAAGGCATATGGGGAGTGGAGGTGTAGCTCTAGTCATTCTTCGCCTCGGCACCATATGGAGGTCAGGAGTCAGCTTCATGCCCCGGTCTCTTTACCCAGGGAAACAGCACCCGCCACCCACTGAAGAGCCCGCTAGGTGAGGCCTACAATCTGGAAGCGTTGTTGAAAAGAAAAATCTAACGCCCCTGCCAACAGTCAAGCCACGATTCTTCGGACGGCAAGCCTGTAGTCCAGACAGTAAACCGACTACACTACTCCAAAATGGTTAATAAACAACAAGGATCAGTTTTTTATTATTATACCCACAAATGCACATACAATATGTAAAATGGTATTGCATTTGTTGATAAATAATGGAATGAATGACATTAAATTTGTAAGTGTTCAACAGGCACAAAAAACATTAAATTATAAGAACATAAAGACTAATGTAGTTGTCTGGTTTAACAAAATACGTAAAATTTATCATGTAACTCGTAAGTATATAAACGCCAAAGTCTCTAACACGTTTTACATATTGTATGTGCATTTGTTGCTATAATAATCAGTTATAATGCACGAAGTGAACAACAGGTTTTTTTTGTACATCGTAGAATACTATCAGCAGTGTAGAGAGTAGAGTTTGTTGGCGATAGGTTGTCATATATAGTGCTGAGAGGTCGCTGGCGTAACATCATTGTTGTAAATGTACATGCACCAAGTGAGGAAAAAAGTGTTGAGGCAAAAGATAGTTTTTATGAGGAATTAGAGCAGGTGTTCGATCACTTCCCGAAATATCATATGAAAATGTTACTAGGAGATTTTAATACAAAAGTGGGGAGAAAGAATATTTTCAACCCAACAACTGGACAGGAGAGTCTCCATCAGAATAGTAATGATAGTGGGGTTATACTAGTTAACTTCGCCAAATAAAAAAATCTGGTTGTTAAGAGCACGATGTTCCCTCACCGGAACATTCATAAATATAACTAGACCTCCCCTGATGGTAAAACTCACAACCAGATTCACCACATATTGATAGACAGGAGATGGCATTCGAGTGTACTGGATGTGCGAAGTTTTAGGGGAGCTGACTGTGATACAGATCTGGTGATTGCAAAGGTTAGGGAAAGATTAGCAATGGGTAAATAGGACGCACAGAGGTTTGATAGGCAAAGATTTAACTTGAGGAAGCTAAATGAGTCAGAGGTTAGGGAACAGTATCAGATTGAGATTAAAAACAGGTTTGCAGCTTTGGAGAATTTGAACGATGACGAAGACGTAGATAGGACTTGGGAGAACATTAAAGAGAATAACCACACCTCAGCGATAGAGAGTCTGGGTCTGAACGAATTGAAGCAGAATAAACCCTGGTTTGATGAAGAATGTTTAGGTTTTTTGGATCAAAGGAAGCAGCTAAAATGCAGTGGATACAGGATCCAAGCCAAAGCAATGTAGATATTCTGAACAATGTAAAACGTGAAGTTAGCAGACATTTCAGGGACAAAAAGAAGGCATATATGAGAGCTAAAATTGAGGAACTTGAAACTAACAGTAAGATCAAAAACATTAGGGAATTGTATAGGGGCATCGATGCCGTTAAGAAGGGGTACCAGCCTAGATGTAATATAGTAAAGGAAGAGAAAGGTGACTTGGTTGCAGACTCCCACAGTATTGTGGCTAGGTGGAGGAACTATTTCTCCCAGCTATTCAACGTGCATGGGGTTAAGGACGTTGGGCAGGCAGA
>Ga0123355_10022361_pt1 | contig 10136 bp, 10 predicted proteins | sample TergutEmb28metaG_3_FD_89872 | JGI IMG/M metagenome (GOLD analysis project Ga0123355, IMG submission 89872) | Embiratermes neotenicus P1 segment gut microbial communities from Petit-Saut dam, French Guiana - Emb289 P1 | ecosystem: Host-associated > Arthropoda: Insects > Digestive system > Gut ...
AGCAGCAGCAGCAGCGACAGCAGGAGTGGTATGTAGTAGCAGTGTCAGTACTGCAATTGTAACATCCTCTCAGCTTTAAAAGTCAGTAAAATAAAAAGTTACAAAGAGTTGAGCACAAAGAGAGTGTGGTGATTTCGTAAGATTACGTTTTTGTTTTAACCCTTTAGAGATGATGCATAAACTCTTTTATTTAAAGACCCAGTTCTTACTGTGCAATAAATACTTTTTGTCTTGGTTATAAAAAACCAATCAGTTGATGAAGTTTAAGGCAAAAGTTGTGTTTGTTAGGCACATTCACAAAATTGTGAAGAGCAGTTCTTAGCTTCGTCATGCCTGTCTGTCCGCCAGTCTGCATAGAACAACTCAGCTTTCACTGGATGGAGCTACGTGAAATTTGATATTTAATTATTTTTTTAAAATCTGTTTAGAAAATTCGAGTTTCATTAAAATCTGGCATATAACTGGTCCTTTACATGAAGATCATTATACATTTTTGGTCGCATCTTGCTTGCTTCTTCTTACAATGGGAAATGTTTCAGAAAAATGTTGTAGACAAAATCAGAACACACATTTCATGTTCAAAAAGTTTTTCCAAGAATTGTGCCTTTATGAGATAACGTGGAAAATTATTACAGAGCCAGGCAGGCCGCAGATGACAATATGACACGTGTGCACTGCCTTTTGGATACCCAAGGGTACAATGACAGTTTCCGTGTATGTAATAGTTATTGCTTTTCCACTGCAACAATTGTTGCACAAATGTACAATGTTATGTGTACATTGCCTTTCTTGTCTGAAATCCCATTAAGCATATACCATGACATACCTCAAGTTGGCCATGACTGTTCCACTTCTTCCCAATTCATTATTTACTAATCCTGTAGGTGTCATTAAATAAACCATAAAAGAACAAATGCAGTTCTTCTACCATGACATGTTTTGAAACGGACTGCCAGTAAAATTGTGTTGTATTAGTAATTTACTCTTTAGTAATTTGTATGTTACTGTCAAACATGGAAAATTTTAATTACAGTCAACTAAGCATACTACATGTTTCAGTCCATGCGACCATCTTCAAGTATGAAAGTATGTAATTTAAAACCAAGCAGAATGTGTTGAATTGCATTGCAAATTGCGAGATCACGTAAAGTTCAGAGTAGTCATAACATTGAGGTGTTGTGTATTTCATCTTGTGTATCTTTTTGTTATTAAATACATGTTGTATTGTTTCTGCAATTGTTACAATGTTTTGTTAAAAGTTTTTTGTACAAACTTTATTCTGTTTGACTTGCATGGATATTTAGTTTCCTGTTGTGTTTGTATTTATCTGTGTGCGTACGTTCTTTGGAAACCGAAACATTCTCAGTATATCTGGAATGAGTATTTAAGTTGTTTTAAAGTTTGGTATTTTAAACATGGATATTACTCAACTTATTTATATTATTTATTAGTACTTTTTTATGTTCAGTGTTTATTGGGGAACAGGATTTTTTGTACACCAAAGTATAACACCAGCAGTTAGCTGATTAGAGTTTGTTAGCGATAGAATGTCATATATAGCTCTGAGAGGACGCTGGTGTAATATCATTGCTCTTAATGTGCATGCACCAAGTGAGGAGAAAATTGATGATTCAAAAGATAGTTTTTGTGATAAATTAGACCAGTTTTTTTTGTATCATTTTCGTAAGTACCATATGAAAATTCTATTAGGGGATTTTAATTCGGAAGTGGTTAGAGAGAATTTTTTCAAACTGACAATTGGGAATGAGAGGCTACATCAGGATAGTAATGGTAATGGTTTTAGAATAGTAAACTTTGTAACATCAAAATATCTGGTTGCTAAGAGCACGATGTTCCCGCACCGAAAAATTACACCTGGTACAAGTACACCTGGACCTCTCCTGATGGGAAGACTCACAACCAGGTGGATCACATATTGATAGATAGGAGATAGCAGTCGAGTATACTAGATGTACAAACTTTCAGGGGAGCTGAATGTGGTACTGATCACTATCTGGTGGCTGCAAAAGTTAGGGAAAGACTGGCAGTAAGTAAACAAGCAGCTCAATAGTTTGATGGGGTAAAATTTAATCTCAGGAATCTAAGTGAGCTGGAGTTTAGGAAATAGTATCAGATTGAGATTACAAACAGGTTTGCAGCTTTGGAGAACTTAAGTGATGGCAAGTACATAAATAGGGCTTGGGAGAGCAGTAAAGAAATATCCAAACCTCAACTAAAGAGAGTCTAGGTCAGCATGAATTGAAGCAGCATAAACCATGGTTTGATGAAAAATGTTTAGGTTTTTTAGTTCAAAGGAAGCAGGCTAAAATGCAGTGGTTACAGGATCCAAGCCAAAGCAATGTAGATAATCTAAACAATGTAAGATATGATGATGGCAGACATTTCAGGAACAAAAAGAAGGAATATCTGAAAGCTAAAATTGAGGAACTTGAAAGTAAGATAAAAAATATTAGGGACTTGTATAGGGGCATCATTGACTTTAAGAAGGTTTATCAGCCTAGAACTAGTATAATAAAGGATGAGAAGGGTGATTTGGTTGCAGATTCTCACAGTATTCTGGCTAGGTGGAGGAACCATTTCTCTTAGCTATTGAATATACATGAGGTTAAGGATGTTAGGCAGACAGAATTAGACGCAGCAGAATGACTATTGCCTGAGCCAAGTGCCTTGGAGGTTGAGTTGGCTATTGTAAAGCTAAATAGTCACATCACTAGGTATTGATCAAATCCCAGCAGAATTGATTAAAGCAGGGAGTAGGACAATTTGCTTTGAGATCCATGAACTTATTATTTCTATTTGAAATAAGGAGAAATTGCCTGAGGATTGGAAGGAATCTATCATTGTACCTATCTATAAGAAGGGCAATAAAACAGATTGTAATAATTATAGGGGCATATCATTTTTGCCAACTACATACAAAATTTTACCCAACATCATGCTGTCTAGGTTAATTCCATATGCAGATGAAGTTATTGGGGATCATCAATATGGATTTTGAAACATCAGGTAACTACTGATCATATATTCTTCATCCATCAAATACTTGAAAAAAAATAGGAATACAATGAAGCAGTGCATCAGCTGTTTATAGACTTCAAGGAAGCTTATGATTCAGTTAAGAGAGGTCTTGTATAATATTCTCATTGCGTTTGGTATCCCCATGAAAATGGTGAGACTAATGAAAGTGTGTCTGACTGAAACGTATAGAAGAGTCCAGGTAGGCAAGAATTTGTCTGAGGTGTTTCCTATTAGGAATGGTTTGAAACAAGGAGGTGCCCTATTGTCATTGCTGTTCAACTTTGCTTTAGAGTATGCCATTAGGAGGGTTCAGGTAAACCAGGATGGCTTGAAATTATATGGTAAACATCAGCTTCTGGTTTATGCTGATGATGTTAATATGTTGGGAGGAAGCATACATACTATAAAGGGAAAAGCAGAAGCTTTGGTAGCAGCTAGTAAGGAGATTGGACTAGAAGTAAATGCAGTTACAACTAAGTACATGGTCATGTCTCGAGATCAGAATGCAGGGTGTAGTCACAATATAAAGACAGATAGTAGTTCCTTTGAAAGGGTGGGAACAACCATAACAAATTAAAATTCTATTCAGGAAGAAATTAAGAGCAGATTGAAGTCAGGGATTTCTTGCTATTATTATTGACAGAATCTTCTGTCTTCCAGTTTGCTATTAAAAAATTTAAAGATTAAGATATACAGAACTATAATTTTGCCCGTTGTTTTGTATGGGTGTGAAATTTGGTCACTGACATTGAGGGAGGAACGTAGGCTGAGGGTGTTTGAGAATAGGGTGTTGAGGAGAATATTTGGGCCTAAGAGGGATGAGGTGATGGGAGTGGAGAAAACTATATGATGAGGACCTTAATTATCTGTACTCCTCGCCCAATATTGTTCAGGTGATAAAGTTGAGAAGAATGAGATGGGTGGGTCACGTAACGCATATGGGGGAGAGGAGAGGAAAGAGACCACTAGTGAGACCCAGGCATAGATGGGAGGATAATATTAAGATGGATCTTCAGGAAGTGGGATGTGGAGGTATGGACTGGAGTGAGCTGGCTCTGGATAGGGACATGTGGCAGGCACTTGTGACTATGGTAATGAACCTTTGGGTTCCATAAAATGCGGGGAATTTTTTGACTAGCTGAAAACCTGTTAGCTTCTCGAGAAGAACTCTGCTCCAAGGAGTAAGTAACTTCAGTGTTTTTTGGGTTGCATGTGTCCTTGATGTTGTTACACTTCAGGTATGTTTACATTTATTATATAGTGTTTTTGTAGAGTATTGTGCAAATACAATAAATATTATGATTAATATTTCAGGTTGTAAATTTTATTTCCAAGAACCGTGTTCTATAATTTTTGGCGTATGGTTTGTGTTGTGCTCTGTTTCCTACATCATGTTGTTTACTGTACACCAGGTAGCTAAGTACTGCTGGGATGTGTATCACATCAAGACAGGATGATTGGTTTCAGTGTCACTGTTGTGTTTAGTGGTAATACATAAATTGCTTTTAATTTATTACAACAGAACTGGATGAATTCCATCAGTATAATAATTTATCCTGTACTCTTGTTTGATAGTGGATTTTAAATTATTTCAGGGAAACAGCAGAAGTTACTGGCACAAATGATAATGCACTCTCCACAGAGGATAAAGTTCCTGTGTCAACAAGCCAAAGTTCACAACCTTCTCAGGCTGTAAATTCAGTCAGTGGAAGTTGTAACAACAGTACTAGTACACAACCAACTGTTTCCACTACACGATCAACTCGCTCTCAAAATCCCGAGTTCTTAGCTCGGCATCGTAGTTTCTTGCACAAACTGCACCTTGCTTCTTCAAGTAACATAACAGATGAGGAGTTATATACTGATGATGATGAAAGTACTACATCCAAAACAACATCCAGGTCAAGTGGGAGTATTCAGACTGAGGACACATCTAGTTTGATTGCGGATAGTTTGAGTGTGAGACGAAAACGTGAGCGTAGTGCAAGTAATGGGACCTTGTCACCTAGGATTCCTTCTCCTAGTGTTTCTAGTATGATTGGTGGAAGTGCTAGTGCCAACAATAGTGGTAGCAGTTCACCAGCTGGAAGTCAGCTGCAGCCTGCGACAAAGAAGAGGAGGAATACAAGAACGGATTCTGCAGGGGCTCAGGTGAGTCCTGATTTTATATTTTGGTTTGGTTGTGGAGAATTCTTTGAACATCAGATGGGAAGAATCTGTATGTTTTGGAATGTATTTTTATTCATGTTGTCCCTGAGAGAGAGAGAGACATGGTTTTGATGTACAGAAGCCATGGATATAAAGACTCAAACATTTTTAATCTCAGTATGAGTTGCAGGTGAATGTACAGGTTGGTTAATGGTAATGCTTAGGACACATGCAGGGTGCCAGGTTTGAATCTTAACCATATCAGCTATCTCATGCTTTTCCTCAGTCCCTTCTAGCGGATTCTTTCCAGTTCACACGCTCATCATTCTGCTAGTAATCACTGTATATTCTGAGATGCTTATAGCATCATGAAAGAAACTACAAACCTAGATGCAGATGAGTGGTGTTTACCTTCCACTTGCATTTGTGTATGAGAAAATGGTGCTGTTTAGCCATTGGATAAGGGCCTGTCAGTCCATTCCAGATCCCCTCATGACTGAACAGTCTTTCATGGTTTTGGCTTAAATGTCTTAATTCCCTGTGTAATCTGTCCCACTATCTGAAATTTAAAGGTCAGTCTTGATTTTGGTTTAGATTTATTATGTCTTGGTGATGGTAAAGGAGGAGGAAAGTAAGTGAGGTTTGGTGGGTGGATAGTTTGTATGTATGAAATTGCATTGTGTCTATTTCACTGCAAAGATCCTTCTACCATTTTAATTCTGTGTGAATTTAGTTAGGCAGACTGAAAATGAACCATAAGTGTAGTGTGTATGGTAGGAAACAAAGAAGGGAATCTAAGGGTAAAATTTCAGGCTTCTGCAAGGACGTATATGTTGGTTGTTCATTGCCAGCTACTAGTCTGTGCTGCATAACATCCTTGAAGAGTGAAAGCCTCAAGAAAATTTTAAATCTAGAATACTCTCTGAGTTAAAATTAATTGCATTGGTGACATTTTTTAGAAAGATTTGGAACCCTGTATCTGTTGGCTGTGACTTACGCATTATCTGGTAATATTTGGGTTACCTGCAGGGTACATAAATTATCATGTCATAGCATAAACCAAGCATTAAGTATTGTGGAAGTTGAGAATGGTTTTTTTTATGCTGCATGTGGTTGTTTGAATAGATCTGGTCCTAAACAACTGAGCAAGTTGGCTTCTGACTCTTGTGCAGGAGTTGGTAGATGAGTCTCATCCATAACACTGTCATGAGTGAGGTTGTTTATGATTTTCACGAGCCCATCAAGGCAAATTGTTGGATAGTGTCTTAAATTAGGTCATGGCCACCTGGCTTCCCTGTTATTTCCAGATTTTAATCTGCTGTCATCTAAAAATTTAAGAATATATGCTGAGTTGCTGAAGTCTTTCACTTTACACAACACACAGTGAAAGTCTGTCCACACCTTAGCACTAGATTTGCAGTGGATCATACTCGTTCATTCTATGGTTGCTAGACTGTGGAGGAACTTCAAGTTAAGTCATTCCATGTATTATAATCAGTAATCTACAATAATCAACCAATAAAATGCATACAATTAGTCATTTATAATTCATAATTATATTAAAACAGTGAAACTCCTGCATGTTTCCAACCTTATAGGTTATTCATCACGGAGTACATCAAATAGTTTTGTAGAAAACACGTATAATTATTTTTTTAGGTGGTTGAAGCTTGGTCTCTTGTGTAATATGTAGAAGAATATAGAAGTATACTGTAGTAGTTCCAGTATACTTTTCTGTCCAATTATTGTATATCCACAAGTATGCATGTAGACTGTCAGGTGATAAGGGATTTAAATTAAGTTGAAGTGAATTAAACTTCACACAATTAGCAATGCTTGTTTGTTATCAAAATCAAGTTCATAAGGGGTCTCAAAAAGGTATGTGTAGATGTTCATTTAAGAGTATAACTATAAGCCTGAATGAACCAGTAAGAAATTTAAAGGAAAACATTTGGAAAAAAAAGAAGACAGTGGGGGCTTTGTTTTGATTGACCCATATAAAGGGAGACAGTTCTATAAGATTATTTGTACAAGAAGAAAAAGAAATATGATGAAAAGCAAGGCTTAGTTTTGAGTCTGATAGGGTTTTTTAAAGAAGCTTATAATCCTCTGGTCATGTGAGTTCAATCCCCTTTTTAAGTGGCAGTGGAAGCTATCATTAGATAGCTGTGTTTCAAGTTGATGTTCACTGAACTGAAATACCCTCTGGGCATTCAGCATGTTGACAGAGTAGGGAAGAGGATGACCAGAGTGATTAAGTGTTTAGCATGTCCATAATTAACTTGGTGCATGGTAGCTGTAGAAATGCCAGATGTTCTCTTATTGTGTTCCCATTTATTATTATTATTATTATTATTATTATTATTATTATTATTATTATTATTATTATTGCAAACATAAAGGAAAGAAACAATTGAAGAAATCCATCTACTGTGGATGCTGTCAGTAATAAGAAAATGTGTGATACTTTCACTTTTAATATTGCTTCCTTACCTGTGCAGAATATTTAGTGCCTCTAAGAAGTAATGCTGTAATGGTTAGTGTAGGCTGAATCATTGCTGCAGCATTTTAAATCCTGTAGCTTTTCATTTCAGTTCAATTTATTCAGTCCACACTGTCGCATGTGTGACATTGGACATATCAAACTCTGTTGGCAATCAATATCAAGACTCGATTTGAACTTGGTTTACAGTCCATATTTGGACTCTGAAAACTCACGATACATAAATACAGTGCTATACAATAAAATACAATACAATACATGGACCTAATATCAACATTAGTTAAAATGGGTAAGGATGACCAGTAATGCAGCTCTCGTACTTTTGCAATCCACATAAGATCAGAACAGCATAAATTCATCCACTGAATAAAATGCATAATGAAACAATAAGGATTTTAATTCTATCTTAAAGGGTTTAAAGTTGTCCATTTTTTTTAATGATCTGGCACCTTTTTTGTACAGTCTCATTCCCATGTTTACCACGCTTTTCTTGAAGAGGACTGTATTGCAGAACTCTATATGTAATTCCGGTTTTTCTTCGCGTGTTATAATTAATGAGTATGTACATTTTGCTGCAGCAAGTCTTTGTACTTTTTAATGCAACATTACTGCGAGTGTGTATAAAGAAACCACTGTGAGTATATTGTAGTCCTTAAATATATCTCTACATGATATGTTTGCTGACACCACTGATTATTCAGATCACCTTTTTTTGCAATTTAAATATGTTTTTACTCTCATTATCTGCACTCCAAAAAATTATACCATACCTCAGACATCACTGAAAATTAGTATAATAAATACTTATTATCACATAAGGGCTCATAGTTTCTTTTAATTGCTTAATAATATAAGATACTTTACTCAGTTTTGAACTTAATGATCATACTTGGATGTTGCATTCTCGGTTTTCTTGATGTAGATGTGTAAGAATCTCAATTCCGATTAATAGGCAATATCCATATTTTTAAGAGTTACTTGTCTTCAAGGAAGTCGTAATTTGTTTTGAGTGAAATGACATTGCTGCTGTTTTCATTGTTTGTTGTAAGATATTTTTTTTGTAGCCATGTTTCTAACTCTCTCACAACATTTATAATTGTACTGCAAAAATCACAGTCATCTCTTTCTGTGATTAAGAAGTTAAGTTAGTATCGTCTGCAAAGAAAACTAAATCTGCACCTTGAATATTTAATGGAAGAACATTAATATGCAGTAAAATTAAAAGAGGCCCTAGAATTGAGCCTTGTGGTACTCTGTGTGTTATTTGCCTGTAAGAGGAAATATATCAGTTATAAATAGAGTTTCTATGATCAGTTTGATTTATTTCAACAAGTTGTACTCAGTGTGTTAAATATGATTTAAACCACAAGTTTGTTTTATATCTTATACCTTATGAATTTGATTTATCCAGTTATATGTCATGATTTGTGACATCATATGCTTTTGTTAAATCAAAGAATAGTCCTATTGCATATAGACCTGTAGGCCTATACATGGCCTCTTGTATAATTTCAGTAAATGTCTGACTTGCTGTTTCAGTTGATTTCTTTTCCCTAAAACCATTTTATTGTATTGTGATGCTGCTCTGTGATTCACAAATACCAAATTTACTGAGAGAATAATCCGTGGTTTACATTCAGAATGTCTTTTGATTGATTCCTGGTTCTATCTACCTAAAGAATTTTCTTATTTTTCTGCAGTAAATAATATGATAATGATTCAAACCAGGATATAAATACTTACTACACCTTCTCTCCTAGGTATATTATTCACACTTTTTGCTCATCTTCATTGTTCACGTACTGATAGTCTTGCCATTTGGTTACGTTACTTGTAGAATACCTGTAGAGTACATAATCGGCAGATGCCTCGTTCTTAAGTACTATTGTGTTTGAGATGACACATTTTCCCATAATCTTCACTTACCCTCATTAGACTTTTGATTGCATAAAATAGATTTAGAACTATATCAGGGCCAACAGGCTGTGTGTGTGTGTGTGTGTGTGTGTGTGTGTATATATATATATATATATCCAGGTCAGGAGGTTATAATAATTTTTGTTACTGGGGTGTTGAAGAAATCTGGCTGCATGAACTGGGGTGGGGAAAGTGTCTGATGGTATTCATAATAGCGCATTGGTAGATTTTCTTTTAGTGTCTTCTTAGAGTGATGTGTATGATTGTGCATAGGGTGGCATAATTCATCTGCACTGGCCTCATGGACTCATTTGTGTGCACAATTTTTTTGATGTGTTGTGAATTAGAATTATTATTATTTATATTAACTTGAGTGGTAAATAATGAAGTTTATTGAAGGTGCAGGATTGTGTATAGCATAAGTGATAAAGGATTTGTGGGGGGGGGGGGGGGGGGACCGCGTCGGTTTGTGTTTTTTTTTTGCGTGTTTTGGGGTCGTGCCGCCTCTTCTTTTTTTTTTTAGTTGGCT
>Ga0123355_10022362_pt1 | contig 10135 bp, 5 predicted proteins | sample TergutEmb28metaG_3_FD_89872 | JGI IMG/M metagenome (GOLD analysis project Ga0123355, IMG submission 89872) | Embiratermes neotenicus P1 segment gut microbial communities from Petit-Saut dam, French Guiana - Emb289 P1 | ecosystem: Host-associated > Arthropoda: Insects > Digestive system > Gut ...
CGCCACAGTCCAAGTCGGGCCTAGGGCGTCTAATTTTTGAGGTTTGTAGATCACACACAGGTGCACAGGCCCAGTAGGACTACAGTGAATGAGTGATCAGCTCTTCGCAGATGCTGCTCCCTACACAACATACATCCATGCCTTCAGCGGGATTCGAACCCGCGATCCCAGCAATCAAGCGGTCGAAGACACGCGCCTTAGACCGCACGGCCACCGAGATAGGCACAACTCTCACTTATCCAGGCGAATTATTCCTAGGTTAAATTATACACGATCAGCGTTTAGGCCATAGGTCTGGAAAGGACTTTATGAACCCATTGTCTAAGTGTAAAAGGTTCGAAACTGGAAAATATTGGCCTTACATCTTAGCTTTTCGAACTTCTTTTCAAGAAGACAAATATTGCTGTTCAAAATCTGAATCTGAAGTATTTGGAAAGGCGTTCACATTGTACATCAGTCACAACGAATTGACTGTGATACACATACAGTTCAACGGCCGCGACGAAAGATGCAGGCAAGCTGAGACAACAGTGAATTTATTCGTCGACTTGAAGCTCACTTACGCCATTATTAATCAAAGCGATGACTCGCAGGGAGTCCCTAGCGCTGGCATTGACCTGAGGCCAGTTAGTGCGTCATTGTGACGCCACCGTTTTGCACCTTCTTCTGACTGTGGGAAATGGAAACAAGACTGTGTGAGACACGTAGGAAATATGCCACTGACAGCGTAACCTATCGTCAAAACGAAATTCTGTGAAGACGTGAAAAATTTGTGGCCGTAACGTTGTGGCAAATTGGGTGTAATTTGTTAACGGGAGGCGGGGATGAATTTGGATTGGAAATGGCTCTGTGTTCGGATCTGACGACACTTGTACCGCCTCAGGATAAAATCATGGAAATATGAATAAACGCGGTTCTCCAAATTTATGAGGTCCGGGATAGCTCAGTCGGTATAGTAACACGCTACGGCCTGGAGGGTCCGTGGATCGAATCCCGCTGGGGGGCGAGATTTTCCGCACCCGTCCAGACCGGCCCTGGGGCCCACTCAGCCGCCTATACAATGAGTACCGGGTTGTCGCGGACGGTAAAGCGACCGGGGCGTGACGTTGACCACCCACCCCCATCTAGCGCCAAGGTTAAAGAAAGAGTGGAGCTATACCTCTACTCTGGGCGTTGATGACCTTTTCTAGGGCACACTTTACTTTACCCCCAGGGTTATGCAGCTGAGCGCGTTGTTAAGTGTTGGACTGAACTCATCGTCGTTGAGTTAGCTGATAACCTAAATATCCAGTCTGCTATCCAAACACTTTGGTACACCTACAGTCAACATTTCCGCAGTGTGTTTTCTGAAGATCGATTTCAATATTGTTGTTCTGTTTACTAAGGTCATCGCTGGAGTGATCGTAGGCATTGTTGTTCTAGAACGTAATGGACAAACCTACGGTTGCCCCTTTCCCATCTTCAGGTACATTATTCTACTTCACGTTACTGAAAGCAGCTTTCTTGACATGGACCTTAATATTAGCTGTGCTTTGCTTTTTTAGATGGTTGCTTTTCAGGATATTCAAGTAATATTTCAGGATTAGCGTGTCTACCCCGCATACCCTGCTTTATTTAAAACTTACTGCGCATGACCCTCTCCCTTAAGGTAGAGGTCTTGTAAGAATGAACTGCAGAGAAGCTGGCTGATACGGACTTTCGCTCTCTCTTCCGTAAATAATTGTAACAAACAACGTAACTTTGACGTTCATTGGGCCGTGCATCGTAATATATTTCTATAGTAAAACCAACCAGATGCATCAATGTCTCAAATTTATTTTATTGGAGTAACGCTGTACATGTTTCAGATGGTCTTTCCGTCCATCATCAGGAGTTAAAGACTGTACATACTGCAACAGGCATATGTCAAACAGATACTGCCGACTGCTGCCGGCAAAATCTGTTTGACATATGCCTGTTGCTGTATGTACAGTCTTTAACTCCTGATGATGGACGGAAAGACCGGCCGAAACATGTAGAGTGTTACTCCAATAAAATAAATTTGAGACATTGATGCATCTGGTTGGTTTTACTATAGAAACAATGTAACTTTATTCCTAATTACAAAATTTTAGGAATGACACGTTTGGTTTCAGTTACCTGAAATATTTTGATGACTAACTTTGAGAAAGTGTCCGAGTATGTAATTATACATTTTTTGAGGGGGGGGGGGGATAATACGACATCTTGTGTAAATATATAGACATTTATTTTTCTTTATAGTGTGACATATGGAAAGGAAAATTTGTATTGCACCAATCAAACACACGTGTCAGACTTAGGAAGACATTCAGACACAATAAGATGTAAGTGGGGAAACAAAGTAGAGGACATCTGATATTACAAGCGTATAGTGTGGATGGGACTATCACCATGACAGTCTGAACAGTTTTACGAACTCTAGCCTATGTTAAGATCTTGTCGGCATGACAGCAAATCAAGCTGCCTGCTGAATTTTGTTCTGAAGATTTTTAGGCTGATGAAATCAAGGATAATTTGATGAACGTGGAATGTATTATGGGGAGATAACAAATGCATTGACCGCTTGGAGTACGCGGGTGTAGGTGACAGGTCTGTATTGGAATTAATATTCAAGGAATGGTTTGGGACAGTGCATCCCGAACTTTTACACTCGCGGACCCCTTTTGGCTTAGAAAAGTAACCACTGATTCTCACATCCTTGCTTACGTAAATATGGATTGTACGGATGATAGGTATCCAAAATTAGATGTATATATCTCCCCAGAACTGATTTTAGATAGCCACGAATACACACCATTAGCCTTTGTAACAATGCATTGAAAGATTTGACCTTAATTAAACTGAATATCTCTCGCTTCATGGGAACGGGGAGTTTCTTAATTAGGTTTTCCAACGGTCATGCCAATTAAACACATCGCCATTTAAAAAAGTTCCGCCATTATATGGTGAGGTAAATTCAGTCAAAAACACAACTATAAATATATGGCTAAATGATGATGAGATCTCAACATCACCACGCAGTTTAGGCATATTATATAAAACTCTTTTAGCAAGAAAGTTGTCAAAACCTGATGATGACCGCTATAGGCCGAAACATGTAGTTTTTCCATTGCTAATAAACACCATCATTTAGCCATATATTTATAATTGTGTTTTTTACTGAATTTACCTCACCATATAGTTTAAACACACAACGGGGATGGGACACCTCAGAATTCCACATTATATTTAACAAAACATTCTTATTATTCAAAAAAGGTAAACTTCGAAGTAGCCATTACAGAAATGTATCCACGGATCACCTGGGAACTGGTCTCGTATCCCTTGGTATTCGCGGATCGCACTTTGGGAACCACTGGTTTGGGAGATTGTGAAGTGGATTAAGCTGACACAAGGAGGGCCCACTGGAGGACTGTTGTGAATACGACAATGAACTCTAGGGTTCTAGAAGAAGTGACGAATTTCTCGGTCAGGTAAGCTACTAAAAGCGAAAGACAGACTTCTCTGTGGATAAGTCAATATGGAGGGACGTATGTAAAGAAGTTTTGTAAGGGTTACAGGTATGATCAGGGCGCAGTGCACCGAACTCCAAGCAAGTCTGCATTCTTCCGAGTGGCTGGGCAACTAATCATATGTTTCAACGAAAGAAGCTGCCACCTTCCAGTCACGACTTAGCCGCTTAATGGCCTGAGTGCTTGTTTTTCTGTAAATGCTTAAACACATTCAAAGAACATTATATTTGTTTGCAGTTACAAGGAAATGTAAGCTCAGTCATACGGTTTTGTACCTGGACAACTGCCCAGAACGGCATAAAACTTTCGACGTGGGAAATTGCGTGACTGTAAATTGAGCCCTTCTGCTCATGGAACTTAGCGGTGCTGCACTATAGTCTTTTAAACTGTTGGTCTGGATTAGGCGTTTACCAGAACTTATGAAATTGGTTTACATTGAAGTGTACATCGAAGGGAAATAGACTTCAGACTGCCAAGAACAATTGTTGTTCTAGGAGATGTCTGTAAAATAGATGGAGTGCGAACAGATATTGGCGATATTGACGCAAATATGGGAAGCCGGAATGCTGTAGTCAGTATAGTGACTAGGCTACGGGCTGGGTGGTTCGGAGTTCGACACCCGCTAGGGTTAAGACATTTTTCTCCTTTCCAAAACTCCCAGAGCGGCTCTGGGCCCACACATCCTCCACTGAAATGGGAACCGGTTTTCTTTTTCCGGGTTAAGGCGGCCGTCGCTTGAAGTTAATCACTCACCTCCATTTAGACCCGAAGGTGAGAAGGAGTGGAGCTTTGCCTTTACTCATCCTAGCCCTACCGCCATGGCATTTACAAGGAAAACATTACTTTTTTACTTTAGTGGTGTAATTATGACTTCATGTTATTGGGATTTGTGGGAAATTATGCATGAATCAGCGGCACACACCGTATACGGTAAAACGTGCTTTTAACGAAGCATCAAGAAATGTGAACTTCAAAGTCCGTTTAAGCAGGGGTCTCTTCGATACATATACTGACCTATACACAAATACATGAGCCTATTTCTCATTAGTATCTTAGGTATTTATAATTTGAATCACAGCTTAGAAATTCATCACATATGAATGCTGCTGCAAGTTAACTGCACTGTTAAAATGCACTTTTCTTTCTCTACGTGTGTAACCCATCGAAGTGTCCTGCATATGTTTTATTGTTCATCGGTCTTAGTTCTTTTTCATTTTAGGTGATGGTATTCATTATCTGATTCCAGGGAAAAGTATTTGGGGATCCATGTGTTTCAAGACGTTAGCCATTTCGAATGGCGAAGATAACCGACTTTTCGGAAGATCGCATTGTCTTCAACTTCAGGAGCAAGCAGTCCATAAGATCCTTTCTTCTGATTTGTGTCTGTTAAAAAAGAACCCCTTGTATTCTATTTCAGCTGTATATGACGAGTGTACCATACACAATACTTTCCTGTCTGAGGGAAATCGTTTCAGTAAAGCTGTAAATATTTTTGTTGAGGTTAGAAGTGCATGCTGATTTCATAACCGTCTGGGGCGAAACAGACACTTGAGTTAGGAAGTGTTAAGAGAATAAATAAGTGTCGAGTGTTCTGGTTTCCAAGAAGAAGGTTTGTGTAGGATCCAACGTACTGTGAGACCTGATCCGTCTCACCCTTTCAGTCGGTAGATTGATTAATTAATCACAGGTTGTTAAAAGCTTAATTTCTTTCAGGAGAAATTTCCATACAGCTGGCACTTGAATTTTGAGCGTAATAGCAATAAACCGTACAGCTCCTGTCACGGTTTTGAATTTCGATCGGAGCATGGCTGAGTTTATTCCTCGGTAGGTAGAAGCCTTGCGATAGTCTGCTTCCATCTACAATGGGCCGTACCTTATGTCCAGGGAATGTCGAGGAAGTACGTTTATAAGTAATTATGAACCAACAGCCAGGTCGCTTAGTTTACGATATCAGTAGGTGGTGGTGATGGTGATGATGATGAAGGTGATGATGAAAACGATGACGACCTGTCCCAAGAAGAAGAACAAATAACTTTTAGTGTGAATATATTATGTCAACACTTGGGAAAGATACTAACACGTAAAAATAATGGTAATTACAAGTTTGCTGCATGAGTGAAATAAGCTTCTAATTCGAAAATCTAGGGCGATTAACGCTGTATGCTTTTGAACAGTGTTTTATTAAGGTTACCTGTGCGGTATTCTTGCCTGAATTTTTTCTGTTTTAAACTGATGATGACATCCAGAATATTACAACAACCCTACATGAGACCTAATCACGCTACTCTTCGCAAATCGTATTTAATAGACACAAAGAAATGACAAACACCTATTAAGGGCATGAAACCTTTTTATTAAGACGTTAATTTCCAGCAGACGGTCACCTAAGCATTATTACGAAACGTGACATACGACGTAAGTACCGTCGTTACCAATTAACATCTACGACATGTATTGGAAGCATTTCCTGATAAATTCATATTTGACAAGCACGTTTTTAAACGAAATCACGGATTATCTTGCCAGTAGTGTCCGAAGGGCTCGAAAACACGATCTCGAATTTCACCCTGTGTTTCCTGATTGACTCAAGGTCTGGCTGGTTCCATGAATGGACAAGTCAAGGTCGAATGTGGGTTCAGCATTCTTTATAATGGGTGGGAATTGGTTAGTTTGCCTCAAGGTAGGAATCACTGGCGGAGACTAATTCGGGTCCCAGAAAAGGCCGGGAATTTCTTAACAAGTTGAGAAACTATTAGCTTCTGAAGAGCCTCCCCCGTCCCCTTCGTGTAGTTGGTTATGGAAATTTTGTCTGCAGTATATGAGTCATGTGCTGCACGTTGACGAGGATAGTACATTTCTTGTGCAATTTCACAGATTGCGTGGGACATTTCCTTGGTTGCATTCACTTACTTAATCTCTTGTGTAACTTGATTTTCCTTGGGCAGATGGTAACTTACTATGTAGAGTGCTTTGGCCTTCATATTTTGCGCACAAACTAACATGTATGTTCCCAAAAATTAATCGACCTGAAGTTTGCTCAAGTCCCGTAACAGCGAAGCTGAACACGTTCATATAGTGTCGACGTTAAAATTTCACCATCCCATACGCTGTCATGGAATGGTGCTTAATTAAACAGAGACAGGTTTGAACTATGTGCCCCAACTCGCAACTTTACTCTACTCTGAGGCACCCCAAACTTTATGTTGTTCTTGCGAGCCGGGTTGCATCGCATCTTCCCTGTGTTGCGTCGAGTGACGGGTATGGGGGCATAAGGCTTCTTGTTATATAATGTTCTCAATTCACGTCTGAGTTCGTACGCGACACTTAACCTGTTGTCTGGAGGAAATCCTCATCAAGGCGTTGGCTAGCGGTCAAATCGTGATTCACTGGTTGGTTGTGTGGACTGTATCACCGAGCTCATTATGTGTCAGGTCTGACTACCGATTTTCGCAGCCGTATTTTGTAACATTCCCGGTTTTTCAGGCGAACGGTAGAGGGGTCTTGATAACACAAACAGCCGTGGAAACATAAAGGAGTTCTTTAAGAGGGTCACAGACTTTTAAGCAATGTTGTCTTAAAATTGTAGGCATGAAAACTTTTTTCTTCTGTCAAGTTGATACGAGGCAGTTTGCTTAAAAGTTCGGTCGAACCACCGCTTCTGCCCATAATTAGCATTATTATAGTGTCTTTTACCGAATACCAACACAACTAATTTTTTACTACAGCTTTTACAAAGCCTAAGAGAAATAGATTGGGACCGCGGAGGCACAGTGGTTAAGGTGCTGTGCTACAAATCGGAAGGTCGCTAGTTCGATTCCAGCTGGTGTCATTGGAAATTTTCATTGACATAAAATCTTTTCGATCGCACTATGGCCCTGGGGTCAACTCAGCCTCTAATAGAAATGAGTACCAGGAATATTTCCTGGGGGTAAAAAGCGGCTGGTTCTTAAGGCTGACAACCTTACCACCGTCCTGGGCCATTGTCACGTAATCTGGGAACCTTAACTTCCTGGAACCCTCTGGGCACCTCAGGCCTATAATGAGACTGATTTACCTTTTACCTTAAGAGAACTAGATATATCGTATTACACGACTTGTAATGTGTATTAATTAATTTAAATATTTTGTTTTGTCGGAGTGGTGGGGGAGGTGTGACTCGACGAATTTATGGCATTGTCATTCGTTTGAAGTCAACTGTTTATCGTCGTCCTGGAACAGTTTAGTCCAGCCGTCCATCTAGCAGGAGGTGAGGTTGGACCAGAACCGATCTGGACCTCATAGCAAAGAAAAAAAATCCGTCCTCTGTCCGTTTAATCAACCAGTCGCCAACTACCGAATACGCGGACCGAGGAATCTGTTTGCTTTCTTTCAGAGAGACAAGTGTCTTAAATACCGGGTGCTTGTGTGTCCGTTTCACAGTCGTGGTGTGACGCGTAACTTTCTATGTAAATTGCATGTTTGGAAAGATTTTGGAACTAGAAAGTTCTAAGAGACGCTGATCTTGACGGAAGCCATAAGCGTAACCTTGGAAGTAACAGGATAGTAACGCCACGTGTGTGTAGCCTTCCATGTGTACATTGCATTAAAGGACGAGTTTTTATATCAGGAATCCTGACCAGACAATGGTGTAGACAGAAGACATCGGCTGCAAATAGTGGAAACTTATGAGCAGTCGTGCGTCAGTCATGCCACTTGTGTATAACTTTTGACATGTGAATTTCGTATTTGGAAATTTTTCGCTACCGGGAATTTTCTGGCAGACTCTCATCTAGACTGATGCCATTAGCCGCACGAAGTGGATCCTTGACGGCAATAGAATAATGACCGAGTGAATCCGGCCACTTGTGGGAATTAAATGATGATGGGGAATTGTGGGGGAGGTGTAAAAATTTGCACTCTGTTTTTACAGAGTGAAGATTAGATCTTATATCCTGATTAGTGATTGTATCAGTAGAACAGTAGGTATTGCGTTGCCGACTTGCTAATCTACTTAATTTTTTTAGTTTCTAACTTGTAGTTAAACATAATACTGGCGAAACGTCGAGAAATTGAGGTAAGCTCATGGAGTTCTCACAGCGCCGCTAATAAAGATTCAAGTCTTCTAGGGCCTTATGCCGTGTTTAACGTCCAAGAAAAATTCTGCTGGGACTCTTTGGATCCAGAAGATATAGGAGACAGATTTCTCCGCAATGGCAGTAAATGCTTGCCAATCGTCCCTGTCTTATATGCCCAAGAAAACTTGAAACTTCGATGTTACTTTATTGAATGCGTACAGTTTGGATACGCCTGAGATGTAGGAGATAACGTTTTACTTTTATCTTACTGTACGCTCTGGCATTTTTCAGTGCATACTGTTTTCTTCCTATCCTGTTTATAAGGTTTTACACCTAGACGTCCGTCCTTGAACGACGTGACTTAAAAATTAAGATAATTTTGTTTCAGAGGTTAAATATAAAATGGAGATCTTTAAGTGGGCCATCCCCGTTGTGCTAGATATAAATATTAAATAAAGGTAAATAAGTCAGACACAACTAGAGTATATATTATTTATTTATAAGATATAGTATTTTGAATTGACTACATGTTTCGGCTCTCTTCACTGGACCATCATCAGGTCGTAAGTCATTATCGAGGAAACTATACAATATATAGAATGATACAATATGTAAACATTACAATTATGATTCAACGAGACAAAACGAGATCTCGTTGAATTATAATAATTTTAATGTTTACATATTTTATCATTCCATATATTTTATAATTTCCTCGATAATGACTTACGACCTGGCGATGGCCCAGTGAAGAGAGCCGAAACATGTAGTCAATTCAAAATACTACACCTTGTAAATAAATAATATATACTTTAGTTGTGTCTGACTTATTTATCTTCATTTAATAAAATTGAGATTTTATTGGCGACATCTTTACCTAATAAAGAAGAGCACTTGTACAGCAACATGACCATCTCTTTAAGCACAACATACATGAATTTAGTTAGTGTGTTTCGGAAATTAGCCGGTATCCTGGAGTTCCCGGTTTGTGAATGAGTGCACGTACATACGTACATTCCTAGACACGTCTATTGATTTAGCTTTAATTATTGTAGCCCTTTCCAGATAATGCCATAAGAAAGTACGTGTAAATTTGAATGTCGATGCGCGATATAAAATGAATGATTTAAGATACGGACTGTGTTTCATATATATACCAGCACTTTTAGCATTTCCCGTTGCAATTTGTGCTTTATGACTGTTCTGAAAAAAAAATTAAAATTGCAATTTAACGCTGATTTCTATTCCGTTGTGATGTCCAGTATCTACGAGTAATAGCACTGACCATCTAAACATAAATATATCAGTGCAACAAAGTCAATAGGGTATCTCAAAACTCGCCATGTTTTGAGCTATACGGATAATTTTCGTGAGCTGCCTTACTGAACACAAAATTCCACTGTTTAAAACCTACGCAGTGTGTCAGTCGTTCCTTCATAAATTATGTTTGAAAATTTCTACCGTTTCACTTCAATTTATCAACCAACGAATGCAATATAATTTCACATAAAACACTTTTAAAACACTCCTACATGTTTCGATCTTGTC
>Ga0123355_10022364_pt1 | contig 10135 bp, 9 predicted proteins | sample TergutEmb28metaG_3_FD_89872 | JGI IMG/M metagenome (GOLD analysis project Ga0123355, IMG submission 89872) | Embiratermes neotenicus P1 segment gut microbial communities from Petit-Saut dam, French Guiana - Emb289 P1 | ecosystem: Host-associated > Arthropoda: Insects > Digestive system > Gut ...
CAACCTGTATTTCTCACAAAAAATGGCTATGGGAATATGGTTGTTTTAAGCATGGAGGCTTTTCAAAATATGCAATTTGAAAGCGAAGTATATTTCAAGTTGCTTGAAGCAGAGCGAGAATCAGAACATACAGACACAAGGTACTCCTCTAAGGATGTGCTTAGCGCAATGAGAGAAGCAATTGGAGGCTGATACTGTGTACAAGGTAGAGTATCTGCCGATAGCAAAATAGGATACGGTAGAAATCGCAAAGTATATCAGCAAGGAACTTTGCAACCCTTTTGCGGCTGAGAAACTTGCAAATGAAATATTTGAGACCAAGTTACGCAAACTGAAAAACTCAACTCCAAAAAGCAAAAAAAGCGGCGGCTGATGCACTGGCGGCTACGTCGGCACTTTTTTCTGCCGCTATCATACGATGTTATCACACGAAGTAAAGGTTAGGTGCATATGAAGGTTAAAGTTATTCAAGAACATCTTGGCGAGGGGCAATTCCCCATGTTCCCCACTGGGGCAAAGGTTGCGCTTACTGGCGAGGAATGTACCCATTTTCTGCACTGGTTTCCATGCGAAATTGACGGATACCAGACCTTTATTCCTAAATCGTTTATGCATGACGGTGTATTGACAAGGGATTACAACCCTACGGAGTTAGTCCAAAGCGTGGGCGATGTGTTGGAAGTGAAAGAAATTGTAAACGCTTGGCTATATACTACAAACGATAAAGGGCAAACTGGCTGGATTCCTGCGGAAGCAGTGGAAGGAGCGACAGAATGATAACAGAGTTTACCTTATCAACCCCGAAAGAAAATTTTTACAACATAACAAGCCAACTGCGGCAAGCGATTACCGCAAGCAACATAAAAGACGGCATAGCTGTGGTTTTCTGCCCACACACAACGGCGGGTATTACAATTAACGAGAATGCCGACCCTGATGTGGTTCACGATATGCTTCTCGGATTGGCGAAATCCCACCCCGACCGTGCGGAGTTTCGTCACGGCGAGGGCAACAGCGCGGCACATCTGAAGGCAACTGCCGTGGGTTCTTCCGTTACGGTGATTGTAGCTGATGGCAAGCCCCTACTAGGTATTTGGCAATCGGTGTGGTTTTGCGAATTTGACCCTCCACGCAACAGAAAATTTTATGTGAAAGTGGTGGGGGCGTGATGATTTTGCTTGACAACGGAAGCACAAAATATATAGAAAAAGGGGTAAGAACGTATGATTACACCATGTATTCATTTTAATGGAAACTGCAACGAAGCAATCAATTTTTACAAAGAAGCACTGGGTGCGGAGGTTAAAGAAATTTTTTATGCCAAAGATGCCCCAGACTTCAACACGGAATCTTTGTCGGCTGATAATGTTATGCACTCGGAAGTTATCATTTGTGGCATAAATTTTTCGCTGACTGATGGAAGCAAAACACCGCTAACAGACGACCACATCTCATTTCTGATTATCCTTGATACCCAAGAAGAAGTAAGGGCTGCTTATGAAGCACTTGAAGTTGGCGGCAAGGTTGTTGAGCCGCTGGCTAAGGTGTTTTGGTCGGACTTGTATGGCTATGTCATTGACCGCTTTGGGGTGAATTGGCAAGTGATGATTAAAGACGAATAGATGTGTTTAAGTACCTGTTTTAAGCGCGCGCCCGTTCCCACTCCCGTTGCAAAAATTCCTTAGTAACGCCCATATCAATAAAATCCCACGGCAATGCCTCGTTTACATCGCGTTCGTGGCTGTAGTCTTCGGGCTGGATGCCTGTTTCGGCGAAGGCTGCCAGCCATATATCGTATTTAAAGAACTCTGTCCAGCCGTCAAAAATTGCCCCTGCGCGGTACGCCGCCTCAATTACCGCGCCTAGCCGCCTGTCGCCACGCGCTAAAACGCCTTCGATGTAGGCGGTTTTTGCATCGTGATAGCGGTAAGAAATTTGCTTTTTGCGAATGGTCGCCTTTACATCGCGCTGTGTTTCGGCAAAGTCTTGGGGCGCGGCTTGCGCCGCCCACTGAAAGGGCGTAAATGGCTTTGGTACAAAGCACGCCACAGAAACACCTACGCTTACTGGGCGTTTTCGTGTAACTTTAGCTTGCTTTGCATTATCCGCATTTTCAGCCGATGGCGGAAGCGGGCTTTGCGCGTTTTTTTCATATGGCAACTCGTAATATTTCTCCACAATTTTTTCGCATAAATTGACTATGGCGTAAGTGTCTTCGTCTGTTTCGGTGGGCAAACCGCTCATAAAATATAGCTTCAACTTATCAAACCCCGCCAAAAAGGCGCGGTAGCAGCCCTGCAAAATTTCTTCTTCCGTCAAATTCTTGAAAATCACGTCGCGCAGTCGTTGACTTCCCGCCTCTGGCGCAACGGTTAGTGATGACTTGCGCAAGGTTTTTACTTTTGCCAAAGCGTCAAGCGCGTCAAGCCGCGTAGAGGGCAATGAAATATTCACTCGCCGCTTTTCGCAAATTTCCAAAAGACCATCCACCAGGCCGTCAAAATTGGTGAAATCGCAAGCTGATAGCGATAGCAACGACAACTCATCATACCCCGTGGCATCAAGAATTTGCTCGGCTTGGGCAAGCAATTGCTCTGTGTCGCGCTCACGCATGGGGCGGTAAATAAAGCCAGCTTGGCAAAAGCGGCATCCGCGCTTGCACCCCCGTGCAATTTCTAACACAGCACGGGCATGGGTAGCTTCCACAAGCGGCACAATAAGCCTGTCTGGGAAAAATTCCAGTCGTTGCGAAAACGCCCGTTGCACCACACCGCCGTCGTAAAACATAGGTACATACACGCCAGGAATGCTCGCGATTTTTCGTAGAAAATCGCGCTTGAAATCGCTTGTGCTGCTCATGCTACGCAATCTATGCCCAGCTTCGAGATGTTCTTGCGGCTTGGAATGCGCACCCTCGATGAAAAGCGGCTTTGCTGCCGCCTTGCACGCCGCGTAAGCATCCATAATCGCGTCAAGACTAACCTCGCCGTCGCCGATGTAAAAAAAATCTACGTAGTCAGCAAGTGGCTCAGGGTTTGTGGCGCAAGGGCCACCTGCACATACTATAGGAAAATTTTGCCCTGCCGCATGTCTTTCTTCTGACTTTAGCGGAATCCCCGCCAAATCAAGCATAGCCAGCACATTTGTGTAGCTCATCTCATACTGCAAGGTAAAACCCATAAAATCAAATGCCGCCAGTCCGTCGCCACTCTCTAGCGCGAAAAGCGGCTCGTTTTCTGTTCGCAACAGTTCTACGCAGTCCATCCACGGCATAAACGCCCGCTCACAAAAAACGTCCTCGCGCCTATTCAAAAAAAAGTACAAAATCTGCAAACCCAAATGGGACATGCCTATTTCATACACATCGGGAAAACAGAACGCAAACCGCGTCATTTTTGGCGAGATATCTTTTTGCACGACGTTCACCTCGCCGCCTACATAACGCCCAGGCTTCTCTAAGCATAATAATTTTTCTTTAGAAAGCACAAAACCAATCCTTTTCAGTAAATGTTCTTTATAATTAATCGGGGTCGGTGTTAACATATGGCGGCTCTTCTACATACGGCTCTTCGTTTGTATCAGTGGTATCGGTAGAGCCGTTTTCACTATTATCGCCGTCATTGCCATTGTCGTTATCGCCATTGGTTGGGGGCGGTGAAGGTGAAGGTGTTGGCTCGGGGTCAATTTCGGGTGGGGAAGGGGGTAGCGGGGGTTCGTTGCCGCCGCCTTGTGGCGGGGGTGGGTGAATTTGCACCCGTAGCGATGGCGGAGTGCCCACTATATGCAAGCCCCTGGGCAATTCCACTTCAAGGGGAATGGTATGCACGCCTGGCGCGAGGCCACGCAGGTCAAAGTCTAAAGCCATTGTTGATTCGTTTAGGGCGGATATTAGGGATTGCGGGCCGCTGATGTTTATGCGTATGGGAACATGCTCGTCTACGTGTTGGTACAGTGAAACGCCGCCGCGACTGCGTACATTTTCACGTGGTATGGTAAATTCGCGCTCTTGAATACGCTCTATTCTCGCAACGATTTCAACAGAAGAAGCTTCGTCTTGGCGTAGTTGTACCCCTGGCGGTAATGCGGCTTCGATGTCTACCATAAGCCGCAAAGTACCAGCAACGCCTTGCAAGTTTACTTCTGCAACAATTGCCTCAAGCTCGTCAAGCACATCGGCACGGCCTACAAGTTCAACGGAAGTTGCTTCAAAATCTATGCCCGCTAAGGCAAAGCCGTGTGCAGGCGTACCCACGGGGTTAATAACTACATCAAAGGAGCGATAGCGATACACGCGCAAATTTGCCACGGTTTCGGACGCGCTTAAATGTACGCGGTCTGTCATATCGTTGCCGTCGCGGTCTAGTACAACAAGGGGTACGGGTATTTGCATATCGCCAAACGCACCACTAATATCGACATAGGTTCGTATCTGCGAAATATTACGGATATCCGAACGCGCACCGCGCACAGTTACCATATCATTGTTGCCGAGAGCAAGGGTAAGTTCTTGTTGCACGAAGCCGGGGGGAAGCTCGCCGTCTTGTATAATGGCAACGGGTACAGCCCGCGATTCCAGCACATCTAAATATACATCTACATATGCAGGGGTAATGGATAAATGCTCAAAACCATGCGCCAAGTTTGGGCTTATGCGCAGGCTTTGCACTATATAGCCATCGGCGGCACGTATAGTGGAGGTGCTTATTGCACGGAAATCTACGCTTGCCTCAACTATTTCCGAAAAGCGGTCGGGGTCGGATTGGGCGGCGCGAAGTATATCCATATCGCTACGGGGTGCGCGTACAACCACAGATACATTAATGTCGCGCAATGCATCTTCATTAAGCACTATGATATTATCGCGGCTCATTATTTCAATATTGGCAAGCTGTAAGCGCGGCGAAACAGAGAGGTTTTGCGGCGGGTTGCTCATGTTCATGCCCACAAACCATATTAGTGCGGCCAAAACTAGGGAAATTAGTTTCCATTGAAAATCGTCAAATATGAGGGAAAAAACTTTTTTAAACCTTGTCATCTTTTCGCCTCCTTCTGAAAAGCGAGAAGCGTGTTTTGTCGGGTACACCCCAAATTAAAGCCTCGCGTAGTTCGCTTTCTTGCAAGCCGCGTTGCAATTTGCCCGCCGTTGCAATAGAGATTGTGCCTGTTTCTTCGCTTACGGTAATTACCCTTGCGTCAGAAACCTCTGTAATGCCTACGGCGGCACGATGGCGCGTGCCTAGCGATGCATCAAGCGACTCTGTTGTAAGCGGCAAAATGCAGGATGCCGATGATACACGGTTATTTCTGATTATAACCGCGCCATCGTGCAAGGGGGCATTTTTCTCGAAAATATTGAGAAGGAGCTGAACGCTTACTGACGCATCAAGAGAAATGCCGCGTCGTTCATGCTCGCTTATATCTACTTCGTTTTCAAGCACAATTAAAGCCCCCGTGAGGTTTTTTGAAAGCACACGGGTAGCTTTTAAAATTTCATCCACTGTATGACCCGAGGTATGCACCTGCGGGCCATTTTCGTCTTTTAGGCTTAAATACTTGCCACGTCCAATTTGCTCAAGTGCCTTGCGCAGTTCGGGCTGAAACAAAATAACAACCACCACAAGCCCCATGCTTATGGCGTTGTCTACTATCCACTGTACGGCAATAAGTTCGAAAACGCTTGCAAAAACCGCCACTATTAAAATAATGGCGATGCCTCGCAAAAGAACCCATGCCTGGGTGCGGCGTATCCAGCGCAAAATAAGATAGATAAGCACCGCGACAATAAGAATATCAAGCACCTGCGCCGGCCCCAGGGCAGGCCAATTAAACGCAGGTACATTAAAAACCTCAAGTAGCCAGTTACTAATGGCGGTCATGCGGTTCTGCCTCGTCGTAGTCTTCTATATCTTCTGGAATATCGTCGGGATTAAGCGGGTCGGGGGGTGCGTTGGAACGTATACGTTTTACGCTACGCTGTGCCTTTGTCATAATCACCTTGGGTATTATTCTTACATGGTAGAAATTATTATCGTCTTCAAACTGCACGGTTTCCGCTCGCTGGTAGTCTAAAATGCCGTCGAAGAAGCGGATGATTAGGGCAACCATGCCGCTTATAATTGTTAGGAAAATCATGATGCCGATGTTCTCGTTTGCACTCGCAAAAAGTACAGCCACAATAAAGCCGAAAATCGTCATAACGCAACCAAGCCCGATTGCGATTTCCTTTGAATAGTCGATAGATTGCTTGCTTACAAAATGCACAAGCACAATTACCATGGCAAAAACAATAGCCCTAAACAGCCACTCGTCCACAGATGCGAGATTATCCATTATGGTGGAATATACTTCGCCGAAGGCATCGGGCAATTCGCCAATCAAATCTGCAAATTCGCGGTCGCCGTTTACTGCCACGGGGGCAGTCACCATGCGCATATGTGCGGCAAGTCTTATGCCCTGCGCATGTACAAACACCCCAACAACCACGGGAATTACCGCAGTAATGGGGAAATACAGCCCTACGACTATAGGGATTAAGTACGGCATGTTAAACCTAAAGGCCAGCAACATAAATATGATGATAATTGATTCTTTTGTGGCCATGCGTGCGTAAAAAAGGAAAACCAGCAAAAGGAAGAGGAAAACCGAGACGGCAACCTCCATATTTGCGGAATACTGCATAGTAACGGCCACGATAATAATAACCCAGTTTAAATTCATAGGCACAACAACAAACATAAGTGCCAAAAGCATACTGAGAAACACGGGGGAGATAGTACCCGCAAGGGGAGCGTCTGCGCCACCGTTTAAGCCTGCTATGCCAGTAAACACAAGCAAGCCCAAGATAAATTTGAGCGCGGGCATGATAAATACTTCGTACCGCTTAAAAAATTTTACAACGGCTTCCCGTGCGATTAATGCTTGTTCCATCATAAAACACGTAACTCCTTTTTAATCATCTTGCGGAGGTGGTGGGGAGGGTCTTCTTATTTGGGGCAGGTCGGAACTGTCTTGTGAAAAGCGGATTTGCGGTAGCTCGCGTGATGCTGGGCGGGGTGGCCGTGAAGTGAGTGGGGTGGTGGGCTTTGGTGGGCTGTTGTTTAATGCGCGATTTGTGACGTTTGCGAGTGGGTCGCGCTGTGGCTCACGGTATGGCTCGCGAGGTAGGGCTTGCCGCGGTGCGCGTTGGGACATATTGTCTTGTGTGCGTTGCATGTTTAGTGGCATTTTCTCTTGTGGTCGTTGTGTGCTTCGTGGCATTTCGTCAACTACGCGCTGGTATGGCTGGCGTGGGCGGGTGGCATAGCGGTCTTGCGGATGTTCTGGCCTGGCCTGCCGCCCATATCTTTCTTGCTGTGGTAATCCTGTTTGTCTTGGTTGCATTCCTGGCCTTGCTTGCGTACTTGGTCTTGGTTGCATTTCGGTGTTTCTTTTTCCTTTTCTTTCGCGTCGGCCTTCTATGGGGGCTGTTTCAGATTCGTCGAAGGGGCGAGAGTGTTCGTCGGAATTTTCAAGGTAGTGCAGCATTCCCATGTACTTCCCAAGCCGCTTTTGCACGAGGTAGTATTCTCGCGTGCCTTGTATAGTGCCGATTAGCGAGTACACTGCAATAATCGCGATTAAAAGCAATCCAGAATCCAGCAAATGCTCACGAAGGTCTAGTTCAAAAATATCAAAATTATCTTCGCCTACAAAATCACTAAGCAAATTAAACAGCACAATAATAAGCCCGCCAAATCCCACTGCCAGCCGAGTGCTTAAATTCTTCTTATATATATAGTCGTGGCGAAAAAAATCGTTCGCCTCGCGGTCTGTTGCGCCGTCGTGCTTGTCGTACAGCGCTAAGCGTGTCATTGTAATTATTTTTTGCGGGTTAATCATCAAACAACCTCTAACTTTTAAATCTTTAATAATTTAATAGCTTCGTCCTACAGTATTGCGTTTAAATCTTATACAAAATAGATACTAACACTATTTTCTTAAAAAAGTCTAGTTATATCTTGTAACAATTAAAATTTTTTCCATATGGCCGCAAGGTTAGTCCGAAAATTGCCGCAAAATAAAAACGCGCTTGCGCGTTTCTGTTACCGCAATTCGAAATTGCGGAGCAATTTCCTGGAATAAAATAAAAACGTCGCAAAATGCGACAAATTTATTTTATTATTTTGATGGGTGTCTAATCAAAAATATTTGAAAAATCTTTAATCTTTCTGGGTCTACGGAGCAACACCAGCGTATTGTGTAAATATCCACAACACACTGGTGTCAAAATAACCTTGTTCAAATTCGCCAAAAAATCTTCCATTATTAATAACAGGCAAAGCACGCTTTCCGTTAAACAAAAAAAAGCGCGAGCGTATCGCAAAATCATCAATGAACATCCCTTGTGGCACATAAAGAATATTTACATGAAACAATTTATTGCCCTCAATATAGTAGTATATTCGTGCAATTTCCTCGGTTAAGTTTAAATCAAGCATCTCATTACCAACCACGCCTCTGGGAAAAGGGTCGGCTAATGATTTTATGTCGTGAAAGTGTTCGGGATGATTTTCTTGGCTAATTTCAAACACTTCATCGTAAACAATTTTGATTTCGTCTACATACTTAAACCTATCCATTATGCTGCGCACATAAATCATTTCCCGTCGTACAGAGCCAGATTGCACCTCATTGCATATGGCAGGAACAACAAAGAGAGAAATCCCTAAAAGTAACGTTACTCCAAGTATCACCTTGAAGGATTTTGATGCGGGTAGCCAGTTATGCTTTTTATCCATATGTTCAGCGTACCCCTTAGTGGATGGAAATCCATTGAAATAACTTGGCCGTGGTCTTTGAAAAAGTAAAAATACTGCCCATTCATTTCGGAGGTTTCCATCCAGTGATTGTCAGTTATCCAAGTGCTTTTTGACACATATGTATTATAGCTCATATCACATAAAAGCCAATGTTTTTATTTGCGCATAAAAGGCCTGTTTGTGTACAAAAAGCAAGCAAATAAAAACGTCGCAAAATGCGACAAATTTATTTTATTATTTTGATGGATGCCTAATCAAAAATATGTAAGATGGATGAAATTTTTGAAAAATCTTTCCTTTTTCTGTCCAACAACTTTGATTTTGCTATGTAAAATCGCAAACATAATAAATCACAGGAGATGATAGAAATGGAAACAAAAGACAAAGTAGAAACAAAAAACAAAACGCGCCTTGCGCGTTTCTGTTACCGCCAGCCGAAATTGCAGAGCAATTTCACAGAACTAGAAAAAGGCCGCTCGGTTTTGGCGGGGATTTTCAAAGTAGTGTTGCTTGGCCTTGTTGTATTAGTACTGACCGCTTGCGGTAGCAACAATGGCTACAGCGACGGCACAGGCGGCAACACAGTAGGCAACATCACAGACGGTACAAGAGATTTTACAGCAAACGGAACAAGGAATTCCGACGCAAACACACTTACCGCAACAAGCTCTTCTCCCATCTGTTATGAAACAGCTACAAACGTATTTCTGCGGATTGAGGCTATTTTAGATGCAGATGGCGGCTATCTTTGGGGAGCGGATTTGCACGGGCCTATTGTTTTTGCAGATGCCGCATCACGATATGCCATTGCAAATATGCCCGATGTTGGAGGCACGATTTTCACGCCCTACGGCAATTTATATGTAGGACAAATACCCGATGACATTCGTATTTCCGGCTACAATGTATACTTTGGCGGGCGTTTATGGGGTATGGTTAGCTGGAACTGGATTTTACACAATTTAAACGAGCCGCAACTACTTATGGCAACCATTCTGCACAAAAACTTTCATTCGCGACAACCGTATATTTTTGAAGGGGATAGGGGCTGGTATGACACTGCTCATCTGGAAGAGCTTGATGTGCGGATTACCTTGAGATTGGAAATTAACGCCCTTCTTTCTGCATTGCGTGCTGTAGTGGAATTGGATAGGCTGAAAGCACAGGAATCCATACACAACGCGCTGTCTATTCGCGCAGAACGCCATCGCAACCACCCCGAGTTTATTGCGTACGAAGCCGCATATGAAGCATTGGAAGGCACAGCACTTTTCACAGAACTTATGCTGGTGTTCGACAATTTGGAAGATAGAATTTCCGTCATCGAAAGGAATATA
>Ga0123355_10022365_pt1 | contig 10135 bp, 4 predicted proteins | sample TergutEmb28metaG_3_FD_89872 | JGI IMG/M metagenome (GOLD analysis project Ga0123355, IMG submission 89872) | Embiratermes neotenicus P1 segment gut microbial communities from Petit-Saut dam, French Guiana - Emb289 P1 | ecosystem: Host-associated > Arthropoda: Insects > Digestive system > Gut ...
ATCAGTAACGCGCGTTTTTCGAGGAGCGACTCTCCGAGATATATAGCGAGCAGCGGAAAAAGGGCATTCGATTCACCGCTGCGAGCCAGGGCTTCTTGCCAAACTCCAAAAGGGACCAGACGCACCGGGTAGCCAAAACTATTCAACCAACCGACGAGCGTTGTCCAAGGGAGGGGATGGGGATTGGAAAGGTGGATCACCGGGTGGATCGGACCGGCCAGGGAGAGCCGCGCGATTGCTTCGCTGACAAAGTCCACGGGTGTCAAATCGACTATCAGCGAGCTCGCCGCGGCACAGCGCAACTGCAGGCAGCTCTTGATCAGCAGCAGCAAGTGGTCGTGGGCCACGGCCCAAGCTCCGGTATCGCGGCGGCCGCCAATGATACCTGGCCGGTAGACAGTCACTCCGAAGCCCCGACGGCGCGCCTCGGCGAGCAACTTTTCGGAGGCCCACTTACTCTGGGCGTAACCGCCCGAGAGTTCGGACGTGCCGGCGGTGGGGAGTTGCTCGAGCAGCAAGCCCTCCTTATCCCGTTCCGTAGCCGCAATCATCGAGGAAATGTAGTACATCCACTTCGGTTTGTGCGTACCAGCCAAGCGCAGCAAGTCGACCGTGCTCCCTACGTTCGCAGCCCGCAACCTCTCATACCGCGCAAGGTGATTTAATATCGCACCGTTGTGGCAGATGACATCGATACGGGACGCTAATTGGTCGAACGCTGCCGCGGAAAGTCCCAGCTGCGGCTGAGCCAGATCGCCGGGCACGGCAACGATCCTTTCCGTCGGCAGGCGCAAATCTGTGTAGCACGCCAGGTTCTGCTCCAGCCGGGCTAGCGCCTGGGCGTCGGAACCTGCGCGTACGAGGCAGTAGATCGTAGCGCTGGTCAAGCGGCACAAGTCGTGGAGCAGATGGGCACCAAGGAAACCTGTCGCTCCAGTCAGCAGAATGGCCGATTCGGCGGTCATGGGCTGGGCCGGACCGCAGGGCTGTATGGCAGGATCAAGCGACGTGTCGCAAAGGAATGCGGTTTCCGATGCGAGAGGGCGCGTTTTCGCCAACTGGGACTTCTCCCGGAGCAGAGCCTGCAAAAGACGGGCTTTTTCTACCCGCGAAGCGCCTATGAGTTCCGTTGAGGGAGACATATCACCTCAACGCGCCCACCGCAGGGGTGGCCTCTTCCTCGATTAAGCCATCCAGTTCCTCGTCCGAGAGCCAGTCGGCCGATTCGGGGGAGTCCAGCTCCCGTTCGAGTTTTGCCAATGCCTGGTTCGCCAAGGACGCGATGCTACCGCCCTTGAGCAAGGCAACCGTCGAGATCTCGAGCCCGAATTTTCCTTCGAGTGAGTTTCTCAACTCCACCGTCATGAGCGAATCAAGACCTAAGTGCGCGATCTGCTCTTCCGGAGCGATTTGGGAAACCGGAATTTGGACCACCTGCGCGAGGGCTTGCACCAGGATGGATTGCAGGTATTCCTGGCGTTCGTGATGCTCCAGCAACCCGAGCTTGCATCGCAGGCGCATCGCCGGAGAGAGGGTGCGGCCGGACTGGGGTTTGGCTCGGGCGATCACGTTCTGAAAGACTGGCAATCTGGCCATGTGAGGAAGCACGGTTGCCCATTTCTGCCAATCCACATCGAAGACGCCTACTTGCACGGGGCTGCTTTCGAGCACTCCTGCAAGCGCTGCGAGCGCCGGGGCGATGGGAAGGGGGCGGATGCCGGCACCCGCAAGCATCTTCCCCAGAACTTGGTTGCGGGCGGCCACCCCGACTTCAGCCAACGCACCCCAGTTTACAGTTGTCGCGGGTATGCCCACCCTACGAAGATGGTGCGCGAAGTGATCGAGGAAGGCGTTGGCGGCGGCATAGTTCCCCTGGCCGGCGTTGCCCACCAGCGAGGAGATCGAGGAAAGCATTACGAAGAAGTCCAGTCGGCGATTCAGAGAATGGGTATGCAGGAGCCAGCTTCCCAAGATTTTTGGGGCCATCACACGCGTGAAACGCTCGCGAGAAAGCCCGGCCATTAAAGCGTCGTCCAGAACCATGGCCCCGTGGATGACACCCCGCAGGGCCGGCAGTTCTCGGTCGATCTCGGCGAAGAGATGTTCGACCTCGGCCGAGTCGGCAACGTCCATGGCACGCACGCGCACTTCGACGCCTTTCCCGCGCATGACCAGCATCGCGTGGCGCGCTTCATGAGTGGATGAGCCGCTCCGGCTGACGAGCACCAGATGCCGGGCGCCTCGCGACACGAGCCATTTCGCGATCTCCAAACCAAACCCGCGGGTCCCACCCGTGATCAGGTAGGTGCCATCCGGCCGTATTACCTCGCGACCGCGCACGACCGGGTACCCCTGGACCTGTTGCTTGTGCATGCTCAGGACGATTTTGCCGATGTGCCGGCTCTGTGCCATGTGCCGGAACGCCAGCTCCACTTCCGCCGCCGGGTACGCGGTCGTGGGGATGGCTTGGAAATCGCCGCGCTCGAAGCGCTCGCATACCGACCGGATCAGATGGTCGAGGATCGGCAAACGGTCGTGAAACATGCGATCGAGGTCGACGGCCATGAACGACGCATTGCGGTTGAATGTGTTCATGGGAAGTCCGGTGTTTTCAGCGATGTCCCGCTTGCCGATCTCGACGAACCTGCCGTAGGGCGCCAGCAGCGCGAAACTCTTGATAAGGGCCTCCCCGCTCATGGCATTCAGAATGACATCCACTCCGCGGCCGGCCGTAGCCTCTTTTACGTCGTCGGCGAACTGGAGGGTGCGCGAATCCATGACGTGAGCAATGCCGAGGTCTCTCAGGTATTGGCGTTTTTCGGAGGTGCCCGCGGTAGCGAAGATCTCGGCGCCGCTCCATTGCGCCACCTGCAGGGCAGCCAACCCCACACCGCCGGTGGCGTTGTGAATCAGCACCGTTTCTCCGGCGCGCAGCCGCGCCACTTCGACGAGACTGTAGTAAGCCGTCAGGAATCCAATTAAGTTGGGCGCTTCCTCCATGCTCAGGCCGCGGGGCTTCGGATAGACAAACCGCTGGTCGGTGGTTACGTAGGATCGAAAGCAACCGCCGCTGGGGCTGGCGATCACCTTGTCGCCGGGCTTGAGGTCATTCACACCCTTACCCACGCGCACGACGACCCCGGAGCATTCCATTCCAAAGGCATCCCCGAAATGAGTGTTTTCGAGGACGGTCGCGGAAATCGTGCCCATGGCCTTCAACAGATCTTTGAAATTCAGCGCGGCGGCATGCACTTCGATCTCTACCTCGCCGTCCCCCGGGCCGCGGCGCTCCGAGAGATAGTAGCGAAGGGAATCCAATCGGCCGGGAGCACCGGCTTCGAGGGCTACCGGCTCGTCCGTCGATACGACGGTGGGCTGATCTTCGCCATGCTGGTCATCGATCTCCGCCGTCTCCAGCCGCGCGACGAAGACCATGCCATCCCGTATAGCAACCTCGGGTTCGGCGGAACCGCGCAACAGGTATTCGACAAGCATGGGAGCCTGGGGCGCCTGGCCGGGCTCCAAGTCGATCAAAGCGCAGCGTAAGTACGGATATTCCTGACGGATCACCCGCCCCAGTCCCCAGAGTGGCGCTGCCGTAAGATCCACGCCCGCGTCGGCAGGTGTGACCACCTGACAGCCCGTGGTAACAATCGCAAGTCGCGCCGTTTCGGGTTCCGGCCAACCGGCCAGCGACTGGACCAGGGCCGTGAGCCGAGCGCATTCCTCCGTGGCATGCTCGAAGGAGAATCCGTCATACTGGCCGGCGATGTAGAGGATCTGGGTGGGAGAATCGCCTGCGACTTCCGGACCATATGCAGCGGAGTACGGAATCCCGCGACTTTTGAGCTCCGCCTTCACGCGCCGGTGCAGGTCTGTTTCTTCGCCGGCCAGCAAGCAGTGAAGGGCGGCCGACTCCGCCGCCGTCTCTGCCACTTGCCGATCTTCTACCCGCCAGGCGTGCTTGTAGACACACGACGCCTGGTTGTCCTTTTGGAAAGGCGCCGCAAGTACGCGGGAGGTGCCTTCGTACTCGACCAGGGTTTCGCCGTTGTCGTCCGCAATGACCACTCTGGTCCGGAGCAGCTCCGGACGCCGCTCCGCGACCTGCGAGTACACCCAACATTCCTCGCCCGGCGACCGATACACCCGGATGCGATCAAGGCCGACCGGCACCCACTGCTGCGAAGGATCGAAGTCGACGAGAAGAGGTGCCAGCTGGAAAGCACCGTCGAGAATCGTGGGATGAAGAATCGCCTGACCGAGTTCGCCGCGCGCCGACGTATGGACACGCACTCTAGCCAGTGCCCGATCCACTCCCACGTGAAGCTCGGTCAAAGTTTGGCACGCGGGACCGTAGGAAAAGCCGATCCTTTGGAGTGCGGTGTAGAATGCATCCACCGGGATTTGTTCCGGGCAGGACTCGATCAGCTCCCGAAGATCGAGCCGGGGCGGGGCAGCAGCGGTACTCGGCACCAGGCGTCCGGTGGCGTGCAACTCCCAACCCGCATCCTCCGATTTCGATCTGCTGTGGACTGTGTACTTCCTGGTGGCCGGGTCGAATTGGACGCGCAGAGTACGAACGTCGGTTGGGTCGATGACCAGGAGTTTGTGCAACCCGATCTCTTCCAACCAGCAGGTGGCGTCGGGGAAAACCTGCCGGTGAACGGCGCACCCCGCTTCCACATAGGCCGCGCCAGGAAAAACCACATTGCGGTCGAGGACATGGTCCTTCAAATACGGGAAGAATGCGTCGTTGGCCTCCACTTCCCAAGCCGGCCAAGGCCCATGCTGGTCGTCGTTCAGAAAGACGTGGCCGCCGTTTCCCAGGCGCTCCTGCCGCGATCTAGTCGATTCGTACCAGTAGGTAGCTTTCTGCCAGGGGTAGCCCGGTAGCTTCACGAATTCGCCATCGCACGGAGAGATGGCGTTCCACTCGATGCTCTTACCGGCGCAGTAGAGCGTCCCGAGAGCAGCGGTCATCTGGTGGATTTCGGGCTTGTCGCGGTGTAAGGATGCCCCACATTCGGATTTAATTCCCGCCTGGCGCATCGATTCACCGATCGCCGGCGCCAGCACGGGATGTGGACCCACTTCCAGGTACAGCTTGTGACCATCGGTGGCAAGCGACTGCACGGCATCCGCGAACCGCACGGTCTGGCGCACGTTGCGCCACCAGTATTCCCCACTCAGTTCCTCGCCGGCGATCTGTTGGCCGATTACGGACGAGTACAGCGGGACACGGGCAGGCTGGGGTGCCAGCGAAGCGAGCGCCTGGCGCAACTCGCTTTCGAGGGGATCCATTTGCGAGCTGTGGTAGGCCACTTCCACCCTGAGGAAGCGATGAAACACCTCGCGCCGCTCCATCTCGGCGGCAATCGTCTCCAGTCCGTCATGGGTACCGGCCAGCGTCACCGATGACGGGCTATTCACGGCCGCCACCGATAGTTCCGGCGCCAGATTCTCAACTATGTCGAGCACTTCGGATTCGGGGCACCCAACGGCGAGCATGCCGCCCTTACCCGCCTGCGTCTGCTGCAAACGGCTGCGGTGATAGCTGACCAGAAGGCCTTCCTCTAAGGCCAAGGCGCCTGCGGCATATGCGGCAGCCACTTCTCCGATGCTGTGACCTACGACGGCTGCGGGCGTGATACCCCACGAGTGCCACAGCGCTGTAAGCGCCGCCTGGAGCGCAAAATTCGCCGGCTGCGCCACTTCGGTGGCGGCCATGCGCGATTGCTCCCGCGAACAGGTGAAGACATCCCTGAGGCGCCAAGGCGCGAATTGCGAGAAGATGGCGTCGCATTGCTCGATCATGCCGCGGAAGACGGGCTCGCGGGCGAACAGTTCCCGGCCCATGCCCCACCACTGCGGCCCCATTCCTGTATAAACAAAAACGCAGCGGCCGTCGTCGCGGATGACTCCTTCGGCCCTTGTCACCAAGGGCGAGGGCTCGCCATCGGCCAGCGCCTGGAGCCCCTCCGCCAATTCTTCCCGGCTGTTCGCGACGATGGCGGCGCGCTCGTAGTGGTGGCTGCGCCGGAAAGCGAGAGTAAAAGCCAGATCCTCGAGGCTAGTGCGTCGGCCCGGGCCCCTAAGAAATGCCCGGTATTCTCGCGCTATGGCCCGCAACGCCTGCTCGCTTCGCGCGGACACCGGCAACAAAAACGGCCGGTTCGCGCGTAGGTCGCCGACGCGGGATGCGGGGGGCCGTTTGGGCGCGGCTTGGAGCAGCACGTGTGCATTGGTTCCTCCATAACCAAACGAGTTGACTCCGGCGTAGGCCGCCTCGATGGTGTCGGGCCACGGTTCCAGCTTGGTGGGCACCTTGAGGCACATATGGTCAAAGGGAATGTCCGGATTCGGCGTCTCAAAATGGAGATTTGGCGGAACCGCTTTGTGCCGGAGCGCGAGCGCCGCCTTCATGAATCCGGCTACTCCGGCGGCGGCTTCGAGGTGACCGATATTCGACTTGACTGAACCAACCAGGCACTTACGGTCCGCTCGACGCCCGCGCGAAAACACGTGATCCAGGGCCCGCGCCTCCACCGGGTCGCCCGCACGTGTTCCCGTGCCATGTGCCTCCACGTAGTCGACGGCGCCGGGCGAAACGCCCGCCCGCTCGCACACCTGCTGAATCAAGCGCTCCTGCGCTTCCTGGCTGGGAAAGGAAATGCCGGGGGTCTGGCCATCCTGATTGACGCCGCTACTCCGCACGATCGCGTAGATCGGGTCGCAGTCGCGCACCGCCTCGCTCCAGCGCTTGAGCAGCACGACTCCGGCGCCTTCGCCGCGCACGTATCCGTTGCCGCGGGCATCAAAAGTCATGCACTTGCCGTCGGGAGACAGGTACTTGCCTTTGCACATGACCATGAAGTACTCGGGCCGAAGCATGACGTTGGCGCCGCCGGCTACCGCCAGGCTGCATTCGCCGTTGCGGAGGCTTTGGCAGGCATAGTGAACCGCCACGAGGCTCGAGGAGCAGGCTGTATCGAGCGAGAGGCTCGGCCCGCGCCAGTCGAAGACGTAGGACAGGCGGTTAGAGAGCAACGTCATGCTGCCGCTGGTCGTGGCGGTAGGCAGCAGGTGGTCGCGGTTAAACACGGAGCAATGAAGCAGCTTCATGTCCAGGGCGAAAGCCCCGACGAAGACGCCAGTGGCCGAGCCGCGCAGGTCCTCAAGGCGAAGACCGGCGTCCTCTAGCGCCTCATAGGTCACCTCCATCAGCAAGCGCTGCTGCGGATCGATGGCCGCCGCCTCCCGAGGTGAGATGCCGAAGAAAAGCGGATCAAACTCCTGTATCGGCTCGCGCAGGAACCCGCCCCTCTTCACGTAGGTTTTGCCGGGTTTGTCGGGATTCGGGTCATAAAAGCGCCGCCAGTCCCAGCGGTCGGCCGGGAGCTCACAGACCCCATCAATCCCATTCGCCAGCAGCTCCCAGAAAGCCTCGGGCGAGCAGGCCTCACCGGGAAACCGGCAACCCATGCCCACGATGGCGATCGGCTCCTGCTGGGATACATTCCACTCCTCGGCGATCTGGTCTGTGCGCATACCAAACTCCCTTCCTAAACTAATAAAGCGGCATTTGCGAGGATTTAACCTCAAAGAATCGGTCGACGGTGCTCGGTCTTTATTTACGCGCGGGCTTCGGCGAACGGCCGAAGCCCAATTCCTTGGTAGCGAATGTCATTTTCAGGCCTCGAATTCCGCCCCCCGCCACTGAGTGTGAGTGGCGTTTCGGCGAAGAGAAGAAGAGGATGCAGTGCCGCCGCCCAAATGCTTCGGTTTCGTGCAGAGCTACGATCAGTCGCAAGGGATGCAGGACAACCTGGTTCGCCGTGTCGGAGTGCCGGCAGAACCTTTTACCAGTTCTCAGATCAGTCGCCTTAACCTTGCTTGTAGCTGGCCTGGCCGCAGCCCAAGCACAAACCTCAGCTGGTGCAAAGCGTCCCGCGGTGGTTCCGGCAGATTATGTGATCACTCCGTTCGGCTATTACCACCCGAGCTGTGTCAAGCATCAGGCTCAGGGGGACGAGATCCGCGAAGCGGCCAAGGCGGTCGTGCACAAGGATGGGACCAGTACACCCGTTACTGAATGCGCCTATCCACATTTCAGAGCCGATGGAGAAAAGGTAATTGGGCAGGAGCGGTGTGAAGAATCCCGATATTAGCCATGCCTGGATTGAATATGCAAGCATCCACGACGTCGTCGACTATGAGCAAATCTATTCGGAATGGGAGGTCCCTGCTGCTCCGACCGACAACGATGGCCAAACGGTGTACCTCTTTAACGGCTTTGAGGACATCAACGATGTCGTGACGATCATTCAGCCGGTCTTGGGGTGGAACGGCAACGGTCTCAGTAACTGGAGCATCGCCGCCTGGAACTGCTGCCTCAGCGGCGACACCTTCGAAGGCACCCCGGAGCCAGTTAACCCCGGAGATCATCTCGAAGGCTATGTGTTCAGCAACTGTTCTTCAGGGACCAGGACCTGCCCCTCTTGGGACATCGTTATCGCGGACGAGGACAATGGAAACTACTCCGAGCTGATCGATGCTCCAAACAACGGGCAGACCTTCAATTGGGCGTTTGGTGGAGTTGTGGAGGTGTACAACATCGTGCAGTGCGGCGATTATCCTCCGCCCGATTACGCCGGCGGAATTGGTTTTCATAACCAGTCCGTCTTAAACAATAGATATCTGCAGATCACCCCGGCTTGGACAGTAACCAATTTGTCCAGCGGATTGACCCCCCAATGTAACTATGGTGGATCAACGCCGAAGCAGGTAGTTCTGACTTATTGATTCCGCCGTTTAGGCCAGGTGGGGTACACCGGAATGATGTGGTTTCCCCGGGGCGCCGAATCCCACGATCGGCTCCTGGCCGGTGTGCCGCCCCGTGCGAGTCCGCTCGATCTAAGGGAAACACCTCATTTTCTATTGCGGCAAATCGCAGCGTCCCTTTTGTAGCCCCTTCATGTCCAGGCGAAAACTGCCATAAGGAGTCGTGTGACCGAAGAGCAGGGGCGTGAGCCCCCGCCGGTCCTCTTTCGTAAGCCGGCTCATCCGGTCCGGACTTTCCAGGACACGCTGGATCATCAACGTATTGATGTACACCAAGCAGATTTGAACCAGATGGAGCGCCAACATGCTGATTTCCTGCTCATCGAGTTGATTGGTCGCAAATTCGCCACCCTTACCAAAGCGAATGAAATCGTTGACATTGTTCCAGTGTTCGATCACGTTCAAAGCTTCTTGAATTTCATGCCGCAGCTCAAGAAGCAGCTCAACGAGAGTATCCGTGAGGTCCTGGCCGCGCACATGACAGTAGGCAGCCAGGAGCGTGATCAACAGTGGCTCCGGGTGGCGCCGGAATTCGTATGGGGCTTCGACAGCGGCGCGTTGCCGAAAGCTCTGCAGCACCTTGGGAGGTACCGCGACGAACAAATCTATGGGCAACTGCAATTCGCGGACGCGGTCCAATTTGTCTAATTCCTGTTCCATGGTTTCCAAGCTGGCGGGGCCCGGGTCGGCCCGTAATTCCTGTAACAGCACGGGTCGAGTTCGGTAATTCGCGGCCGTTAGACCTAGACCAGGCGACTGGGGAAAAACGACACCTGGGTGAGAGCTGAAAACTCTCCGATCTTGAGCACAAATTACGTTATCGGGTCTCCCGCGACTGGAGAGTCAAGAGATTCTTCTCGGGATCTGCGCAGCGTACCGCTTGCGTCAGTTTACTTGTCTGTTTTGGATTGCTCTTCGGAGGCCCCCAATTCATTTTCGAGCTCCTCAATGGTGGGCAGATTCCCCTGCAGCTTTTCAGGTAGACTTTCGGCCAGACGGTATTCTGAGATGCCGATGGGCTTGTTGATGTCGCGCAGCGCATATTCGGCAACAATGCGCTCCCTGGTTTTGCACAGAATGATGCCTATACTCGGCTGGTCATCGGGATGCCTTAAGAGATCGTCGACGGCGGAGAGGTAGAAATTCATCTTGCCGGCGAACTCGGGCTTGAGCTAACCGCCGACAGGCCGTTTCAGTCCTTTAAGGCCGTCCAGACGTTCAGCGGGATCGGGAACTCGTGGAAGCAGGAGCGATCCGCTGGCAGAAACTCACACCGGGGGCAATACGGAAC
>Ga0123355_10022366_pt1 | contig 10135 bp, 2 predicted proteins | sample TergutEmb28metaG_3_FD_89872 | JGI IMG/M metagenome (GOLD analysis project Ga0123355, IMG submission 89872) | Embiratermes neotenicus P1 segment gut microbial communities from Petit-Saut dam, French Guiana - Emb289 P1 | ecosystem: Host-associated > Arthropoda: Insects > Digestive system > Gut ...
ATGTGTCATACATGTTTGCTGACAGCTTGCAAGCTGTCAGCAAACATGTATGACACATACCATTGCTGAGTGTACAGTGAAAAACTCCTGATGATAGACAGAGGAACTGTCCGAAACATGTAGAGTTTTATTCCAAAAATAAACTTGTGAAATTAGTGCATCTAGTTGGTTTAATTATAATTAAACCAACTAGATGCACTAATTCTTATAATTATAAGAATTTTTCACGATGCACGGTCACCTGATCCTCAAATTTGTAACATAATTACTTCTTTTTACAGTTTATGGTGAGCTGTAATAGGACATGCTTCCCTATGGTTCACACTGGTTGTGTTTATATAGTGAAAGAAGATTTTTATCCCATTCACAAAAACACTGAACTTCTAATAGACTAGTGTGGAAGCTGATCTGGAAGTACAGTGAGCACTTTCAGAATGTTATAAAATGGCTGTGGAGCTTCGGGTTACATGAAACCTGTGGCCAGAGACGGATTTATCATGAAGCTAATGTTGCTTAAGGTTCAGGGCCCCTCATTTGCACATTTCCGTTCCAAGGCCCTGGAATGGGCCCTAAAAATGTCCTAGAAATGCCCTCATATCTTAATAGTTCATGCATGAAAGAAACTTTGTAGAATTTTGCTCATATTTCACAACAATCCTAAACATTTGCATGACATTACCAATAACGAGTTGTCAATCTGAAAGAAACTTTTATGGACTATTAACGATAAAGAAACAAATTTCGATCAACTAGACTAGAGGAAAATCTGAATTATCTTTCTAGTCTCTGTATATAAATTTATATTACAAAATCGTTGTCATATGACGGGGCGATCGGAGAGTATGCAGCCAAAAAACATAAGGAAATAAGTATTGTGGAGTTATGTCTGGCAGTCAATTAATAAAATTATTGTGTTTTTATTGTTCTACATTTTTTTATGTTTGTAGCATTTGGAAATTCGTTTCAGATATGTAATTTTCCGTGATTTCTGTTTGGATTCTAAATAAATATTCCTTTTTGTACCTAATTTGTTATTCGTAATTTTATATACTTTATCTTATAGGGGGCCTCAAAATTGTATAAGCTTCGTGTCCCACGAAACCTGGATCCGTCCCTGCCTAAGGCACTTTTGACTGTAGTTCTATAAGCTTCTGAAGAATGATCCTGCTCCCCCGAAAATGCGAGAAAATTAAACGTCTGTGTAAACGAAATTATACCTGACATGGATTTACAGTAGCAGAAGAAATATATACTTTGGTCTAAGACGATTAAATGAAACATTCATCCTGTAAGCTAACTACAGTTTACCTTTCCTTGCTGCTAGCTACTCTGTGAGGACTCCCTTAAATCTGTTCACACAAACTGTGTGCTACACTGCCCTGAGACGTGTGCGAAACTCAGATGATTGTGCTCTGAACATGTAGATGAGGACGTGGGTATAATCTGGAACAAGACGCTATAGCCCACAGTGACCCATCTGTCACGGTCATTTCCATCTGTTGTAATTGAGATGAAGTAGCATGTACAGAACAAAAACAAAAGAGCAAATGGACTCTTCTTATTGGCTCTCACTGTCGTTGTTTTTAGGTGTCAATTTTCCATATATTATATGAGATTAAAGGCGAACATTGGGGTCATGGATTCCGAGTTACTAGTGGATAAGCAGAAACATTTCCTGGTCTTTCTACGCCCCTCGAACGCCTGTATAATTGTTAAGGATTTGGTCTTACCTTGATTTTCCTTATTATTCCTGCGCATAAAAGTGTAAAATCAGCCCAATAATTTTGAGCAAACATAAAATAATGCTGATGGTTGATTGTAAAATTACAGGAAACTCGTAATGTTTCTTTTGGTGCGTAAATATAACAAATGGGAATGGGAGAAATTAAGTACTTGGTGGATGTTTGGATTGTTTAATAATTAGATCTGCAAATAACCATAAAATATAAATTTGACTGGACGTGTGATGTGGAGTTTATTAAACATCTGTACATACACATCATATTAAAATAAATAGATTGTTTCATTAAAGTGGAATATGGAGAGGATTCGATAATTAGAACTAGAAATAATTAGTGCAGTACGTAAACCGTCAATGATATTGTTGGTTTTGTCAGCTGATCCATCCTGTGGTTGTGATATAGGATTATAAAACAAAATTATCAACGCAAAAGAATTAAATGTAGCGTCACTAAATTGAAATAACTAATATTATTTGTATTTTATACCGAATACTTTATGTTAACAGGGGACCGCGGTAGCACAGTGGTTAAGGAGCTGCGCTACAAATCGGAAGGTCGCTGGTTCGATTCCAGATTGTGGCATTGGAATTATTCATTGACATAATCCTTTCGATCGCACTATGGCCCTGGGGTCGACTCAGCCTGTAACAGAAATGAGTATCAGGGGCATTTCTTGGGTATAAAAAGCGGTCGGTGCGTAAGGCTGACAACCTAACCACCATCCTGGGCCATTGTCACATAATCTGGGAACCTTAACCTCTTGGAACCCTCTGAGCACCTCGGGCCTCTAATGGGACTGATTTACCTTTTTTTACCTTTTACTTTATGTTAGCTACACAGTAGGCCTACACGTTGGTAAAAGTTTTCCTTCTGAAATAGACCACCTCTTTGGTCGAGACGTTTCGGGGATGTGTTAATGATTTTGTTGACAGATGCTTATCGTATTTGTGTTTTTTGGTTCGTTTATATTTTTCGTAACTGTGTAAAACATCACCTGTACGGACGCTAAGTTAAATAATTTCAAAATGACAGATACAAAATTTCATTAAGTTATGCCAAGCGATTTTCCAGCGCACAGCTACAGTCGGATGGATATGGACTCCCCCCTCATATGTTTTCATGTAGTGGATTTGTGCAAAAACACATAAAATTGGTTGCGTAACAATTCCCCGATTTGATGCGTGCTCTGAAGCCTGTGTTGGAGAAGAATAGGGAGAAAATATGTGTGAAGGGGAAGGCGGTAAATGTGGAGATGTCAAGTCGTTAATAGAATTACTCTCAACGAGCTGTTGCCATTTACTGCTAGTATTGTTTCAACCTTGACCTAGTATTGTCATTCGAAATATAGTGAAAGTAAAATGGGACGTACATAGCTTAGCAAAAGAGGTGACGAGTTTTTATTCAACTGCAAACACATCTCCCGCGTCCGGTATATTCAGCTGATTTCGTTTAGTTTTGTGTATTGGTTTTATACACAGCAAATAGTTAGTGAATGAAATTCTTCTGTAGCAGCCTGTCATACCAAATATTGTGAGCATTCTGGACTTATATGTAGACACACGTGTGACCTAAAATTTGCGTTTTAATTAGTTTTCGATGTAATAACTATGTAACAAAAGATATAATTAAAATAAATAATATACGATATTAATGTCCTCTGGGATATAAGAGTGTATTCCTCTTCTGCCTTGACGATTACAGTAATATATTTCTTCGAAGTACGAGACCCAACACTGTCGCATTCAAGAAGGTTGTAATATTTACAGCTACCGCAATGAGAACCTCAATTTCACATTTGTATACAGATGTAATGCTGGTTTCGAATTTTTTCGCAATAAAAAATTGGACTGGCGAATCCGGAGCAGGATCTTAGGTCTATCTGAGCCGTGTAATGCAGTATTGTGTGCCTTTCCGCTAGAGGCGAACTGCGGATCAGGATTCGCCCTTCAAAATTGGGATTGTACAGTGCTGTTTATCCGTTACTGCTTACATTTTTACCAAAGGATACGTGTTTTCGAAATCGCTGAGTGATGAAGAATTGGATAGAGTGCATTTGGAAAATATGTGCACTTAGATGTGTGGGCTTCGGTGTCTTTAAAGCTAGCATCGTGAAAAATGTTATTCAGGTAGACGCAGCAAAATTCCTATCCCGGTTTCCGCGCCTTTTATAATCGCATGTCTGCGCCAGCCCTCTGGGTGGGATTGTGGTTTCGAATCCCGCCGGCGCATGTATGTCTGTCCCTTGTGAGTGTTATGTGTTGTTAGGTGGAGGTCTCTGCGCCGGGCTGATCAATCGCCCAGAGGAGTCCTGCCGAATTTAATGTGTCTCAATGAGTGTGTTCTCGAAGCCTAGACAAGAAGGAGGCCTAGGCCTATTGGGGCTGTCAAGCCATATAAAACCGTTGCATCAATATCAGCCAAATTTAATCATCCTGTAGATGAAAGAAATACATTTCTCCAAAACTTTGAACAAACCAGTTACACTGTTCGGTGCAATAACTGGGAACCATCACCTAATATTCTTTATAAAAACCCGAAAATTTTTATTGAATTCAATAACAAAGAATTATTGTGTAATACACAATAATTCTTTGTTATTGAACCGACACAACGGGGATGACACACCTCAAAATTTATTGAGTTCGTTTAAACAGAATAGGAATGCACATTTATAATATACATGTATTGTATTTGTTTCTGCCTGATTTTAAGTAGGCCTAAAATGTTGACAGTCGAAAGTATGTGTTTAGTTAAGTATTCATCAATTCCATCAACCGTAATCCTACACGTTCTTTACATACCTTATGTGGGCCCATGTTAGAAGGGATTGCAGTCGTGTCGTAATCACAGTGCTACCTGTTAACACTTGCAGCTCCAAATATCCTTTGCACCTCAAATCTAATGTGTCCCAACTACAAGTCACTGATATGTAGAGCTTCAGTTACACACATGCCTACACCACTGACCACTCTACTTCTTTCACTATCACACGATCTGGTTAGATGTTGCAAGTCGACTAGTTTCTTGAAGACAGACTTCCCCTCGTTTTGTTTCGCCGATGAAACCTTCCTCATTCTTCCTCTACTTTATTTTCTTCCTGTCGCTAATGAAATGATCAATGTTGGCTCCCCCCTTCGTTACCTGTCCATTCACTTTAGTGTGATTCTGGTAGCGAGTGCTAGGGAACACCATAGTGGGCGTTGCCTTGCAAGGTTGGGACAACTGTACTGACACTACATCTGTTTTGTGTCTTTGCCCGCGGTGGGGAGATTTCTCTCGTGCAACAAGTAAAACTACCTCTCACTACTTGTGGAGGAAGGAAGCAAGCATGCGGAGAAATGCCGAAAGTTTCTTCCTATTGGCAAGGCTCATATCATGTGCCCTAATTGTAAGCGGTCGGTTTGTTTAGATCGCTAAACCTTTGTGCAGAATTAATGAATTCGTTACCACCTGGTTATCACCACTTTACTTAACACGAAATGATTACGTCCTTATAACTCAGCTTTATACACTGTCAATATTATTACCTACTGCTGTTTTGCTTGGAAAATTTATGTTATAGAAAATTCTTGTAGCTACAGGTTGAACGGTAGTCGTGCAAACTAGCACAGTTAAAATGCATTCCTAATCCTACACTTTTAGTACGTCGTATTTTTTTTCTGTTCTGTAAGTAGTAAAAATAAGATTGTTTCAAGGGATAAGGATTAAACTGTGAAGTGTCGAGATGGCGTCGAAGTTCGTCGAATTAACTTCTTGTATTCTTGTCACCAGGATCAGGAAAAGACATCTGCCATCTTCCTTCTGGAAAAGGGCCCTGGTGAACATTTATTTATTATGTAGAAAGGTAGGACGATCGGAACCTCATGACGTGAAGACAAATCCCCACTTCTTTCGAGTACGAAAAATGTAAGAACTACATGAGCGCTACATGAGGACTATATTTTTAGCCTTTGGTTTAATCATAACTGTAACTTCCGAATTAACAGATCGTATTGATTGTTACACATCCGTCGGTATTGTAGAGTTCCCCTGGTTCCAGAAGTGACGTCACAATCAGACGTTAGGAATTTCATCTACTGTCTGTCTAGGTCATTTTCTCTTTTCTTATTGTCTTTGTCAGGGAACTGTCAGTTAATTGTTTCGTCAGATGTCGGGTTTAGTTAATATTAAATATTTTATGACCATGTACTGATATTGCAATATAAGAATATATCTAACAAGTGCATATAAGGTATACGAATTTATTTTATACATCTAAAATCTCCTACATGTTTCGGCCACCTTTTGTGGCCATCTTCAGAGCGGTGTTTCACGAAGACTATGTAACAAAGACCTCAAAATCAATGTACAAATATAAAATATTTAATTTTAAATATATGGTTTAAATTATGTTAACATGTAATACACAGATAACATTATATGTGCTAAATTTACTTGAGTAGCGAGTGTTCTTGTGTTGTGTGCGTCGTAGCACAATCCTGAATTGCAAAAATATTTCATACAATTCAGGATTGTGCTTCTTTAATTCTTGACTAATATTTGTCGATATGGCCTGTTTCACAAGACGTCACTGTCATGAATAAGGAAATTATCAGACACATCTGGAATTGTACTATTAGTTGTGACTGAAGTAATTGAACCAGGAGCTTGCATCTGTACTCAAATCTGAGATTCATAGCTGATTGGAAAAACAGCACTGTTATCAATTAGAGCAACTGCAACGAACACAATCATCCTTGAGAAGCTGTCAATGAATGCTCCTAATGTGAGGAGGTTGACGTTAACATCAGCTCAGAACAGCCTTCCTCTGTACAGCTGAGGCACATTTTTGAAGCATGCCGTCTTTTGTATCTGCATTTTAATATTATCATCAAACCAAACCTTTTCAGTACCAAGAAGTCCTATAGGAGGAGTAGAGTAAAGGTATAGCTTCACTCATTCTTAACTTTAGTGAAGCGAGTGGTCAGAACCACACCCCCGACCGCATTGATCCCAGTTGAACCCCTGAACGCGTTGAATTTCTAAACTCCTTATTTCAGTTTTCCTTTTGAATTTCGCAAGAATGTTTCGTCATTCCATTGCGTGCTACAATTTCTGAATAGCCGGTACGCTGTGCATATGTTCATAAACCTCACAGTTTTGAATAGCGTTTAACAAGGACTATGGTATGTGTAAATTTCCAGACTTCTATATTTAGAACTCACCATCATCAACTTTCGTACATAAACAGCCAAAGTTTTTTGCAATTGAAGATAATTAAATGATATTCTTTCTACATGATTTTGTAGGCCTACATGTTTGGGAAAATATTAATGTTTCATTGAAATACGATTTAATCTTGTTTTTGGAAAGATGCAAATAGTAAATATATGGATAAAAATGTTCAGAATATATTAATTTCATAGAAGCCCTTGCTAAATCTCGGTCTTGTGTTATCTAAAACCATGAAGATTACAACACAAAGGTGCTATGATTTCGTCTCTTTTTTTATATGTTTAAGATAATTTGCCTGTCACATTAGGGTTAGAACAAAGGCTGAGGTCGTTAAGAATAGGGTGCTGAGGAGATTATTTGGGCCTAAGAAGGGGGAGGTAACACAGGGCTGGTGAAAACTGCATAATGAAGAACTTCATGATCTATTCATTCATTAGTATTCAGCCTAGAAAGTCGGGCTTGGCAGGAACCAGAGCCCAGTCATGTGACCGGTATGGCTTCTGGCACACTGCACCCTGGGCAAGTTCTTGGGGGTAGTTTCCCATTGTTTTCCCCCGCCTTTAGACGTTCCCACTTTAGCCGCCAGGTGCCTCCGTCCGCAACGACGCGAGAGATCCTAGCAGCGAAAGGTGGAATTGTGGACGAGAAAGATGTCCGGTAGTAATTTTGCCTAAATTCCGACTTCCACTTAAATTTAGGGATCTTTTACATGCCGCAAATCTACGACATGGGACCGACGGCTTTACTTCCTCTCCGAAGGAAGGCGTGCTGAGGATTTTTTTTCGCCCTAAAAATCCGACGGCTTCGGCCGGGTTTGAAACCGCAAACTTGGGTACTAAAGGCCAGCACGCTACCCCGAAGTCGTTTCATGATCTATACCTTCAACAAATATTCGGATGTTTGGAGGACAAAGTATGCTTACAGCGTTGTGGTTGGGAAGCCTGAAGCAAAGAGCCCGTTGGGAGATGTAGGCTTACATTAGAAGAATGTTTTATTGTGGATATTAAAGGAATAAGATGGGAGGGCGTCAACTGGATTATTGTGCTGAGGATAGGGGCAAGTGGCGGACCCTTGTAAACAGATAATGAGCCTGCGAGTTTGCATAAAATGCCGGGAATTTCTTTATTGTCTGAGGGTCTGTTAGCTGCTTACGAATACTTGTACTGTCTGCAGTTAGTTGAAATGTAACTCGGTACCGCTGCCGTTGTTTCAATCAAATTTAAATGTTTTTCATTCAGAGAAGTTTTGAATGGTTTAAAGCACCCGAACTTGTATATTGTACGCAATTTCCTCCCTTTTCTGTCTTCCTTTATTTTCTTTTATTTTCCTCGTATTAGTTTCTCTTTTGCTTCTTCATTCTTTATTATTTATGCCTTATTATTCACGCTGCAGTTTGTGCTTTTCTCATGAAATTTCAGGCGCCAGAAGGCGCACACTTCAGCCACGCTGAAACATGTGCCCCATTGTAACGATGCGGTGTCGAATCTGTTTCCAATATTTGACAGAAGATATTCAGGCCGACACTGATAGCTGGGATCGTTACATCATGTAGACGTAGCGGCCTAGTGTCTGAACTGATAAATCGAATCTTGTTCAATGAAATATGAGCGAACTAGCACCGCTATTTGTAGAATGTTAACAATGAATAAGTAAGGACCTACCACACAGTTTATAACTCCGTATGTTAATTAAATTTAAAACGGCTATTCTATATGTTTCATATATTTTGACTAACTTCTTTTCTTTATTTCATGACGCTGTGAATAGCTCTGATTTTACAAAATCAGTTGGAAGGTTGATGGTGAAAGAGTCGAATGATTTAGATAGATATGAAAGGAAAGGTCTTGGCGTATTTGAAGATATCGTCCAGAATGTGTGTGACGTGAATGAGGAAACGACAAAGAATTTCATTAAAGTTTGTCTTTGCCCTGCAGAGGGTATTTAAATGGCGATCTCCTGGATAAAATACAATCCGTGAGACAGCTGATTCGAAATAACGGCTAACAGGAAGAGGAGTTCTGACAATGCATATAGTGTTGTGCAGCTAGAGGGTTACTTAAATTAAAAGTAGTGGAAAAGAGTTGTCCTAATAGTGTACGAACATACTTTACTTTTATTACGCCATAGACTGTGTTTTCATGAGGGCCTTGATCACATAAGCCTATTTTAGCCTGACGTCAACTACATCGCATGGCAGATTTTTCATTAATTTTATATTTTGTTGACCGTGCATCCTGGTACGACTCTGGGTAAATGACCAACTTGATGCACAATTACGTTTTATAAGCCATTTATTATTATAATCCTCTACATGTTTCGAGCACCACTGTGCTCATCATCATGAGGTCTAATTGTATTAATATAGCATCTAGTATAGTACTGTCTGTAAGTGACCGTCCGGTGTGTACACCGGACGGTCACTTACAGACGGTACTATACCAGATGCTATATTAATACATTTCGACCACCTGATGATGAGCAAAGTGATGCTCGAAACATGTAAGGGATTATAAAAATAAACGTCTTACATAACGTAATTGTGCATCAAGTTGGTCATTGGCCAAGAGTTATTTTTCATTTTATTTTGCTAAATATATACCTATAAACACAAAAAGCATTTTACAGAATGTTGTTCTTAATGCAGTCTGTATGTATATCAGGTACAAAATATTCCTTCACGATAAGATGTTTGGAACAAATCTGTAAATTTCGATTGGAGCTTTACATAAAAATATTTGGGCCGTTTAAAATGTTTATTTAGCCCGCTTTCTTTGAAGCGTGCTGTAGTAAATACCATCAAGATTAGTAGCTTATTTCCTGATATGAAACGTGAGGAGGGACAAATATGCCCTTATTGTTAAGCATACGATAAACACCGTTTTCAAACTGTGAATGAAGAAATTATGGAAGTCATTGAAACATGGCTGAATAAAGAGAGACCAACTTGATGTCACTTGTTTCATTATTTCATTATTTAATGTTCAACATATTTCGGATATTATACATCCATTCTCAGGAGCTTGCGACTTATTTGTTGAGTTTTTTCATGGGTTGTATTGCTCTGGTTCGATGTGTACGGATACCACACCACACCACCCCAGCCAAACCACAACGTAACAACAACACACATCGAACCAGAGCAATACAACCCATGAAATAACTCAACAAATAAGTCGCAA
>Ga0123355_10022367_pt1 | contig 10134 bp, 7 predicted proteins | sample TergutEmb28metaG_3_FD_89872 | JGI IMG/M metagenome (GOLD analysis project Ga0123355, IMG submission 89872) | Embiratermes neotenicus P1 segment gut microbial communities from Petit-Saut dam, French Guiana - Emb289 P1 | ecosystem: Host-associated > Arthropoda: Insects > Digestive system > Gut ...
GAGGGGGGTGACTAGGCCTTGTTTTTAATGTGATTTTTTTGCTGTTTTTTTTTTTGGTGGACCATTTCGAAAAAGGGATTTTTCATTTTTCCCCCCATCTGGCGGGGGGGGGGGGGGGGGAGACTGCATTAGAATTTTCTTTTTCGTATTGAACTTTGTGTTGTGTAATTTTTTTATACGGAATTATGTGTATTTGATTCAAATTTACACTGATCGGTTATACCAACGGGTATGAGGCTCTCGGGCTGTCCTTTCACGTAGTAGATAACAAGACAAGGCAACAGTACACTGTTTAGGCCTGCGTGCGAATGGTTGTGAATGCTAGTAACAGTTACCAGTGTAATCTTTCTTGACTTTCTAGACGGTGTGCACGATAGCATTGTATCCCTGCTAAAACACAGATTAGGTTTGATGTTTTATGACCGTGCATCACTGATATAGTAATATAAACAACCAACTAGATGCAACAGTAGCAATTTATTAATGATTTCAATCTGCTCAACATGTTTCGGGCGATAATTTCGCCCATCCTCAGGAGCACTAGACTGTGTTTACAGCTTATGGTACAATGCACCGACGATGCTGCCGTCCGGCATAAGCTGTAAACACAGTCTAGTGCTTCTGAGGATGGGCGAAATTATCGCCCGAAACATGTTGAGCAGATTGAAATCATTAATGTATTGTTATTGTTGCATCTAGTTGGTTGTTATATTATCACAGAATAGGTGTATGTTGTGAAGGTATAGCCTGTACATGCCCGGGTATCTGCACTTCTCAATGTTCGGTTACCTTATATCACCGTAGAAAGCGCTTCTTCACATGCCGCCGATTTGTGGATCTAATTTCGTGAAGGGAGTTCTGAAATAAGGACTGTGCCAGGAATCTAACACTCACTTCTTCGTTGTACTTTGTAATCACATAGTTTAAAATCAGAATATGTGTATGTCGTATAATAATGAACGGTGGGCTCGTAGTAATATTTTGACAGTGATCCGATATGGACACGTACGTGCATAATACGCATGGACGGAAGTTCACATCTGTGGTTATTATCGTTAATCTTAGAATTCATCCTTTTCATTCACTTTCTTAGGTGCATAGTAGATAACCAAATGATACAAATTAAAGCCCTTCGATTATGTGGCCAGAAATTCTTGGACAACTGTAACCGGGTGAAATCTGAAAACGCGAAGCGGGATGTTAGTATTAATACTGAATTTCTTCCCCGCTTAACCCGAAGTGCGTCTGCGCTGCGTGAAGTTGGGGAAGGTTTTCTGGATGTTCGTTTTAGTGATCTGAGAATGTCTACGCAGCGGTTCTTTGTTAGGGGTACTGGCCTTCCAGTGTTCTCGTCGCGCTCGGTTGGAATGGTGGGGGATGGGGGAGGGGGTATCAACACGCAAGTGCGTGCGAATAGGCCTGGCAGTGGCTGTCAGTTTACGAAAGACTAAATTGAATATACCCCGTGTGTTTTGTAGGGCTGGTATATAAATTATGTTGCTGTAAACTGTATTACAGAGTACGATACCACGTACTTACAGAAATATGTGTGCTTTTAATAGGCCTGCGTAAGTTCGAATTTTCAAGACTGTAGGAACACTGAACTTTGTATCCCATGCTGCCAGTTGTAGTAAAGATGCAGGAAGCAAGCTCGTGTCCCTGGACGTCTTTAGTACGAAGGCCAGCGCTGCCGAGGTGGTACGTGTATTCATGTTGATTGTCGTGTAACCTTACTGCTACGTTGCTATGCGCAGTTAATGTATTGCTTCTTCCGAGTATTGGCGCGTTTGCTTACCCCTGTCAGTACAAGACATACTTGCGGAATATTCGTTGTAAGAAATTTGTGTCTGAATTTCCTGAGTTTGCACCGTCTTGGGATACTTAATTTATCAGTTTATTATCCCAGTTATTTGTATTAATTTCCGTAAGTTTAACATTACATTATATCATTGTCCTTATGAATAATTGTTTTTCCTTTTAGTTCGAGAAAATTTTACAATGTCGAAGTATGTTTAAATTGAATCCTGTACAGTCCACCGAGTGTACAACATGCAGTTCATTAGTCCGATGAAGGAAGGTGGGATAGCGTAGTTGTTAAAATGACTAGGTTCCAGGCTGGACCGTCATGGGCAAGTGATTTTTCTGTTCTTCAAAACGTCCTGATCAGTTGTCGGTCCCACCTAACGCCCTCTTCAGTGGGCACCGGGTGTTCTATCCCGTCGGGTATGGTGGCCAGGGCTTGGAGCTGGCCATTCAGAGCTGAGGTTAACGTGTAAGTCTATATCACCACTTCCCCATGTGCCATCGTAATGTGCACAGGGACAATTTGACCGTTGAGTCCGGTGAGAACTAGGTTAATTTATGTAAGTCAAAGTATTTTTAGTCTGTTAAGTCGGTTTAGAAAATTGGTGGGATTCAGTGTGATTAAGACGTACAGCAGTGTTTCATTGGACGTATTCGATACCAGATGAAATCCAGTTAATGCAGCTGGATAGTCCCAAATTTGATCAGAATTCATTAATTAGTTTAGCAGTTAAGTATGTACGAATGCACGCACGCTTCCTTCTCCTGTATACGTTTATTTTGTGTAACTTTCACTGAGGTCTTGTGTGTATTAGCGTAATGCTGAAGCGTCTCTCATTTTCTTGATTGTTGTGTACGTAGATCAGTTTTTCACAACGCTCTTTCCTGTGGACGAACGCCTAAAGCTTTTCGCATCCCGAGGAACCACTACGTAAGGAAACGTTTCGTGGGCAGTAGAAGGCGTGGAGCCGCCGTTCCGTCTCCACCGGTGAGGCGTCTTTGTCACAGTACGTTACGAACAACAGACTAAGTACAACTAAATATAACTTTAAATGTGAACGTACCAAAACAAAGAGGCGGTAGGTGGCGCACGGACATTAATGCAGTAATGCCAATTGCCGGACAAAAGTCGCTGCGATATTTCGTGGGATGTTTGAAATTTTCCGCAGCATTTCAGAACTTTTATTTATTTTACGATTTGTCGCGAAACTCTGGTTGGGAAACACTGACCTAGTTGTTGAGTGGCTTATCAGTTCTTGCTGCCTACATACTTGTCGTCATTAAAACACATGTTACCGAACTCGAGTTTATTTGAATTAACTGACACATTTCTCTCGCTTTGCACGAGCGACTAATTTGGCAGAGGATGTCTGTTACCAATAAAGGAAAGTGCTGGAGATGATTCTCAGGGCCAGATTGTTTAACCTGGATATAAATTCTGCGTAAAGTGTTAAGGATATTTTGAATGTCGTTCTTAAAGTGTGTTTGGTTGATAATACGTTATTTCATTGCTTATTGTGTAAGGTAGCAACGGAATGCATGCCAGTTTTGGCGTAACATATGAGGTTTCTAGAACGCTGTGATCTTCGTACTTGGACTGTAATTTCTGAAAATACCGCACTTCACGTATTGTTTCTTCTCTTTCTCTGGGAAATCCATTTTATCGTGTATTCCGTCGTAAATAGGCCGGAAGAGAATGGTAAGGTATGAGATTTGAAGTAATGAAAGTGATCGCGATGAAGATTCGGGTCTTCTGTACTGACGCCGCGTCTACTGGTAAATCGGTGCTGACGCTAGGAGGATCTTGTTGCCATCTTATTCGGTGTAGTCGTGGATTACTGTCAAGACAGAAAGGCAACAATTTCTTTTGAATGTAATTAACTGTTAATACCAGTCTGCACGGCGTTATATCCCAGGATATATGAATCTTCAAATGTTAACTCTGAGCCCCCACGCTTGTTTGATTTACTAGAAATTGTGAAACAGGAATTGGGCTTTGGGGATTTTCGTCCAGGTGTCTGAATGGCACTCATTCTGCAGTGAACGTTCTCATTGTGGCGTTGCCAGAATGTTGGTATTTAAGGAAAGTGGCGTATTGACGAGAGGGTTGCTTCTATTTTGTTAACCTGTTTCTTACGTCGTCGAAGAAGCTAGCGCTGCAAATTGCGTCAAGTGCGCACGAGAAACGCAAGTCTTCTGAATAGATAGTAAGTGTAATTTTCTGGAGCAGCCATTGCCATTTCCTTGATGCACAGGATTGTGAAACGCGTCACGCGTCTTCTGTGGCCTTCATATTTGTGCTAAATTAAATGAATGTACAGCAGACCAACCGATGTAAATATAGTATATAGTGTTTACAAGACTTCACAGAATACAGATTTCTTTCTCCTTCTCTTCGTATCTTTAGACTTCGCCCGTGCCGCGTCTCCTTCCCACTTGGTGTAGTTGAAGGGCGTCAGCATGGACGCGAAATTTGAAAGCAGGTTGTTGGAATATTAGCCGTATCTCATAAGCCAGGAATGAAATGTGGGAATATCTGGCGTCGTGTTTTCATTTGATTTGATAGCAGGACCAGAGGCAAAACTTCGACATTATTAAACATTAAACGATTGCGAAGTACGTGAGGATTTGATTGTACGTGGAGGCAAAGTAATTAGCAGTGAACCGAGCTCATGCACCTCGTAAGATCCGCGTTTGAGTATGTTCCGGTTGCGCAGAAGATAAACGCGTCCATACTATACTGTACGTTTATTTTGTACCGTAATTGAAAAAAAAAATCTCCTTGTGTCTCTGAATTCCTGCGTGTTTGTTTTAACTTTACCGATAAGTACGGGTCTGTACACTCTACGCTTGGAGCGTCTAGAACTTAAATTCGTTGAAAATATCTGCACTTTGTGACTGACGCTCGCCTTACCGCCATATGTAGAGTTGTGAACGTGTGTTATATGACAGGCAGTAAACCGGATTTACTCGATCACCCGTCCTCACGATAGGCCCAATAAATGTGCATTGTGCAGGGAGCTTGTTGGCTTCAACTCCCTGAGAAAGCGCGGTCGTGGGTGGATCAGTGAGTCAGCCAAGTTGTGTGTGATAAACTAGCTGGCAGGATGTGACAAACCGATGTTGGCCAGATAAGGATCCTGTATAAGCGAGTCTTGTTAACGCGACAACTCCATACACGTTTAAACATTTGTCGTTCATTTGGCTTGTGTCACATTCATAGCAGACATTCCTTCAGGAACCGGCCAAGTGATAAGCTGTTCGTACAAGTGCACCGTTCCCACGACATGACAAGTATCTTCAGTTGGCAGATGTTTGTCAGATATACCAGTCGTGCCAACCAAGCTTCACGTGTAAAGCTGAAGTAAACTGCCCAAGGTCTGTTGAGTGGTGCACTCTGCGTGACAACTTGAGGTCGTTGGGCCCAGCGGCAGCTTCTGCTAAGAGTGCCAGAACTCCTGCCCTTCAGCTGCAGCGGGGAACTTGAAGAAGGTGCCCATCCTCCCGCACCTTCACCACTTGTTTGTTAGTCTGCAGTATTTATTACTAAGCTTCATGCTTTCTTATCATATATTAGTGTTGGGGGCGAAATTGTAATAGAGTGAGGTGTGCCCGCCCGACTGGTGGCGTAATTGAAATTTGAGTTCACATAGTTGCGAAAAGTGTTTATTACCTTCGTCATTCCGCCTATTTGTCCATCCGCATGTATCGGCGTGCCTCACACTGGACGGATTTTCCTGAATTTGGATATTGGGGACTTTCATGAAGATCTGTTGGCAATTCCAGATTTGGTTAAAATAGAGCAAAAATGTCGGGCCTTTACATGAATACCTAAGTACGTTTTATATTGACAGGTGATATTAAATCGCCATAAAACACCAATGTTCCAATCAAATGGTAAAAACTGTTAGAATAGCCGAGGAGGTGTAAACATAACGCGAACGCGCCGGAGTGTTATAAGTAAACTGCCTCTCTTGTTGAACACTCTTCAGATGTATCTTAAACAGGGTGGAGGGTCTGGCTCGGATATAGTACAGCGCCGGGTCCTTGCGAACGCGGCAGTAGAAGCTTTGGGATCCATGGAAGGAAAGGATGTCTTTTACTACCAGCTTTTCGGTCAGTTGAGATATGAAAGACTGCCACACCTGTGAACTGCATTGTGAGTTAGTCCTATATTCAGTGTCGTAAAGTTTCATTGATTAATTTTTGGTAGGGGTGTAAACGTATATAGCAAAGGATGCATGTCGTGGCCTGTGCAAACACCCCTACCAATGTGCCTTTAAGACAAGAGTACAGTCGGCAAACCTTGTGTTTCGCAGGTGGCCGGGAATGGTGATGGAGTCTTGAGTTTGAGTGAAACTGAGACGCAGGTTCGCTGCTGTATTATAGACAAGTCGGCTGTACTGGGTTGGTGTTATCGTCCGTGGCATATTTAACAACTTTGTTATTACACATCACAAGTAATGCACTACAGTTTTAAGAGGGGATGCGTAGAAAGGTGTTCGTGCTAAAAAAAAACTGTCTGTACGTCACCCATTTGAAATAATTGGTACGGAATTTCTTGACCGGCTGTCTGTCAGCTGACCATGAAGGCTTCGTAAATATACTAGTGGCACCTTTCCAACATCCAATCTTGTAATATACGCGTTTGAATAATTTCTTCCGTAGTTTACCTTAAGCCGCCCAAAATGAGTTTTAAATAGCGATTTGTTGGTATTAAGTTCGTGGTGAGTGTTTCGAGGTACGCCTGCGTTGATATTTGTTTGGATTTAGGTTGTTGCATTATTGCTGTAACAGAGCCGCTGCTATACTTATCCGCAGGTAGTTTTAAGCTGACAGCTTGGGCATCTTCTTGAAGGTCGTTCAACTCTCGGCGGAGTCGGTTCCTGTCCACTGTCAGATGGAAACTGCCACATTTCTGCATTATACTGTAACAGCGATGAGGAGGGATTGAGCATTTAAATAATATTACTGTTTGGTGTGTGTTGTGGTAGGTATGTACCTGCCTGTCCCTACGCCATTGTAAAACACTGATTCTTAGTCCTGGTGGTGAAAAACCACAGGTTTGATCAGTACAGCCGACGTTATGATGCTGTTGTACGCCAATTTTGCGTGGATAGGTGACCTGCCAGTGTTTCCGATCATTATATAGGAGACTGTAACTTGGAGTGCTGGTGATAGATATTCAGGGCATATTTGTTCCCGGTTTGGCTATGTAAGTAGATACATTTAAACTGTTTTAAGCCTGTTAGAAGTACGGAATTGTTCGAGTTCTGTATGCCGCTTTATAATTTGTACTCGAAACCAGGTATTTATATACTGTTTAAATAAAAGAGAATTGGACGGTGGATGAAGCACACTGGAAATAACGAGAAATTCATACAGAATTTTTGGTCCGAAGAACGTGAAGGAGGGGATACTCAGGTGTAGGTGAGTGGATAATATTAAAATGACGTGAGGATGTGGTCTTTATTAATGTGGAATATGGTATGTTCCAATGGAAGGCCATTGTAAGCAGTATACAAATCACTCGGTTTTATAGCCGGCGGACAATATCTTAACTAGTTGAGTGACTGTTGTTTAATTAAGAACGACTCTGCATTATAGAGTCAGTAATACCTAGTTGGTCATTTGCTTGGTTTATTATTAATAGTGAAACTGGAATTAACACTCCATAGCTAGTACGGAGATTTGCGGTATCTGAAAAGAACTCACGTCGGGCTGTTAACTTCGTGCCTTTATGGTTCTGCTTTGTAAACAAGAGCGTTTCGATTTCTACGTCTTCTCTTTGCGTTACTGCGTTTCGCTATGCCATGATGGTCACTTTCCATTTCTTTGCATTGTTTCTTAAGAGTCCTTAAGAAATATGAACAGGTTTTACTTTCTCCTTGACCCAATTGCTTAACCCTTTAAAGACGAAGCGAAGACTGCTTTATTTAAAGACCCAGTTCATACCGCGCAGTAAACACTTTTCATTTCGGTTATAAAAACCAATCGGTTTATGTTCTGTAGGGCAGGATTCACTGTTTGTTCTCAGATAAATAAACAACACACAAATACAGTGTGGGCAGAGCGTTGAATGTTAAACGTGTTGGTGCATCACTTAACCAGTAGGCTTTAAAAGGTTAACCTACCTGAGGAACAGAGGAGTCAGTACCATTAATTAAGACAAGGTACACGCACATTTTGAACCTGAAACTGTAATAGGGTAAACACTTCAATCCTACCCTATTTTACCAGTGGAGACGCGTTTTATAAAACTTCAAAGCAGATCTTGCTCACAGTTTTATTTACAATGGTTGCGTTGTGCTTGAACAAACATTGTCTTTGGTCCCACATTCATTGTATCATTCAGTTGTCTTTATTGACAGAAAGTTTGGATATGCACAATGGAAAATGAAGGTCGGATGCTGACTTCATGTAGGTTTTTACTTGCAATTCAAGGACATGATGAAACCAGCGTGTCTTGTGGGTGGTGCAATTTGGTAACAACCATCAAACCCATACGTGCAGTTTATTAGAATAATTATACTCAGTCCGAGGATTAGTGTCAATTTCTGTGAACGGTTGAATTACGCAAGGTGGTACAATTTTGGTTTGCGTCTTTGTTCATTTGAATTTAATTCAAGCACATTGAGTAGGGCATCGTATGCGGTGGCGGAGTTGGTTGAGGCACTGCGCTACATGCCGGAAGGTCACGGGTTCGATTCTCGATTGTTTCATTGGAATTTTTCATTAACATAATCCTTCCGGCCTCACTGTTGCCCAGGGGTCGACTCATCCTCCAACGGCAATGAATAGCAGGGATTTCCTGGGGGGATAAAGGTGGCGGTTGCGTAGGGCTGACAACCTTACCGCCTTCATGCTGATTATCTTGAAATCTGGGATCCTCATCCTCCTGGAAACTTGAGGGCTTGTACTGGAATTGCTTTTGGATGTAACATGTAAGTTGAAATTTGGTACAAAGTAATATACATTGCCTTAATAAAACCTGTTTTTTAAACGCGAAATTGGAAGGACCTTGTATCTAAATGACATAGTTCTCCTCAGAGAAACGAACATGTTGGCCTTGCTGGTATTATGTTGGGGAGCACTAGTGTAATGTTTGTTCCACGTTCCTCGAGAATCTGTTAATTGGCCGTCAATATATTGATGTAAGCAATCCTGATGTGATGGCATAAAACTTTCCTTGTAGGCGCACTAACAAAATTGCGAAAAGCGACTGTTGGCTTCATCATGTTTGTCTACCCGTCCGTCCGCTTGGAACAACTCGGCTACCAGTGGTCGGATTTTCGTGAAAGTTCATTTTTTAGTATTTTTGGTAGGTCTGTCGAGGAAATTCTACTTTGATTCAAATTTGACAAGAATAATGGGCACTACGTGAAGACCTATGTACGTTTATGATATCTCGCTCAGCCGTCTTAGGATAAGAAATATTTCAGACAAATGTTGTAGAGAAAAAACACGTATTCGATGTTCATTAACTTTTTCCGAAAGGCTTGCCGTGTATGAGATAATGTGGAAAAATGTGGTAGAGCCTGACAGGGCACAGATGGCAAAATGATAGGGGGCGTGCGCTTTGCGTGCTGGATAACTAAGGCTACAGGCACTCTGAATGTGTAATACTTCGGCTTTCCCACAGCAACAGTGGTTACGCGAAGGCGCCACAGTGTTACGTTATACTCATTGCTTGTCTCGTTTCAAGTACGGATTAGACACATAGGTAACCGGTTTCATTAGATAGCATTTAGAAAAGAAGCCAGTCCGTAGACCGCTGTTGGTGATGCGCCAGAAAATGATTTGTGGTGAATTTGCGAGTTGTTTGAATTATTTTGTGCCAACACGAGACGGCATATTGAAAATGCCCGCACTGAGCGCATTGCCTGAAGAAATTCAGTTCCCCGTTGTTGGCACATTTTTTTCCTTCAAGTTAGTCATCAGCGGGCGAATACTGCGGGAAGAAAGCTCCGCGATTTTGGTAGGAATAACGAGGCTTTTCCTGTTCTACTCGGTTTTGTTTTTATTCTCATCTCCCTCTGAAACGTCAACGCATTCAAAGCGCTTCTCCTTGCATAGCGAACACGTGCACTGGAGGGAATTGGCGCTCAGACATGAAGTACTTGGTTACAGGTTTGCAATGTGGTTGCACCTGGGTAATGCTTGGACACTTGGCGCTCGGTTTGGAATTTACTGTTGCGTCGTTTCACATATATTAATATACATTTCCTTAACGAGTTGTTATTTAAGAGACAGCCCCCAAATATGCAGGACGACAGGGAAGAATTGAAAACGTAATACTACTACTACTACTACTACTACTACTACTACTAC
>Ga0123355_10022368_pt1 | contig 10134 bp, 7 predicted proteins | sample TergutEmb28metaG_3_FD_89872 | JGI IMG/M metagenome (GOLD analysis project Ga0123355, IMG submission 89872) | Embiratermes neotenicus P1 segment gut microbial communities from Petit-Saut dam, French Guiana - Emb289 P1 | ecosystem: Host-associated > Arthropoda: Insects > Digestive system > Gut ...
GGTGGTCGTCCCGATAATTTTGTCGTGTCGGCCCCGTGTACTGCCTGGCCATAAAGATACATGAAATATCAGTACCACCGATATCGCCGCCGGCACCGACACCGATTTTGTCGGCGCGTGTACGCCCGCCCGTATGTAGGAGTAAGACCGAATTGTGTTGCTCGCCGCAAAGCAGTCATGCGATGGACGAATATACACTGCCAGCTAGCGGCCAAGAACAAACTGACTTCCCGGAACTCGACCGATAACGTCGCAGCTATCGGCTGGCCAGATTACGTTACTGCTTCTGGTTAATACTTACTGTCACTTTAGCCTTTTAAAACCTACCGGTAACTTTACGTACCACCAGGTTTAATCCTCAAGAATTCTACATGGTGCTCACATTGCCTTTGTGTGTTCTGTATGGATCTCACAACAAACAACGAACTTTTCCTTATACAACATTAAGACTGGATTTTACACCCGAGGTAGAGAGTGTTTAGTGCGCAGTACGGACTGAATCCTTATAAAACACAGATACGTTTCGTCTTTAAAAGGTTAAAGCAATTTTATACTTTCTTTTTTAACATTTTAAAACCTAGCGGTTTCTTTACGTACCACCAGGCTTAACATTAAAAATTTCTACATGGTGCTCGCTTTGCGTTCAGTGTTTTGTACGTATCTCAGAACAGACAGCGACTATGGTTTTATATATCATTAATTGATTGGTTTTTATAACCGTGTGGAAAGTGTTTACTGCGCGGTACGGGCTGATTCTTTATATAACTCAGATTACGTTTCGTCTGTAAAAGGTTAAAGATACGTGTTGATACTACGCTTCAAATTTAATCTAACGCTCCAAAATTGTCTATTCCTTTTGGCTCTTCCGACAAAATGTTCATGCATGTTTGTCATATGACTTCTACACACATCACACCCGAATCCACGTGATAATCAATAAAGGGTACATACTGCGAAGCTTCCCAAAATGTATTGTCTCATAACTATAATTATGTCATCAGCACCTTGTTCTCAAACACACTATCGATATGCAGCGGTCCCCATAGGTGACAGGCCAACATTGATGGCCATTATGATGAATTCAGGCATAATATTTATAAAACTATTTTTGTACATCCAGGAGACAAGATGCAACTTATCTAATGATGCATTCTACACATTATCTGGAACATACAGTCTGGCAACAGACATCTAGCTTCACCTACGATACTCTGCCGGAGAGAGTGTGCATTTTGTATGGTTGTGTAAGGACACATGTATCAGCTGTAGAGTTTCAATTAGTTACCGTCAGCGAGATGGATGTCTCGCCGTCGTGGTCTGTTTTAACCTTCGTCGTCCAACCCTTAAATCCCGATGTACATGCTGACGGCCGGAGTTACTTTCATTTTAAATGCCCACCCCTGCAAGTGGGTGGGAGATCGTTTTTCCTTTCCTCCATGAAGCATTGTTTTTAACGCGTCATGGGCGATCGTTTGGACAATGCAGATTAAAGTTTAATCGTCTGGAAGGGTTTATAAAATGCAGGATAGACGACTTCCGGAGTACATTGTGCTCGCTTTACCTTCGCACTGCAACGAAAGGTCCCCGACGTTGCTCCAGCAATAAATAGAAACGGCGAACTGTGCGACACAGACACGTGTGAAGGACACGGGTCAAGTTACATGTTTGATTCCAGCGTCACAAGTAATTAGCCCAGTGGATGTCACATCAAAGGGTTCTGTAAATAAACGCTTTAGCATTCATTATAGACTTTTTTTATATATATATTCTCGTTACGACGTACGGGCATCATATACAGCTGCGGACAAATGAAAGATAATGCACTGCACTGGACCGCTGTTTTTGAATCGGTTAATCAGGGCAGCTGAACCGAAAATCGAAGCAATTTACTGTAGATATTTCCGCCTAACACTAAAGCAATGTACTTAGATTGACCTAACACTAAAGCAGAGTAATTAACACTTATGATTCTTATTCGGAAGATTCCAAGTTCAAATCCCGGCTGTTCTGAGTGGGAGTTTTCGTTTTTCCCCTCTGTCCCTCCACCCGCGTCGTTCTGCGTCATTAATTCACTATGTCAGGTGTTCCTAGGCTTTGGGTAAAAGCATAGGAATTTTTAAAACAAGTAAATTGTTTCGTAATTGTTCAATCATTCTACGTTGTCTAATCTGAGAGAGTAAAGACGTCGTTAAAAAATCTTTAAAAATGAAAGGAGTTATTTCAGCAAAACGTTCTAAATTCGTTGCAAAGAGTTAGTAGGATGGAATATCAGCATTCGTTGATTAAATTTAGCCAAGGTTGATTCAGACGTATGTCGCAGCACTGCCTTGAAACCGGCCACGGCTGTGGTACAGTACCGGGTGTCACTTGACTGTACATACCCTCGCTATATGTAGTAACACATGACACTGATGGTATATGAGTAGCCAGTGACAGTGTTATGTGGGCCAGTAACTATCTCCGGATTTCGAAACGAAGCTGCAGGTTGGTGTGATGATGCGAACCGAGTTAACTTGGCTACACAGAGAGTAATTGGGCGGAAGTTAGCAATTTCGCTCCATTTGGGGTTTGCTGAATATATGGCCCCCTAAGCAATGGCAAGTGATGGGTTGCAGCAATGCAAAAGCGGCATTGCTCCATCTACGAATCATGCTTTGTTCTTCTCTGGCTTTTTATATCCTCTTTTATTCTGTACGCTTACTTGCTCACGTATATATCTTCATCCACTTTCTAACAACTGTCTTATTCCAATCTCAAGTTTTAAAAAACCCAGTCTCTTCTTACTTCCTCTTTCTGGTCTTCGTTATCGTCAGTTTTGTCAAATTCTCTGCCTTTTTTCATTATCTGCTCCTCATTCGTTTACAAACAAATTTTCTCCTTACTGGTCTGCTCTGAAACTATTATTGCAGTGAGACGACATTATCATCAGTCCCCATGTCATTATCAGAGTATCGAAACATTACCAGCGGACTTTACGCCATTATCAGAGAATAGTCACATTATCAGCAGCGTTTCCATGCCGTTATCAGAGTAGTGTCGTCACATTATCAGCAGGTCTCCATGTCGTTATCAGACTAGCAGATCTCCATGTCTTTATCAGACTATCGTCACATCATGCGAAGTTTCCATGTCATTATCAGAGTTTCGAAATATTACCAGCGGACTTTATGCCATTATCAGAGAATAGTCACATTATCAGCACCGTTTCCATGTCGTTATCAGAGTATCGTCACATTATCAGCAGGTCTCCATGTCGTTATCAGACTATCGTCACATCATGCGATGTCTCCATGCATTATCAGAGTGTCGTCACATTATCAGAGGTCTCCATGCTGTTATCAGATTATCGTAACATCACCAAAGTCTCCATGTCATTACCAGAGTATCGTTACATTATCAGCTCATTCTCCACGTCACTATCATGGTATCGTCACATTATCAGCAGACTCCAAGTCTTTGTCAGAGTATCGACATGTTATCAACATAATTTCCATTTTCATTATCATCACAGTGCAATGATCTTTTTGTATCTACACTATCATCATTTTTATTCCTCACAATGTACTTTACACCCTTCATTTTCTCCTACGACATGTACATCGTCTTCATTTCTTACTTCGGTGTGTCACTCTTTAGTGTTCCCTGTTATTAGTATGTTCTTGTTTTGCCATTTGTTCCGAACAGTCGTCCAAGGTCAGCTTCAAAGGAAGATAGTAAATATCGGTGTGGGATTTCCGGCCATTATAAATGGTTTCCACGGGAACCCTTCGGTTTAAAATTAAGCTCGGCTGTACAACACATTACCAAATTTAAATTTGGCCGAGGAAATTAATTTTCCAAGAATACAAAAACTAAGCGTTTTGAGGCCTTCAAAGGAGATGGTAACACAGAACAGACCTACGTACATTAAACGGACAATGACATGTCCTGTGTACAATTTTAGCTTCCAGCTTCTTCACTGATCCCTATCTATTTTATTGTCATAAAAATCTGAAGTATTTACGGAGCAAAATGTAATTTTACTCCATCAAACTTTATTTAAATATCTACAAATCTTGTAGCTGTCCCCGCGGAACACAGTCCTGCATGACACGCTGACAGTATCTCGCCTTGTCATAAAATACCCCGCGTTTCGTGTTCACTTCCCTACCTCACTCATCATTTCTGTAAGATCCTTTTAATATTGTTCTCCCATCTACGTCTATATTTCTCAAATGGCGTTGTCCATCAGAAGTGCAGACAAAATCTATCATTTCTCATCTCTCTCACGAACTGACATCAATTCTGTGTCGTATGCAAAATGTCTTTATACAGGGTGAGTCACGGGAACCTGGCGAGTTTTAAAGAGCAATAAGTTGGTGCCACTGTCAGTTAGACGGGATGCGGAATCATCTCTTACTGGCTTAACGGACGCCATTTTAGTAGCAATGGAGCAGTGGGCTGCTGCAAGCCACGCGTTCGTTATCATTCCATGGCCTGCACGTTCTCCTGACTTCTCGGTGTGTGATTTTTTTGGGGGGCGGTACCCCAAGTCTAAAGTGAACCTTATGAAACCACGTGACGTTAATGAGCTTAAGAACGCAATAAAGAGGGAAATTACAGCCCCATGGTGACAGAAGCAATGAGAACCTTACATGATAGACTGAAGCAGTGCAGGCGAGATGGTGGAAATAATCTGAGAGATGTGTTCTTCAAGAAGTAAAATATTTAAGAGTAGTGATATAGTGTACTTAAATGGCATTCTTTTCCTATTGTTATACATAAAAATAAACATTTAATTCGAATTTCAACTTTTTTTATTTAGTTTTGAAAATCGTCAGGTTCCCATGAGTCACCCTGTATAACTCCCATCCTTACGACTGGTTTTGGGCTACATTTACTGCTAAACGATGTATCTAATAACACCTTCAATCGTGTCGTTCTGTTTTCTTTCACATTCTTTCTGAATGCCCTGTCATTTGAGCGTAGTGCAGCGTGATATGCTATGTCACGTAATGCCTGCACTTGGCAATAGCAGTCTTTCTTGATTATTGAATAGGTCCTCAGCTAGCGAAGAAATCAATCACATTTTATTGCATGGGAGTATCCATTACCCTGTTCACAGCACGCCTTTTCACTTCACTTCCTTATGATCCATTTTTATATTATTCTCCCATTTACGTCTAGATGGTCTCATTCCTTCAACTTTTTTGACCAAAGCCCTCTATGAATGTCTATTGTCTCTCATTCACTTCGCATGACAAGCCCATCTTATTCTCCTAATCTTATCAAATTAATTAACGTGGAGAGCATTACAGACCAGTATGCAGTTTTCTTCACCTCGTTAGGGTCCTCCTCAGCACCATCTTCTCGAATATGTCAGCCTTATAATGACGGAACAATTGACACTGCTGTACAATAGGCGAAATTATGGTTCTGTGGATTTTTATGTTTATGTTTGTAGCAAAGGGGAATTTTAATCATTAATCATTGATCCATTTCCAGAAGCATACAATTTTTATTTTAGTGTCGTTGCCAAATACTTAAATTTTGCCACATTTTTAGAAGATTTATTTCAATAGTTACAATTTTATCTTGCACTCTGTTGAACCAAAAATTAATTTTGTCGCCGCTTAAGAGAAGATTCTTCTGTTCCATGCCGCAACAGCTCTTGCCATGGCTTCCTCATTATCGAGGATTCACGATCACACTCAGACACACCACACTCGTTAGGACACCTCTGGACGAGTGATCAGCCTGACGAAGTTACCTCTACCTGACAACACACAACAATCACAACAGACATGTGTCCATGCCTCCGGTGGGATTCGAACTCGCAATCCCAGCAACCGAGCGGCGGCAGACCGCGCGGCCGCCGGGATCGGCCGGCCTGCTACTCGGCTCTCAGAAGAAGGGTCAATCCCTCTTCCTTCCTTCTGTGAACTGTAAAGGTGGAGCAAACCCAACAAGGCAAAGAATGGCAGTACATAGTATCCAGACTACGAAATAGAAGTAGACGGTAGCCAGATAACGAATACATTCGAAATATAAGATTGAACCACAACACGTGTAAAGAAAATAGCAATTTGGCACAAAATCATAGTGGGAAATACTGACGAAGGTCACTTGGGAGATGCAGGCTCTGACAGAAAGAAGATATTGAAATAGATCTTAAAGGAAGAACGTGAAAGTGTGAGGAACTGATTGAATTTGTCCAGAAGTGGGTGGACTGGCGGGCCATTCAAACACGGCATTGAGGCTTCGAATCTTGTTACTAGTTGAACAAAGGCCTGAAACCGAAAAGGGCTCTGGGATATACGTTAACCGAAGTTTTTACTTCTGGAACTTGGAAGTTCAACACAGATATCACAAAATCCTGCCACTCTGAAAAATGAATCCCATTACCATTAAGAAAAATGCGTGATGTGGACCTCTCTAGGAACTTCTTCGGTCATAATCGCGAAGATTCCCAATCTGCATGCAACGAGTTTGGTTTGTTTCATATTACTTCATACTTACTTTCTGACTTACATACTTACTCTATGGAGCAGAGTCCTTCTTGAGAAAGTAACTAGTTTTCAGCTAGTCAAGAAATTCCGAGCATTTTATGGAGCCCGATGGTTCATTACCGCATTCACAAGTCCCCGCCACTTGTCCTCCTGAGTAAGATCGATCCACTCCATATCCCCACATCCCACTTCCTGAAGATCCATCTTAATATTATCCTCCCATCTGCGCCTGGGTCTTTCAAGTGGTCTCTTCCCCACAGTTTTCCCCACCAAAACCCTGCGTAGACCTCTCCTCTCCCCCATACGTGTTACATGTCCCACCCATCTCATTCTAATCGATTTGATCACCCGAATAACACTGGGTGAGCAGTACACATCATTAAGCTCCTCATTATGAAGTTTTCTCTCCACTCCCCTGTCACCCCATCCATCTTAGCTCCAAACATTCTCCTCAGCACCCTATTTTTAAACACCGTCAGCCTAGGATCCTCCCTAAATGCGAGCGACCAAGTTTCACGCCCATACTGTATATTTTAATGTTTAAATTTTTGTATAGCAAACTGGAAGACAAAAGATTCTGCTCTGAATGACAGCAAGCATTCCCTGACTTCAATCTGCTCTTACTTTCTTCTTGAATAGAATTTTGATTCGTTAAGGCTTTTCCAAAATATTTGAATTCGTCCATCTTTTCAAAAGGAGCTGTTATCAATCTTTATACTGTGACTTCGTCCTACATTCTAATTTCTGCATTTCTTCAGACACTCAAGTAAAACACAATTCAAGAAAACTCTTAATGTGACGCGCTGATGGCGAAGAGGAGACGAGCATACAGGGACTTGGTGGGGAAACCTGAGGGAAAGAGACCACTTGGACGACAGAGACGTGGATGGGAGAATGATATTAAAATGGATCTTAAGTGGGATGGGAAGGGATTGACCTGGAATGATCTCGTTTATGGTAGCGGAAGGTGGTTTGAATGCGGTAATGAACCTGCGGGGCACACGTATTATGGGAAATTTCTTGATTAGCTGAAGACTTGTTGGCTTCTAAATAGATACTCTGTTCCATGCAGATTGTCGGTTTATTAGTTAATTGGTTCACCGGAGATGTTATACACAAGGCAACTGCTGAATTTCCTGAATACCTGAGTACCTCACACCAGGGCAAGGAGGTCCTCGTTCATATTCACACTTATGGACCGTGCATGATTTCGCTCTGCGATTCGGCCCTGTTTGTCTTCTCTTTTCGAAATTAGAAACTAATTAAGCGTAAAAGTGCTGAAGACCTGCAGTGTTCTGTTGCTTGCCCTTCTTGCCCCATACACGGCCCACCTTATCACTGGTAAATTAACTTACGTATGTTTCATATTGACGAACCTGGCTTAAATGTGCAAATATTTTAAATGTAAAACAACGGGGTCTGAGGGAATTGTGATAATTGTGTTTAGGCCCAAGCAAAATATCATCCTGCAGTTATATTGCAATTCTCGATCATCTCCAATTTTGCTGTAGTTCTTGATAATTCTGCAGTTACACTGCAGTATTTCATCATCCTGCAGTTATATCGTAATTATTGATCATTTTGGAATCGTACCGTAATCATTTCGTACTTACATTGTAGTTACTGATCGTCCTGCAGTTATGCTGTAGTTATTACTCACACTATAGTCATACAGCAATTCTTGATCATCCTGTAGTTATAATGTAGTTATTTATCGTCTGGTAGTTATCATGTAATTCTGATCACTCTGTAGTTGTACTGTAATTATTGATCTCTAACTAATCCAAGGTAATTTCAGTCTGATGTTCATATGAATTCATATATTTAAATGTGTAGGTATTTACATATTTAAAAGCTAGGCTGGGATTAACCCTGTGTTTGACGTGCCAATATCCTCGAGTCATTGTAAAACTTTGCGCGTGGTAATAATTTCTTGAAATATGGAAATATATTCCCACACACGCGATAAACCCACGCAGGCTGTAACAAGCCTCACATGATCAATCGACACACACTCACTGTGGGGGAACTTGGTTCTACACGCGGCCGTTACATGTTTGATTTGTGGTGGACGAAGTGGCACTGAGAAAGGTTTCTCTTCCAGTGATTCAGTTTCTACCTGTCAGTACAATTCCATTAATGCTTCATATTCGTTCATACACGCATATATGATGCTGTAAAATATTAAGGGATGACGTAATTAATGAGATTCTTAAAAAGAGAGGCATCCAAAGCTAGGCGAGCTTTTAAGCCCCTTGTGTAGGCAAGAAAGAAGCTTAAAACTTAGAAATCAAAATGAGTTTGTTCAACAGAAATTCAGAAGCAGCTGTTTCATGATCCTGTATATTAAAACACATTGAATATTATCCAACAAATAAAAAACACAAAGTTTTGCTACAGACGTCTAGCAGTAGAACGATATTGGTAGAAGGAAAAGAAATGGAATGCTTCCAGCTACAGTTTCATGTGTCTGAGTTAATCGTTTATCAGCCGTGAGAACTAAATTCTTGCCGTATTTCTGGCGTCTTGTGTTGGGCGCATGTGTCTTATGGTAGAAGGGGAAAATTGGTGGAGATAGGGAGAGATTTATGCAATATGGAGAAAATTATGTTGAATCTTCTTCAAGATAAAAATGCTACTTACTTACTTGCTTACTTACTTACTTACTTACTTACTTACTTACTTACTTACTTACTTACTTACACCATGCAATAGATTCCTTCCTGAGAAGCTAACCGGTTTTCAACCAGTCAATAAATTCCAAGCATTTTATCGACCCCAACGGTTCATTACCGTATTGCAAAGTGCCCACTAACTGCTCCTATCCTGAGCCAGCTCGATCCAGTCCATACCCCACATCCCACTTCCTGAAGATCCATCTTAATATTATCCCGCCATCTATGCTTGGGTCTTTCAAGTGGTCTCTTTCCCACAGGTTTCCCCACCAAAACCTTGTACAGGCCCATATTCTCCCCATACGTGCTACATGCCCCGCCCATCTCATTCTTCTCGATTTTATCACCCGAAAAATATTGGGTGAGCAGTACAGATCATTAAGCTCCTCATTATGTAGTTTTCTTCACTCCCCTTTTATCTCGTCCCTTTTAGGCCCAAATGTTCTCCTCAGCACCATATTCTCAAACAGACTCAGCCTACGGCCTTACCTCAGTGTGAGCGATCGAGTTTCATACCCGTGGAAAAAACAGGCAAAATTATAATTCTGTATATCTTAATCTTTATATTTTGAATAACACACTGGAAGACAAAATATTCTGCTCCGAATGATAGCAAGCATTCCCTGAAACTAATGTTAAAGCAGGCAATTTTTCCAAGCGAAATACAGCAATTTAGAGATATACATGATTTGCGTCAAGTACCATGCATCCTAGACTCTTCTCCATTGTCACGAAAGTGATTACTATTCACGATTTTATGCACGTTATGTGATGGTAAAAGTATTATTCAAGTATGTTACTACATTTCTTTGAAAACCTTATTAACCATCCATCCATCCATCCATTCATCCATACGTCTACCTACCTACCTACTATCTATCTATCTATCTATCTATCTATCTATCTATCTATCTATCTATCTATCTATCTATCTATCTATCTATCTATCTATCTATCTATCTATCTATCTA
>Ga0123355_10022370_pt1 | contig 10134 bp, 7 predicted proteins | sample TergutEmb28metaG_3_FD_89872 | JGI IMG/M metagenome (GOLD analysis project Ga0123355, IMG submission 89872) | Embiratermes neotenicus P1 segment gut microbial communities from Petit-Saut dam, French Guiana - Emb289 P1 | ecosystem: Host-associated > Arthropoda: Insects > Digestive system > Gut ...
AGGACGGTCTCCGGACTATCCCCCGGTATGTCGATCAGGATCACCGGAGTACGACCGGACAGACGAACCACCTCGACGCTGGCGCCCCGCAGCGCTGCCATTCTGGCCCGGGCCCACTGATCAAACAGCGCGACTGCCTCATCGATATGGCCATGCCTCTGCCAATCGGGATCGAAATGCGGGGATTTGTTGGGAATCCTGATATAGTCGATCAGGGTGGGGATGACGGCATCGTCCCAGCTTCGATCAACGAAGCGCTTTAGTCGTGCGATGTCCATGGCGCATTCAGTTCTTTCGCAGACCCGGCCAACCATAGTCGGCGCGACGCGGAACGGCCAGGCGTTGGTCATTGCGAGGCATCAAGCCCTGATCAAGATGGGCCCGCAACAAACAGGCGCACTCGGCCAAGACTGACTCTATCTAATGCCGCGAGCCCGCCAGAGGCCGATTATCATGCCGGCTGAAGCTCAAACGCCCTTATCAATATCGAATCTTCCATACGGTAGCGTGTATTTCCCTATGCATCGTCAACTTCCTGAGGCTCCGGCCTGGAAAGCTTTATGCGTCGATTGCTTGACGTGGTCGTTCCGGACCGACCCTTCCGATGGCGCATCCAGCGCGGGCGCCTGACTTCATGCGCGACAACTTTGTTTTATGCGTGCCGGGGGCTCCAAGCGGGGCAAGCGGTCAGCCGCCCGCCAATTATGCCTCATATGTATCCACGCCGCTTCGCTTCTGCGACGCTGTCCTGCGGCAAGGACGTGCCTTGCGCAACCTTGTACGCCCCTTCCTGCACATCAATTGGAATCCGCAGCCCCTCCGATGCGGCTTTCATCCGAAGGTCCCGGGACATCGCCCGCTGATCCGGCGGCAACCACAATCGTTCATGACCCCATAGACTTGGCCCTTCGATGACTTCCCTGGGCGTCCAGGAGGCGGGCTCGATCGAGCGGCCGCCCCAACCATACTCAGTCATGAAATTTGACGGGTTGCGCGTATAAAAAGAGAGAACGTGGTCGTTGATATGGCGACCGAGCGTCTGCGCCACGAGGTCCGGGCTGAGCTGCGCGATATCGTAGGCCTGACCGACGTCGTCGAGATGATTGACCTCGATCATCATATGGTGGATGCCGTCGGTGGGCCACTGAAGGAGGCCCAGGCTATGGTGACGCGGATTAAGGTGAAAGAAGTTAATCCGGATCGGCTTGTTGAAATAGTCGCTCAGAGGAAAGCCGAGCACGTCGCGGTAGAAGGCAACCATCTCCTCGAAATGCGAAGTGGTCAACACTACGTGGCCCATGCCAAGCGGGCCGGTGCGGAATCCTGAGATCGGACGGCCTGGCGCGAACGGTTCGACATCCGTGTCCTGGCCGCAAAAGACCTCGATGCGATTGCCGGACGGATCCGTGAACACAATAAGGTCTTCGACGAAACGCCGGTCCGCGAGCGATCGCGACCCGCGCTCGACCCGGCACCCGTGCCGTTCGAGCCGGGCGCCGAGCATCTCTATCGCCCCTGGCCCGCATGCTTCGAAGCCAAGAAACGCGAGACCGTCGCCGCCGTCGGCATTAACGACCACCCGCTGCCGCTGGTCGTCCATGCGCAGGGCCAGGTCGGAGGCGCCTCGCTCTGCCACCTGCATGCCAAGAAGGCGGGTTGCGTAAGCGACCCAATCGTCCAGGCTCTTTGCGTGCAAGCCAACATATCCTAGCGCTTTCAGCATCATGCTATCGAACCTCTTGTGACAAACGCGGCCAGTCGGAGAAGGCCGATGACCCATTCTCTTCTTTTCGTGCGAGAGAATGAAGCCGGGTTTCCGGGGCTCGGCTCCAGACCAAGGGGACGCAACGATCACCCGCTCTCAAACCGGTCGTTTATCGGTCGCGCAGTGCGGCTGACGATTTGACAGGGCGAGGAGAATTGCCGCTGCCTCACATAGCGCGTAATATATCTCGCCCAGGGCAATTTGATTGCGATCCCCGAAAACGCCGGCGGCATAGCCGTTGGGTGTGGAAGTTGGATCGAACATCCACGCGAGGAAAGATGACGGAAATCCTGGCTCCGCCACAGGTAACACCGCAATGATTTCGCTGAATTTTTGATCGTCAATCCAACGGAAGCGTGATCATCCACCGATGTTGACTATTCAAAGCGAGCAACGCTGCTTCGACGGCACGATCGGATTCTATTCTCATCCATCCACCGCGATCGGCACGGCAATGCGCTTTTCCGTCTATCTCCCGCCGCGCGCGAGGAGCGCAAGGTTGCCCGTCCTGTATTACCTCGCTGGCCTCACCTGCACCGAGGAGACCTTCATGATCAAGGCGGGGGCGCTACGCCTCGCCGGTGAGCTCGGGCTCATTCTTGTTGCCCCCGATACCAGCCCACGGGGGCTTGGGCTTCCCGGCGAGGATGACGCGTGGGATTTCGGCACAGGTGCAGGATTCTATCTCGACGCCGAAGCCGAGCCCTGGCGGCGGCACTACCGCATGTATTCCTACGTGGCGGACGAATTGCCGACGCTGATCGAGGCAAATTTCCCTGCCCGCGTCGATCGCCGCGGCATCTTCGGGCACTCCATGGGCGGTCACGGCGCACTCGTCATTGCGCTCAAAAATCCGGCGCGTTATCGATCGGTTTCGGCCTTTGCACCAATTTCCAATCCGGTCGCCGTGCCTTGGGGCGAAAAAGCGTTCAGCCACTATCTCGGCCCGGACAAGGCGCGCTGGCAGCCATGGGATGCGAGCATCCTCATGCGCGAGCGCCCCTACCCCGGGCATATACTTGTCGATCAAGGCCTTTCCGACCAGTTTCTGGAGAAGCAGCTTCATCCGGAGGCGCTGGAAGCCGCAGCGCAAGCGTCGGGCCAGGCGCTCACCTTGCGCCGACACGAGCTCTACGATCACTCCTATTGGTTTATCCAGAGCTTCATCGCCGACCACATGGCGTGGCACGCGAAGGCGCTCGGGAACTGACGCGCGCAGACAATGGTCGCGGTCTTCTGTCTAAGGTTGGGCGAGCAATTGGGACGAAAATCAGCCGGCGCGACCGTCTGAACCCGGGGCACGAGCCGCCATGACGTCCCGTTGTCATGAGACGGCGATATCAGCGAATTCCGATAACCGACGGAAAGCCAGACGCCGATCCCCAGGGATGCGCTTTCCGGCGACGTCACTATTGCTCGCGGACGGCCGGCAGATGCACAGCTGAGAATCAGTCGGCCGGTTTCTTCACCTTGGTTGACCGCGACGGTTTCCCGTAAAGCCGTCGCAACTCATCCTTCGCCCTCTCCAGCACGCGCTTGCGCGAGCGAGGAAGATTGCGGCCGGCGCGGTTGATATAGAAGTTCAGCATCGACATCGCTGAAGGGTACGGGCCCGATTTGCGCCTCGTGCTGCGGTCGGCGGCCCGCTTGAGCGAAGCGGCCACGCGTTGCGGATCACGCGATGTGAATGCCCCGCTCTCGAGATCAAGCGCGGCGCTCCTGCGCGCCGCCTGCGCCGACCATTTCTCGGTGCGCACCACCATCATCCGTGTGCCTCTGTGCCAACGACTCATCGTCTCATATATGCGTATGGTGCCGCCACAGGGCGCATATCTCGGTGACAGGTGGCAAGAGATTGGTGGCGTCCAGTTCATTTCGGCGGGCGCCACGCATGGATGGCTCTTGCGGGTCGCCGCCGCTTTTTTTCGCCGGCGCAGATCGCGCATTGGCCCAACCGCACTATTCAGCATGTCGTGGCTGAAGACACCGGGACGCGATCCGCATTGCGGCAGCCGGTCGCATATGCACCGATCTTTAGAGATGCCGGATCGAGAAAGATACAAAGTCAAATATGCACATCAGGCAGATTGTTGCGCCATCGCACACAACGATGCGGATGCACTTGCTGCGCTCGGATAGACTCGAGCTCCGCCGTGCGACGCGGGAGAGGAGGTGCCAGAGGCCGACAAAAAGTCACTTCCGAATCCCATAATTACAGCCATTGGCGGATTCGCAGCTCGGATGCTCAAGCGCCATCGGCCAGCTGCGTCCGCAACTTAAGCTGCTCGCGCTCGCCGAGAGGAAATCGCCGAAGCAGGACGGCTGTCGCCAGCAGAAGCGCCATTGGAAGCGCAACGAAGACGATGAGGATGCCGGTCAGCGCTTCGGTGGAATTGTTTGCACCGCGTGCGCCTGAGTATCCCATCAGATCGAGCAATGGATAAGCGATGCCAACGGAGAGCGCGTAGCCGAGCTTGTTCGTGAGCGTAAGAAGCGCGAAGGCCGCACCTGCCCTGCGGCCTCCCGTCTCGATGGTCCCTTCATCGACCACGTCGCCCATGATCGCGTGCAACAGCACCGGCCCCGCACCGTAGCTGAGACCGAAGACGATGGTGAGAAGGAAGGCGAGGCGGCCGCCCGTTCCGTCGCGTGGGATGAGTAAAAACAGGGGGAGCGTGGCCGCCCCGAACAGCGCGGCCGCGGCCAGCGTACGGTGCTTCCCGAAGCTGTAGCTAAGCCGGGTCCACACCGGGGCACCGACGAGGCCCGCAACAAAGTAGCAGAGCAGAAGTGTGCTCGACTGCTTCAGTGCGAACGTCCCTTCGACGAGGAAGATGTAGAGCGCGGCGGTGATGCTGGTGGCGAGCCCGATCGCGAGATCGGCAGCGAGAACGGCCCGCAAGACGCGGCTGCGGCGCAGCCACTCCCACGCAGCACGCGCGCCGAAATCGCCTGGCGGCGCGTGACGCGGTTCACCTGCCAAGGTGACCGCGAGCCCGATGGCCAGCGGAAGTGCCGCCATGATGAACCAACCCATCGCCGCGACCTTCTCGCGCGCGCCCGCACCGAAACGCACTTCGAGGATCGCGGGGAGAAGCAGCACCAGAAGCATGCCTCCTATAAAAGCGATCTGGCGCGCCCCTGCGATGCGACTGCGTTCATGATAGGCGCCGGAAAGCTCGGCACCCCAGGCCATGTGGCTGATCGTCAACACAGAAAACCCGAGATAGACCGCAATCAGACAGAGCGTCAAATAAAGCGCACCCGCGTGTGGCGGCGGGTTGAAGAAGGCGTAGAGCACCGCCAGCATCGGTGGAACGATCCCGACAAGCCAGGGCCGGCGTCGCCCCCACGGCGTCTCGGTGCGGTCCCCGGCAAGCCCGATCATCGGATCGAACGCGATATCGACGAGACGCACGGCGAAGAAAAGAAGGCCGACGAGACCGGTCCCAAGCCCGACCTGAACGGCGTAGAAGGGTGCGACATAAACTGTCAGCGGCAGAGCGAGTGCGGCCGTCGGGATCGCAGGCAGCGCATAGGCTACCAGCTCGCGCAATTTCAGCTGGTCGGTGGTCATGCCGGCACCAAAGCCGCGAGCGGTGCGGCCTTGCCGATAAAACGCGGCTCCATGAGATCGTCGATGACCGAAGCAAGCCTCTCCCGCTTCATCGGGCCAACCCGGTGAGGCCGACGACATGGCGTCGCGCGTCGAAATTCCTGCTGCATCACGGGTTCCTGATGGCTGGCACCGCCAATGAGAAAAACGCGTGGCGTGATCGCGCTCATCGACGCCCAATAGATCACATAGATAATAGAGGCGCCGCCGGTGGCTGGGCAACCAGCGAAGCGCAGCAGACGCGTGCCCGACAGGCTACCGTGTCCACAGCTCCTTTGTCGCGAGATCCGCGCCTTCTTTCATCGCCTTCAACTTGGCCCAAGCCAATTGGGGATGGATGCGAAGCCGCAATCCGCAATCCGTCGAAGCGATGACATTCTCACGGCCGACCACGCTGGCAAATCGCAGCAGCCGCTGCGCAACGGCCTCGGGATGCTCGACGACATTCGTGCAATGCTGGACGACGCCCGGCGCCAGGATTTTGCCGTCCGGGAGCTTGACGTCCCTGAATAAGACCCATTCGTGCTCGTGCCGAGGATTGCCGGCTTCGATCGCGTAGGTTTGCGCCCTCACGCGCAGCACCAGGTGGATAATATCCTTGAGCGGAAGGTCGTTCGCGTGCGGGCCGTTCCAGCTTCCCCAGCAGATATGATAACGCACCCGGTCTTCGGGGATTCCCTCAAGAGCCAGATTGAGCGCGTCGATCGCTTTCCCGGCCCAGACCAGGAAATCGGCTTTCGTCAGGGGCCCGACCATATCGTAGAGATAGGGCATGAACGCGTCGTCGAGCTGCAGGATGAAGCCGGCATCGACGATGGCTTGGTATTCTTCGCGCATCGTCCTGGCGATCGCTTCCCAGTATTCGTCGTCGGTCTTGTAGTAGCGATTGACCATAAGCGGTTGGATGCTGCCGGGCGCCACGACCGGCATGAATGCCTCTTCGTAGGTCGCATCCTCGAGCGCTGCCTTGAAATTCCGGATATCTCGCTGAATTGCGTCGTAGCCCTTATAGCGGAGCGGGCCGGTGCATTCGCGAAACACCGGCTTGGTTCCCATCAGACCCGTCTCCTCGGTATAGAACAGCAGTCCGCGCTGCTCCGCGTCGCCATAGAAGGTCGCGAATTGATCGCGATCCTTGCCCGCGAAAATCGCAGGAGGTTGACCCGGGGTAAGGCCTTCCATCCGCTCCTGCACGTAGGTCGCCCAGCTGGACTTCGAGCATTCGCCGTCGGAGACGATGTCCGTGCCCGCCGCCTGTTGGTTGCGGACAATCTCTCTGACGGCGCTCGGGTAGCGCTCGTAAACCGCAGCTTCGGCCAATTCGTCGCCGTGGACGAACGCCCGTGCCATGAGCGTCTCCAGATCGCGGGGACGGTGGAGAGAGCCCGTATGCGTGGTCAGGATCCGATCTGTGCTGCGTTTCATTGGCCCCTCCTTTGTGGGATTCTCCGGCGCCCGGCGACCGTCGACACTGGGGCGCAGATTCCATTCCACGGCATCTTTGACCGCGCGAGACGGAGCCTCATGGATAGTCGTCTTTGCCCCCGCTGAGAAGGCGCGCGGCGAAACCGCCGATGTTCCGCCCAATCCCGTCCGCAGAATGAATAGCGGTACGCTTATGATTTTGCAGTATTGTGGGCAGCCTCGGGACGGTGTCTCATGGAAAAACCCGCGCCGCCGGCGAGGGAGAATAAGAATAGGGAGGTTAGGAATGAGGTTGCCAATTCTTGCCGCGATTGTGCTGGCGGCGATGGCGACAGGTGCTGACGCCGCGGACAGCGACACCATCACGATCGGCATGACCACGTCGCAGACGGGGCCGCTCAACGTCGACTCGCTGGGGTTGCAGCAAGGCGCCAACATGTGGCGCGACGACGTCAACGCGGCCGGCGGGATCGCCGTGGACGGTAAGCACTATCGGGTACGCTTCGTCACCTACGACGACCAGTCGCAAGGCGGTCGCGTGCAGCAGCTCTACACGCGCCTGATCGTCCAGGACAAAGCCCAGTTTCTGTTTGGTCCCTATTCGTCCGGGCTGACCGCGACCGCAGCAGTGATCAGCGACCAATATGGCGCGTTGATGCTGACCACCGGCGGAGCCGAACCCAAGACCTATGAGCTTGGCAACAAATATCTCTATCAGGTGATCACACCTGCGGGAGGCTATCTGAAGGGCGCCGTCGAAGCGCTGCAGGTGCACAATCCCCACGCCAAGCTCGCGCTCGTCTATTCCGACGATCCGTTCTCGAAGGCTGTAATGGCCGCAACGACCGAGCAGGCCAGAAAGGCCGGGCTCGAGATCGTCATGAACGAATCCTATGCGCCGACCACCACTGATTTTGGACCGGTAATCAACAAGATCATCTCCTCGGGAGCCGACGCCTTCATGGGAGGTGGCCATTATTCGGATGGCGCCACGCTCGCCCGCCAGCTTTACGAGCAGAAAGCAAATCTGAAATGGATCTCGATGCTGGTGGCACCGGGCGACGATAAGTTCGCGGCGCTCGGCCCGGCGGCGCTCGGCGTGACCACGGGTTCGCAATGGGAGCCATCGGAGAGCTACAAGCCGGAATTCGGGCCGACGGGAGCGGAGTTCGTCGAGCGCTACCGGGCGAAGTTCAAGGCGGATCCGGATTATCACGCGGCTTCGGGCTATGCCGGCGGCCTCATCCTCCAGCACGCCATCGAGCGGGCGGGATCGATCGATCAGGCCAAGGTTGCGGCGGCGCTCGATGCGACGGATGTGACGACGTACTTCGGTCGCGTCAAATTCGCCACCGATCCCGCGCATCATGGTCTTCAGGTCGCGCACGAGATGGTGTTGGCGCAATGGCTGATGAATAACGGCAAGCTTACGCGCCAGGTCGTGTGGCCGAAGGACGCGGCGCACACGACTCTCCTCTATCCGATCCCGGCGCGCTGACGGAACGACGCTGCTCATCGCCCCGCTCCCGTTCACGCATGTTCGGCATCATTGCATCGGTCATCGATGGCGTGTTGGTCGGCTCGGTCTACGGGCTTGCCGCGATGGGACTGACGCTTATCTGGGGGGTGATGGACGTCGTCAATCTGACGCACGGCGCGCTGATCGTTGCCGGCATGTTTGCCCTCTATCTGCTGACGGAGGCCACCGGTCTGTCGCCGTATGCCGCTCTGCCCGTGATCGTGGTGGGTGGATTTGCCGTCGGGCTGCTTCTCTATTGGATCGCGGTTCACCGCATGATCGGGCGACCGCCGCTGATGAGCCTGCTGTCGACGTTCGCTGTCAACCTGGTTCTTGTCGGCCTCGGCACTGCCGTGTGGGGTACCGGCTTGTTCAACGTCTCGGCAAGCCTGCCCGGCCTCACCCTGCAGCGCTTCACTTTCCCGGGGACGCATATTCTCGCCGCGGTGCTGGCGGGCGTGTTGGCCGGATGCCTCTACGCCTTCCTCCACGGCACCAGGCTCGGCAAAGGTATCCGCGCGGTCGCCAATAATCGCGGCGCGGCAGAGCTGGTCGGCATTCCGACGACGCGCGTGTTGTCCTTCGCATTCGCTCTCGGGGCGGCGCTCGCAGGTGTTTCGGGGATGCTGATCGCCACCTTGTTTCCTTTTACGGTTCTGTCGGGTGACGCCTACCAGCTCAAGAGCTTCGTCGTGATCGTGCTGGGCGGGTTCGGAAATCCGGCCGGGGCGCTGCTCGGGGGCATTGCGCTGGGGCTGGTCGAAGGGCTGGCGACGCCGTTTATGCCGGTGAGCTGGATCCCCGTCATCGAGTTCGGCCTGTTCGTCGCGGTGCTCGTCGCGCGGCCCGGCGGCGTCTTCGCGCTGAGGCGCACATAACGTGGCGACGGAACAGGTTTCTACCCGTGTCGACGCGCCGCCCGGAACCATCCTGCATCGGCCTTTTTTCTGGATCATCGCACTTGTCATCGCGGGCTTCGTGGCAGCCCCTACGGTCGGCAATGATGTTCAGCTCCGCGAAAGCCTGCTGCTGGCCGCCGTCTACATCATCCTCGCCAGCAACCTCAATGTGATGATCGGCTATGCCGGTTACGTGAATTTCGGGAGCATCGTCTTCTTCGGACTGGGCGGCTACCTCTGCGTCTGGCTCACGGGCGGGCCGGGATTTCCACTCGCGGCGGCGGCGCTGACCGGAGGCATCGTGGTCAGCGGCCTCGCGCTGGTGTTCGGCCTCGGCGTTCTCCGGCTGCGCGGCGCTTATTTCGCGCTGGCCACCATCGGCGTGAATGAAGCCGTACAGGCTTTCGTGATGAATTTCGCTCCCTGGGGCGGCTCCGCCGGGATGTATCTTGCGACCGAACTGTTCGCGCCGCTCGGCGGCCCGAGGCAGGCTCTGTGGACCATCTATTACCTTCTGGTCGCGATCATGGGCCTGTCGCTTTACCTGAGCTACGGCATCAAGCTGTCAAAATTCGGCCTCGGCCTGCTGGCGATCGGCCAGAACGAGGACGCGGCGGCGGTGCTGGGCGTGCCCACCCGGCGCTACAAGGCGCTCGCCTATAGCGCCACCGCGTTTCTGCCGGCGATCGCCGGCGGGCTCTATTTTTTCAAATCGGCCTTCATCCAGCCGTCCGACGCGTTCGACCTCACTTTCTCGACGGAGGCCATTGCAATCGTGATGCTGGGCGGGCAAGGGACAATCGCCGGGCCGGCCATCGGCGCCTTCTTCTATGAGGAGCTGCGGGGCTGGCTGCTGACCTCCGACACGTTCTCGCACTTTCAGCTCGTGGTCGCCGGCGCGCTGCTCCTG
>Ga0123355_10022371_pt1 | contig 10134 bp, 7 predicted proteins | sample TergutEmb28metaG_3_FD_89872 | JGI IMG/M metagenome (GOLD analysis project Ga0123355, IMG submission 89872) | Embiratermes neotenicus P1 segment gut microbial communities from Petit-Saut dam, French Guiana - Emb289 P1 | ecosystem: Host-associated > Arthropoda: Insects > Digestive system > Gut ...
ATAACATTCCTACCACTTGACATCTGTGCAAATACAGAAAAGAAAATACCAAGAGAATGGATTACTGAAGATGGTACATTCGTCACTCAAGAATTTATCGATTATGTATTACCACTAATCCAAGGTGATAACAATCGTGCACAAGAAAATTCACTCCCTCGCTTTGCAAAGCTGAAGAAAATAAAAGCGAAGTAGGCTACAGTTCAAATGTTTTTCATTATGTGCTAACGTATGAATATATAAGAATACAAACATGAGAGTATCGCTAAAAGAAAGGAAGTTAGTATTATGGGAAATCTAAAAGGAACAAAAACAGAAGCAAATCTAGAGGCAGCGTTTGCCGGAGAATCACAAGCCAGAAATAAGTATGACTACTTTGCATCAAAAGCTCGCAAAGATGGTTATGAGCAAATCGCAGCAATTTTTGAAGAAACTGCTCTTAATGAAAAAGAGCATGCAAAAATGTGGTTTAAGCATCTGAATGGTGAAGATGTACCATGTACTATTGCAAACCTTGAAGCTGCAGCGGATGGCGAACATTTTGAGTGGACAAAAATGTATATGGATTTTGCACTCGAAGCTCGCGAAGAAGGATTTTTGGACATTGCAAAACAGTTTGAAGAAGTCGCCACAGTTGAAAGAGACCACGAAGCACGCTACAGAGCACTTCTTGCAAATATAAAGGAAGAAAAAGTATTTGCACGCGCCGAAGAAAAGACATGGCATTGTAGAAACTGCGGAAAATTACTTACGAGCAAAGAAGCTCCCGAAAAATGCCCGGTTTGCGATCATCCAAAAGCATACTTTGAAATCAGAAGCGTTAATTATTAATAAAAATCATTAAACTAAAGTAGAGACCCTGTGACCGAAAGGCCATAGGGTCACTACTTTAGTTTTTAACTCTAGATTAAGTCGCTTCTAACAAACTTTGATTTTACTATAACTACATCTGCTGCCGTTGAAAACTGAGATGCCGATACTACCTGATAGATAAGGGCTATCTTCATCAGTATAAGAAATCATTTCCTTACCATCTATGCAAACAGTAAACTTGTTTCCGCTAGCTTTTATGCCTACGTCATACTGTTGTCCATGTTTCCAATCGAAATCAACTTCAGCCAATGTGCGATATCCATTTTCGTTTTTCTTCAAGCACAGTTTGTTTCCTGAGAAACCGGCTGCATATGAACGGATTGCTCCTTGGACACGAACATTACCAAAATGATCCACTCCGGTACGCGGTGTTATTGTAAATGTGGCATCGTAGTCATTCCAATCATGACGCCCAGTATACATTTCAGCGAAATCAGAGCATGCAAGATTTAGCATACCTTCTTCCAGGAATGAAAGCCCTTTGAGTTTAGAAAACTGACTTACTTCGCGATGTAAACCGTTCCAATATTCTTCCATATCAGGTGAAAAACCTATACTGTAATCCGCTTGACCTTCGAAATATAGATCGTCAATAAAACAGAGTAAATCCGTACGATGCTTGATATCTCCATTCATGTCAAAGGCAAAACCTGCCTCATCAAGAAGTGCACCATCTAAAGATGGAATTTTAAATGAAAGGTGATACCACTTCCCTTTTTCTACTGCTGTGCCTTCACTTTCAACAATTTCTCCGGTTGTACCATTTTTGGCATATAGACGCACAACACATTCGCTTCCATAATCAGGCACATATACACTACCCTTAATTGTTTGACCGGGATATACTAATGGCGAGAAACAAGGGTCATAACGGCTGTTATCGAAATCTTTAGGATATAGATAGGTACGCTTGTAGACATATACACGCTCTCTTGCAAAAAGTGGCATAGCATGTACTTTAAGTGAACGGCTACCGGTTGCGGCTTGCTCGTCAGAGTTCGTTATATTGCTCTCAATATTAGTCCCGGCATAAAGACTACCACCTTCTTTGCGAACTTCAATAGCGTGGGTAGAACCGGGGAATTCAAAGTGACAACTGTCTATACGCTCAGTAGAAATGGTGTCCCAAGGCTCAGGCATTTTTTCACCGGCTATTTCATAAGCAAGCTTTGCCATATAAACAGCGCCATAAGGAATATCCATATTATTAAGTGTTCCTATTACACTAGAACATGCTAAGAAGTCATTAATTACTTTACGCCATTTTAGATAATCAATTCCATCAAGACCACAGACAATACCCATGATAGTAGCAATATTACCTACAGTACAGTCAGTATCCCACCCGCACATATTACAAATATTTAACGTTTCGTCAAACTTTCCTTCGCCATATAGTAGTGCCAAAACCATGATTGCTGTGTTTGGAATAATGTGACAGTTACCCGGATATTTATCGTAACCAAAATTATCGAAGATATACTTAAAGCAGTCACGCCAGTTATTTGGGTTTTTATCATAATAATCCATAACAGCTCTTGTAACGCGAGTATATTCGCAGTCTGCCGGAATATATGACAGACCCTTTTCAATAATAGCTTTCATGTTCTTTTCATCAAAAGCATGGGCTATACAAGTTGCGATAAAGATACCACCATATATACCATTACCACCATGGGTAACGCTTGCTGCCATTTCGGAATATTTTGCTGCAAGGTCAGGATTGCCCGGACATACTAAACCCCAAGAATCAATGAAAATCTGTCCGCCAATTTGCTCTGCTACAGTGTGTCCATTTTGTTCTACACTACCACTACGAGGCGCCGGAATACCTGCTCGTAAATTGAGATAGGCTGTGTGCTCAGTGGAAATTCCATAACCACCCCACCAGAAGAAACCATGTTCAAAAGGCGCATAGTTAAGTAGTGCGTTCCCAACTGCCTGTGGTGTAAGGTCTAAGCCTTCATCTTCCAAAGCGCGCAGGAAAAACAATGGTCCATTACTGTCATCATCTGCAGCAAAACGTGTGTAATCTACAGGATAGCTGTGAATTTCTCCATAGACGTTTTTGATTTGCTCATAAGTCCAACCTTCAATAGGTGCCCCTAAGCGTATTCCAATGATTTTGGCCAGCCAGCCAGCATAAATTTTTTCGATGTATTCTGTTTTCATAGCCATATTAATTTCTCCTTTATTCTTTTATACCGCTCATTACGATACCTTGAACGAAGTAACGTTGCGCAAATAAAAATACCAATAAAACAGGAATCATGGTTATTAGTGCACCGGCCATCATCTGATTCCATAGGGTAATGTATGTGCCTTGAAATCTTGCCAAACCCAAAGACAAAGTCCATAACTCTTGCCTTTGAAGGAAAATAAGTGGACGCAAAAACTCATTCCATGTACCCATAAATGTAAATATTACTAAAGTCATAATTGCAGGCACAGAGTTTTTCATTATTATTTCGTAGTAAATTTTTGGATAAGAACAGCCATCAATCTTCGCAGCATCTTCCAAATCACGTGGGATACTTAAGAAAAATTGGCGTAACATAAACGTACCAAAGGCACTAAATATACTTGGAACTATGAGTGCCGCATGAGTATTCATCCAACCAAGTTGTCTAATAATCATAAATTGTGGAATCATAATCGTTTGGAAAGGTATCATCATCGTACCTAAAAATATGTAGAAAATGACATCTCGTCCTCTAAATTTTAGCCTCGCAAAAGCATAAGCTGCCAAAGAACATGTAACTATCTGTCCCAATATGGTAAGCACAGTAATAAATGCCGTGTTGAAGAAGTAGAGTACCCACGGTGACATTCCCCACATAAGCACATAGTTCTCAAATGCCCAAGTATTCGGGAAAATAGATGGCGGTATTAAGAACAACTCTCTATACGTCTTTAGCGATGACAGTATCATCCAAAAGAAAGGGACAAGCATAAAGAATGAAGACACAGCCAAAAAGATATATAGCACAACCCTACTAAAATTACGTGTCAGTATTTTCCTGTTATTTAAAGCGATGGCTTCTTCTGCAGAGAAATCTTTTTTATTTTTTATAGTTGTCATTTGTGCCACCTCCTTAAACTACATCTTTACTTTGAGATATTTTCATTTGGATTATGCTGCCTATGAATATTATAATGAACAATACATAAGCCATTGCTGAAGCCATACCCTGTCTAAAATATTGGAATGCATGGGTATAAATCATATAAACAACAACCTGTGTAGCTCGCGCAGGACCACCTCTTGTCATTATATAAATCTGATCAAACGCCTGGAAAGCGCCTATCATGCCTATAACAAGTACAAAAAGAGTAGTATGACGCAATAGCGGAATGGTTAGATGGAAAAACTTCTGTATCGTACTGGCACCATCTATATCTGCAGCTTCATATACTGAAGAAGATATTCCGGAAAGACCGGCTAGGTAGATTACAATAGTAAAACCAAGTCCTCTCCAAATACTCATGGCTATGACAGAAGGCATAGCAAGCTGTATACTTGCAAGCCATCGAGGCTGAGGCAGACCCAATCTACCTAATACAGCATTAATCAACCCAAATTCCGGTTGGTACATCCATTGCCATACCATTGCTACAGATACCATAGATACAATAACCGGTATGAAGTATGCTGCTCTAAAAACAGACATAAACTTTATATTACTGTTAAGCATAACAGCAATAACCAATGCAATAAATGTGCCTAGCGGAACTGTTCCCAGGGTAAAATATACAGTATTCCACAAGGATCTTAAGAAAACGTCATCTGTAAGTATGTGTCGGTAATTCTCTATCCCAATAAAAGTAGGAGTAGTAATACCGTCAAAACGAGTCAAACTATAGTACATACTCATAACTACCGGGAATGCAGTAAATACCAAAAATCCGATAATAATCGGAAGTAAAAAAGAATATCCCCAAAAGGCTTCGCTATTGGATATTGTTTCAATTACATTCTTTTTTGGCTTAGTAGCCGTCATTACATTTGCCATGTCATTCTCCTACTTGTATAATTTTTGATAGAAATAAACGGGCAGACAAGGGCCTGCCCGCTTTTCTCCTGCTTATGAAGCGGCTGCCATAGCCAAGATTGCGTTAATGTTTTCAACTAGAGCACGTTGTGTTTCTTCTGGAGTTTGTTGGTCAAGCATTAGCAAGTCCATTTGTGCATTTAGTTCGTTATTAATTTCAAGTCTTTGCGGTGACAATGTTGTATTGAGGTTAACTAGTGGTGCGGAATCTATGAAAGCTTGTACATTTGGTGGGAAACCTGATTCTGCAATAATTCTGTTGGCTTCAACATCTGTATTAGCAGGAAGTGCCATGTGGGATTCTGCTACTATTCTCATACCGACAGGACCTACTAGATATGTCAAAAATTCCCAAGCTTCATCTATGTGTGGACTATTTGTATAAATCGCCCAGTTAAGTACGCCTGCCTTAGTGTATTGATTTGCAGACATTGGCATTCTTACTACGTCCCATTCAAAATCGAGAGGCTCAGCAATAAATTGTGGTAACATCCAAAGACCTGCAGAGAACATTGCAACCATTTCATTTTGGAACAATGCCGCATTACCCATCCCTAGAGCTTGTGCTTCGGCAGGGTCAGGAGAAACTCCATCTACTACTACCATTCTGTGAATAAATTCTAAAACTTCAAGTGCTTCAGGTGTGTCGAAATTAATTTCTGTAAAATCATTACGGAAAGCATTAGTCATTCCGGCACGTAAGAACCAACCCCATTGTTGATCTGCCCAGCCAGCATTATGCATATAACCATAAACCATTTCATCAGGATTCGTGAGTGCTAAAGCAGCAGCATAAAACTCATCCCTAGTCCAATTATCAGTTGGTAGTGGAACACCATTCGCTTCAAACATATCCCTGTTGAAATAAATTACAAAAGGAGATACTTCTTGAGGAAGTGCATAAACGTTACCTTGCCAGGAGTTTGCAGCAATCAAACCATCATAGAATGTTGAAAGGTCAAAATTAGGGTCATTGTCTATTAGGTCATTCAACGGTAGTAATTGATCTAATACTGCAAATGCGATAACTTGCTCATTAATATAGAGTATGTCAGGTGCGTCGCCACCGGCTATTAGTGTCATTGTTACTTGAACACGATCATCACCGATGTCTATCCATTCGATTTCGATATCATCTTGTTCTTCCATAAACAACACAGCGGTGTCATAACGAAGCTGCATTTCTTGATGAGAACCACTTGTGGCAACTCTGATAGTTACAGGTCCATCTCCGCCACCCTGTGTATCACCGTTACAGGCGATCAACATTGCTGCAGCCACTACAAGAAACAATACTAGTGCTAAAATTTTTACCATTTTCATCGTATAATCCTCCATTTTTATTTATTATATTTAATGAAATAAGAAATTTATTTCATTTTTTCAAAATTGCTTATTTCATTGAATTACATATCGACTTCAGACCAAGTTGGAAGCGATGGCTGAGCGCCTGCGCGGCTAACAGTAATTGCAGCAGCTTTTGAAGCTAACCCAATTGATTCATCAATACTGAGCCCATTAGAAAGAGCAAAAGCAAGCGTTCCAGCAAATGAATCTCCGGCAGCTGTTGTATCAACAACTTCTGTCACTTTAATTGCAGGATAACTAGCTGTACCCTTCTCGCTGACCAGAATGCTTCCTTGAGCACCAAGAGTCGCAAGAACATACTCAAATCCCTTTTTTTGTAATGCAACAGCCTTTTCAGCAACCGTGCCATTCCCGGGAATTAGCATATCAAGCTCTGCATGATTGGGAGTAATCATCCACGTACCCTCGAGAAGCGAGAAATCAAGTTCTGCAACTGGGGCGGGATCTAAGATTAGTTTAACATCTTTTTCTCGGCAAATTTCTACAACGTGGTATAGTGTTTCTATTGGAATTTCTAATTGTATTAAACAGTACGTTGCGTCCTCAAATAGATTTATATTTTTATTAACAATATCTTTTGTCAAATGAGAATTAGCACCTGCATTTACAACAATATTATTTTCACCACAATCAGCTACATATATATATGCTGCACCCGAAAGCGTGCCCGCAAGCTGCTCCACACCATCAGTTTTCACACCATACTCGCCGAAGTTATGTAACATTGCATCCCCAAAACCATCATCACCGACACAAACTATAAATGAAACGTCCCCACCAAGCCTTGCAACTGCCGTTGCTTGATTTGCACCTTTGCCGCCAAAACAGACCTCAACACCTTTGGCCATGATCGTTTCACCTGTCATAGGGATGTGTGGAACTCTAATTACAGTATCATAATTTGAACTGCCAATAACAACAATTTTTTCCATTATTTTTTCCTTAATAACTAGCTTTAACGAAAGGAAACGTGTTTCCTAAACGTATTTCTTAGGCTGATTTTACTAACACTAACGAGCTATGTCAATAAAAATATGTATCAAAAAATGCATTTCGTTAGTAATAAACAAAATGCATTCCCTGATATTGTGAGTTTTGACGACATATTAATGGTTTATGCTCTAATGAGTGCCTCTAACAATCTCTCTTTGTTTGTACCTTGCTTCTATTGTACTACGATCTGCCAATGCTGATTGGACTCCAATCCGGGATATACTGATACCGGCAGCGATATTTGCATACTCAATTGCACGCTCCACATTAACGCCATCGGCGAGATATACGGCGAGTGCGCTTATGAACGCATCACTCGCACCTGCAGTATCGACTACCTCGACTTCCATTGGTTCAAAATATTGTTTCTCTCGCTTGTCAGCATAATAGCACCCCTTTTCCCCTAAAGTCAACACAACTCTGGATGCACCTTTTTCTTGCAACGCTTTCACTTTTTCTTCTAAACTCTGTGAACCTGGAACTAAGAGGTTTAGTTCAACTTCATTTGGCACTAGCATAAATATGTTCTTTAGTAATTCATCCGGCAACTCTCTTGCCGGGGAAGGTTTTAGAATCATTCGGATATTATTTTCCACGCAAAACTGTCCTATATATTCCACTGTATCCATTGGAATTTCAGTTTGTACTAAACAGTATGATGCTTGCTTGATTATATCAGCATAATTATCTATCTGTTCTCGATCCAAACCAACATTCGCTCCTGCATGTACTCCAATTGAATAGTCTCCATGGTCAGAAACATATATATATGCTCGCCCGGTTTGATATTGACTGTCAAAAACGACACCTGCGACATTTATATTTGCACTGTGTAAATTATGAAAAAGCTCTTTGCCATATAAGTCATTTCCCAGTCTTCCAATAACACCAACTTCAGCATCCAATTTTGCAGCACCCATGGCTTGATTAGCTCCTTTACCCCCCGGAAGAACAATTTTATCCGTTATTATTATCGTTTCACCTGCAGTTGGTAAGTGAGAAACCTTCAACATGACATCCATGTTTATTGTGCCGATAACTACAATATGCGGTCTTTGCTTTTTTGTAACTTCCGAAACGCTATTCCCCGGGCATAGTACAGTATCTACTATGCGTAAACCACTAGAAATTTCTTTTCTTTTTATGATGTCCAGAGCAGCGGATGATATCGTTTCTGCAAACTCAATAAAATCAGGTTTTGCACAAGTCAATTGCGGTAATAGGGACTCTCCTAAATTCTGATCATCAAATGCTGCAATCGAAAAATCACTTCCCACAACCATGTGCCGCATATAGCCGGCAGTATATATTGTACTTGCAGCACTCATATTTGCTGCCAAGATAGCTTTGCATCCTGTTTTTAATACTGTATCTAAAATCTCGATACTATTGGAATTATCTGTGTTCAGCTCAAATACCATACTGTCGTCAAAAAATTGTCCTGCTTTTTCGAGTTCGTCTCGATAATACGACTTAAAACACTTACCACCTGCATGAGTTACCAAAGCAACTTTACTATGATTGTTATTAAAAAACACCTGCATCAACGAGCTAATTGTTTGTTTGTAATTCAGCGCAACCGCAATATCATATGATGTATTTTCACCAGGGTTAACAGCAATGCAAGGAATACCACATGCAGCAACATTCATTTCTAGTTCCGGACTTGCTTTCTCGCAGAAAACAACTATACATTCCACATGTCTTGCCCTTTGCAAGTTGAATGCATTAACTTCAGCTTCACTATCTCCATCTGTATTACAAACAATAAGATTGTAGCCTTGTTTTGAAAATGTTTTTTCCATACTATTTATGATATTTGCAAAATAAGCATCAACAATATTTGGAACAACAACACCTATCAGTCGTGTATGTATAGCAGACCGCTCCAATGCTTTTGCAACAGGTGAATAGTTATAGCGCTCCACAACATCGAGCACACTTTTTCTTGTCTCTTCGCTGATATTCTCATCTTTCTGATTGATTATTTTAGAAACTGTGGATGGTGACACACCTGCGAGTTTTGCGATTTCTTTTATTGTCATTATACTCTCTGCTTTCTGCACAAAAAATAGATTTTGTCATTGTGGCTTGATATGCAGTCTACGAAAAAATGTTTCCAAAACTATACCTTATACTAATCCTCGTTTAAAAGTGTATTAGATTTGTGCGGATATTTTTCGTCAGGCGATGTGACAAAACTGCAGGAATGTCATTGACCTTTCAAGGTTTTGACGCATTGCATGGCGGAAAATATACCGCAAAGATACTATACTTTTAAACAGGGATTAGTATTAAGCCCTAACTTCTCGCAACCCCACTTCGCCATCTCGCTTATCCGCTTATCCTCATTATTACAGCTCTGTTTTATCAATTCATGGTACTTGCTTTCCCCTGAGTTGACCATGCATCTTATTGCATTACACTTCCAAAGCCAAAGACTTTCTTCGCCGGCATACCAGAATCTGGGATTAACAACATTCTTATATGTATCCTCATCCATCGCAAGAACGCTTTCAAGGGACATAAACTCCCCAAACTCTGCAAGCAGTGGATATTCAAGAGTCTCAACAAACTTGTTTTTATTCTTAGGGCATACGTCTTGACATGCGTCGCAGCCATAGAGCCATGTTTCCATGCCTTCTTTCATTTCGTCAGACAATGCATCATCACCATCAAATTGAACACGGCAAATACACTTCCCTGCGTCCATCACGAACTTATCTGATAATGCTTTCGTCGGACAAGCTTTAATGCATAAGTGGCATTCATCGCTACAGGCTGCTAAATTAGTATCTTCCGGAATATCATCGTACTCCAGTTCTTTATCTACTGCCCATGTATTAAC
>Ga0123355_10022372_pt1 | contig 10133 bp, 10 predicted proteins | sample TergutEmb28metaG_3_FD_89872 | JGI IMG/M metagenome (GOLD analysis project Ga0123355, IMG submission 89872) | Embiratermes neotenicus P1 segment gut microbial communities from Petit-Saut dam, French Guiana - Emb289 P1 | ecosystem: Host-associated > Arthropoda: Insects > Digestive system > Gut ...
GCCTTCAGAGCGTTCAGCTGTGAACGTCGAGTGACGGTTCGCGCAGCGCTTTCGGGATCCGTGCTGCGCTCTCGAGAGCGGGGGGCCGACGGAACGTAATTCGCTAGTCTACCCCAGGACCCACCGCGACTACGTGTAGTGCCGGCTCAAAGGACGAGAACAAACATGCAGCTGACCCCCAGAGAGTTTGACAAACTGGTTATCTACATGATGGCCGATGTCGCCCAGAAGCGGAGGGCGAAAGGCCTCAAGCTAAATTACCCGGAAGCAGTCGCCGTCATCTCCGCAACAGCGCTCGATGGGGCCCGCGCCGGGAAGACGATCGACGAGGCGGTGAACGATGCCCGCGTTGCGCTGAACAAGGGTGATGTTATGGACGGCGTCGCTGACCTTATCCCAATGGTGCAAGTCGAGGCGGTATTCTCTGACGGGAGCCGTTTGGTGACGGTACATACCCCAATCCAGTGAGACGCTAACAGAGGAGGTTGACATGGCCGGAACAAAGGTCGGCCCCGCTGTGCCCGCCCATATCGACCCTGCGACAGTGGAGGTAGACGTTGGTGGCTACGTTTGCAGCCCTACAGCGATCACATTCGATGCGGACCGCCCGGTAACAACGCTCAAGGTTCGCAATACCGGGGACCGGCCAGTGCAAGTCGGATCGCACTTCCACTTTTTTGAAGTCAATCGAGCGCTGGAATTTAATCGCGCAGCCGCCTTCGGACTGCGCTTGAATATCCCATCATCGACAGCGACGCGGTTCGAACCTGGTGACGAGCGGGAGGTTCAACTCGTCCCCTATGGTGGCAAGCGCGCGATTTATGGCTTCAACAATCTCGTTGATGGTCCCACTGCAGGCCCGAACGCCGCCACCACCAAGGCCAACGCAGTCGCCCGCGCGGCGCAGCGAGGCTTTCGCTCTTCGTAGGCCAGACGCGCAGGATCGGATCCAAGCGTAACCCCTTTGAACGAGAGTCACGATGGCTACCATATCTCGGCAAGAATATGTAGGTCTCTTCGGCCCGACGACAGGAGATCGGATCCGCTTGGGTGATACGTGCTTGTTCGTCGAAATCGAGCGTGATTTGCGCGGCGGCTACGGCGACGAGATCGTGTTCGGCGGCGGCAAAAGCATGCGCGAGGGCATGGGCATGGACAATCAGGTGACGCGGGCGGGCGGTGCGCCCGACCTTGTCGTCACCAACGTGACTGTGATCGATGCGGTGCTAGGAGTTGTGAAGGCGGATGTCGGCATGAAGGATGGTCGAATCTGCGCGATCGGGAAGGCTGGCAACCCGCAGACTATGGAGCGCATCACGCCTGGCCTTGAGCTCGGGTTGGCCACGGACGTTATCTCGGGCTCACATCTGATCATGACGGCCGGTGGGATCGACACACATATCCATTTCATATGTCCTCAGCAGGCACACGCCGCGCTCTCCAATGGTACGACGACGCTGATCGGTGGCGGTACCGGTCCTTCGGACGGCTCGAACGCGACGACAGTCACGCCGGGTCCCGGGAACATCGATATGATGTTGCGAGCGTTCGAGAACTGGCCGATCAACGTGGGCATTCTTGGCAAGGGCCATGGACACGGCAAAGCAGCTTTGGTCGAGCAGATCGAGGCGGGTGCGGTTGGGGTGAAATGCCACGAGGACTGGGGCACCACGCCGGCGGTGCTGCGCTCGGCGCTCACAGTCGCCGACGAGATGGATATACAGGTGTGCATCCACACCGACACGCTGAACGAGTCCGGCTTCGTCGACGATACAATCGACGCATTCGAGGGTCGTGCAATCCACTCGTTCCATACCGAAGGATCCGGCGGCGGGCATGCTCCGGATATCATCAAGATCGCCGGTCTTCCCAACGTCCTGCCATCTTCGACCAATCCCACGCTCCCCTACGGCATCAATTCGCAGGCTGAGCTGTATGACATGATTATGGTGTGTCACCACCTCAGTCCCGACATTCCATCGGACGTTGCATTCACTGAGAGCCGCATCCGCGCTGAAACCATCGCCGCGGAAAATGTCCTGCAGGATCTCGGCGTCATCTCAATGTTCTCCAGCGATTCGCAGGCCATGGGGCGCATAGGCGAATGCTGGCTGCGTTGCATCCAGACCGCCGATGCGATGAAGGCCGGGCGCGGCAAGCTGCCGGAGGACGCCCCGGGACATGACAATTTCCGGGTGTTGCGCTACGTGGCGAAAGTCACGATCAATCCGGCGATCACCCATGGTATTGCCGACGCACTGGGCTCCGTAGAGGTTGGCAAGATAGCTGACCTCGTTCTGTGGGAGCCGGCGTTTTTCGGCGCCAAGCCTAAGATCATCATCAAGAACGGCTTCATCAGCTGGGCGGTGATGGGCGATCCGAACGCATCGTTGCCGACGCCGCAGCCCACGTATTATCGACCGATGTTCGGCGCCTTTGGCGATGCCTTGGCGGACAACTGCATTACGTTCGTCTCCGGCGCCGCGCATGCTGCCGGGATCAAGGCGCGCCTGGGCCTGCGCCGGCAAGTCATGCCGGTGAAGAATGTGCGCAAGATCGGCAAGCGCGACATGGTGCGCAATACCGGGACGCCGAAAATAGAAGTGAGTCCTGAGACTTTCGCCGTGACTGTCGACGGCACGCACGCAACCGTAGCGCCTAGGACGACAATCTCGCTCAACCAGAAGTACTTCTTCAGCTGAGGAGCGAGTTGTGCTCATCATCAAAACCATTCTCGGCAATATCAGTGACCCAGAATGGGCTGATAGGCTGGCTGCGTCCGAGGTCGACGTGCTGGAGGTCGACCAGTGGGAGGCACAAAAAAGCCGCCTCCGCAAAATCACCGCAAAGGGCGCCGAAGTCGCGGTTTCCGTCGAGCGCGGTGCGTACCTCCGCGACGGCGACGTGCTACTCTGGAACGCGCAGTCGCGTTCGGCCCTTGTCGCCCGGATCGAGGTACGCGACGTCATGATCATTCATCTGGACGAACTGATGCACCTCGCGCCGGAAGTAGCTCTGCGCACCTGCGTTGAGCTGGGACATGCGATGGGCAACCAGCACTGGCCGGCGCTAGTCAAGGACAACCTCGTCTACGTGCCGCTGACGGTGGACCGCAAGGTGATGACCTCGGTCATGAATACTCACCACTTCGACGGTATCCGCTACGAGTTTATGTCGGGCCGCGAGGTCGTGCCCTACCTCGCACCACATGAGTCACGTCGGCTCTTTGGAGCGGCGGAAGGCCCGGTGCACTCGCACACACACGAGCGCTATGCCATCACCGACACCGCGACGGGACGGGTGTATGGACGCCCACCAATGCGCGTCCATCAGCCTCCGGAGGCTGATGTTCATGCGAATGGGCCGTCAGTCAAGCATGGTTTCACGCACAACCATGGGGAATGACCGCCTCGAGGTACTAACTGACACTGCAATTCTTGCGCGGATGCTGCAGTTCGGCGACTCGATGTTCCCGATTGGCGGGTTCTCGTTTTCATGCGGTTTGGAGTCCGCCGTCCAGAAGGGTGTTGTTGTCGATACCGTCACGTTGCATGCGTTCGCGCGCACAGCCGTAGAGCAGGCGGCACGCAGTGACGGTATTGCGTTGGTAGCTGCGCACCGTGCGGCAACGGTGGATGACGTCGATGCACTTATTAACATCGACACGCAGGTGTACGCACGCAAGCTTTCCGGTGAGGCCCGAATTATGTCGGTCCGCATGGGTAAGAAGTTGGTGGAGATAGGTGTGGACGTGCTCGGCGCGCCACTGCTTGTCAAGTGGCGTGACTACATTGAAACGTCAGTTACGCCCGGGTGTTATCCGGTGGCGTTGGCAATAGCCTTCGCCGTGCAGAAGCTAATGGCGCACCAGGCTTTCGTCGTCCACCAGTACGGCGTCGCGGCAACAATCCTGGGTGCAGCCCTCCGTCTGATGAAGATGAGTCACGTCGAGACGCAGAGGATCCTTTACGAGCTCAGCGGCATCGTGGACGCCGCCTACAAGAAAGCCGCCGCGAGTGACCTGTCGGATATGGCTGGTTATGCGCCGCTGACGGAAATCCTGGCTGCGGTCCACAACAAGGCGCACGTGCGCCTGTTCATGAGTTGACCCTTTGATGGGGGCGTCCGATGTCGAACAAAATCACACGCGTCGGGATAGGCGGCCCGGTCGGCTCGGGAAAGACCGCGATCGTCGAAGCTATTACGCCGCGCTTACTCGATCTTGGTATCAAAGTGCTCATTATCACCAACGATGTGGTGACGACCGAAGATGCCAAACACGTCCAGCGCACACTCAAAGGTGTTCTGGTGCAGGAACGTATCCTCGGGGTGGAGACCGGTGCCTGCCCCCACACAGCGGTGCGGGAAGATCCGAGCATGAACCTGGCGGCGGTCGAGGACATGGAGCGGCGCTTTCCGGACAGCGATGTGATGCTCATCGAAAGCGGTGGCGACAATCTGACGCTGACATTCTCACCGGCCCTGGTTGACTATTTCATCTACGTCATCGACGTCGCTGCCGGCGACAAGATTCCTCGCAAGAACGGCCCTGGGATCACACGCTCAGATATTCTGGTCATCAACAAGATCGACCTGGCGCCCTACGTGGGCGCCAGCCTTGAGCTGATGAGAGAGGACTCACGGCTCATGCGCGGCAGCAAGCCGGTCTTGTTCACCAACTGCAAGACCGGGGAAGGCATTGGGGAGCTGATAGACGTGATCAAGCGGGAATTTCTATTCGAGATCAATCGGTGAGACCAGCAGCCAATATGTCATCCGCAACCTCCGCTCCATGGCAGCATGCGGAAGAGCTCGGCAGTTCGGTTCCGGAACTGGCCTTGTTTCAGGACGAGCCGTGTCAGATGAAGAGCGGCACGGTCGGCAAGACCGGGTTCCTGCGTCTCGGCTTCGAGCGCCGAGGCGACCAAACAATCCTGGCAGATTTCGAGCGCCGCGCACCGTATATGGTTCAGCGCGTACTATATTGCGATTCGGAGATGCCGGGGCTCGCCTGCGTGTTCTTAATCACCACGACAGGCTGCCTGGTGCAGGGCGACCGGCTTGCGGTCGATGTGGCGCTTGGTCCGCGCGCGGAAGCGCACATTGCCACGCAGTCGGCAACCAAGATTCATACGATGGATGCCAATTACGCGGCACAGACGCAGCTCATCACGCTCGCCGACGATGCCTATCTTGAACTCCTTCCCGATCCCTTGATCCCACATCGTCAGTCGCGGTTCATCAGCAACACGCAGATCTCTATCGCTCCATCGGCGACACTGCTTTTCTCGGAGATCATCCAGCCCGGCCGCAGGCATCACCGCCCGGACGAATGTTTTGGCGCGACTGTGATATCAATTTCAACATCGGCTGCCCGTCCCGATCGCCGTACCTTGTTCGCCGAGAAACTGCTGATCGAACCGCAGCGGTATGCAGTGCGTCAAACCGGCGTGATGGACTCCTTTGAGGTGTTCGCCAACGTAATCCTGTGTACACCCCGAGACAAAGCAGACCGTGTCTATGATCGCCTGGAAGCTGATGTCGAATCTTCAGACGGCGTTGCGTTTGGCGCCTGCCGACTGCCGAACGATGCCGGCCTAGTCTACAAGATACTGGGCCGCGAGACCGCGCAAGTAAAATCCAAAGTACGCGAGTTCTGGAGGTTGGTACGCAGCGAGGTCACCGGCGCCAGCCTCCCTCCGCCGTTTCTATGGCGCTGACAGCACGGCGGTGTCAGCAGGAGGTATCCAGCTGCGGAGTCGAAACTTAGTGGGGCAGCAATGGAAGCATTCTTATCAAAGTGGCAAAGCCTCTGTAAGTCGTCCGGGAGTTTGCGCTTCATCGACATCAATCTGCGCGGTGTCGGGCAGGTGATGTTTCAGGACAATCCCCTGAGCGGGGCGCTTTTCCTGATCGCAATCGCTTGGGGCTCGTATTCGGGCGGCGATCCGCAAGTCGCGATTGCCGGGTTGGTCGCGGTCATCGTTGGTACCCTGACCGCGCAGTGGCTTCGCGTCGATGAAGAATCGCTGCACGCCGGCCTCTACGGCTTTAACGCCATCCTTGTCGGCCTCGCCCTGGCGACATTCCTCGCTCCCGGTCCGCTGCTCTGGGTGTATGTGTTACTGGGAGCGGCGGTATCCGTCGTCGCGAAGCTCGCGACGACCAGTGTCGTCAAGCCATGGGGAGGTGCACTCACGTTCCCATTTGTGCTCACGACATGGCTGCTTTTGTTGGCCACGTACGGATTCTCCGGCCTACCGGGAAAGGCGCTGCCGTCCGGCAACGTTGTGACTGCGTTGCAACCCTACCAAGCAAACCCGCTTCAGGTGATTGACCTTGTCCGGGGCGTGATACTGAGCATTTCGCAAGTCTTCCTGAAAGCAAGCGGCATTTCCGCGTTGTTTCTGCTTGCGGGGCTCGCGGTGAACTCGTTCGCCGCCGCCGCCTTCGCCATCGTCGGATCGATCTTGGCGGTGCTGATGGCACATCTTTTGGGTGCTGAGAGCAACCTGATCACCAGCGGTCTCCTCGGCTTCAGTCCGGTCCTGACGGCGATCGCCCTTGGCACCGTATTCTATCAACCCGGTGGGCGCGTCATGATCTACGCGGCCGTTGCCACGGTGTTCACAGTGATCGTCCAGTCAGCCTTGAACGTTGCGCTGAGACCGTTCGCCATTCCAGCACTCACCGCGCCGTTCGTGTTGGTGACCTGGCTGTTCCTGCTGCCGCGGCAGCGCCTGGACAAAGCGTTAGCCACAGCATCCGAAAAGCATACTGCTGTGGCTTGATGTCCGTTACCGCCCGCTCGGAGCTCCGTCTTGACTGAATGCCCGCGATGACCGGTGCAAAGGAGAAGCAATGGGACTCATCGGGATACTGGTAGGCCTAGGCGTCCTCATGTGGCTCGCGTACCGGGGGTGGAGTATTCTGCTGGTCTCCCCGATCGCGGCACTCATCGCCGCGGTGTTCTCGCGCGACCCGCTGCTCGCCCACTGGACGCAGACGTTCATGGGCGGGGCCGCGCAGTTCATCGCGCAGTGGTTCCCCATGTTCCTGCTGGGCGGACTGTTCGGCAAGTTGATGGGCGACAGCGGTTCGGTCAGCGCCATCGCGCAGTACCTGACCAGAAGGTTAGGAACCAGCCGCACGACGCTCGCGGTGGTGGCTGCCTCGGCTATCGTGACATACGGCGGGGTGAGTGTGTTCGTCGCGTTTTTCGTGCTGGCGCCCCTGGCGCATGAGATGTTCCGGGCCGGAGACATCCCGCGCCGGTTGATACCGGCAACCGTAGGCCTCGGCGCATTCACCTTCACCATGTCAGTGATGCCGGGAACCCCATCGATTAATAACGCGATTCCGATGCCGTTTTTCGGCACCACCACCTTCGCGGCTCCCGGGCTGAGTCTCATCGCGTCGGCCATCATCATCGCCTTCGGCATGTGGTGGCTCAGCCGTGCGGAGGCTGCCGCGCGCAGGGCTGGCGAAGGTTACGCCGGTACGGCGGCAACCGTTCCTGTCCTTACCGAGCTGGTTCGCGAGCAGGCGGCGCCCGCGGGCGACTTCGACCCGGCCGAGTTGCCACATGGCAAGGCGGCCGAGAGCGGACCACCCTTCGCCCTGGCTCTGTTGCCAATCGTCGTCGTTATCGCCACGAATTTCCTGCTGTCGCTTATCGTATTCCCGCGACTCGATTTCTCTTACCTTGCGGAGTCCCGGTGGGGTGGCACCACGATCGGAGCCGTGTCCGGTGTTTGGTCAGTGATCGTCGCGCTCGCCGCGGCAAACGTAACCGTCATTCTCATCAATATTCGTCGCTTGCCAAGCGTCCGCGAGACTCTCGATGCTGGTGCAAATTCTGCAGCCTTGCCCATGCTGATGATCGCCAGTCTTGTCGGCTTCGGCGCGGTCGTTGCGGCCTTGCCGGCATTTGCGACGGTTCGCGATGCGGTATTGTCGATTCCGGGGGGGCCGCTGGTTTTGCTAGCAATCTCGATGAATGTGCTGGCCGGGCTGACTGGCACCGCCTCTGGGGGTATGGCAATCGTACTCAATGCATTTGGCAACCAGTTCATGCAGATCGGCGCTGCGCATCACATCAGTCCGGAACTGATGCATCGTATAACAACGATGAGCGCAGGTACTCTGGATGCACTCCCCCACAATGGTACGGTGTTGCTATTACTGCAGCTTACCGGTCTCACCCATCGTGAGAGCTACCTGGACATGGTGATGACCGTGATCGTCAGTTGCATCATTGCACTAGTTGCTGTCCTGGTATTGGGATCGGTGTTTGGATCGTTCTGACGGCTTCAGCTGCGCGTGATCCGTCTTGGTGGCATTGGCAAATCAACGAGTAAGGGCTTGAGTGTGACGCATCGAGGGGCGATTGGCGACCTGACCGTCGTTCTGCTGTCTATTTCTCGACGCCTTACCCAAACCCGCTTGCCGGTTCTTACCGGGGCGGGCGCGCGAGCCGCACGACACGGGGACAGAGATCGTCTTTCGATGACCAAGAAGCTCCTGCTGGCCGCCACGACCTCATGACCTCCTAACGTTCATCATCGAACAACTCAACACTATTCGGTGGAAAATCTCTGATGTCAGACATCCAAGAGAAGTTGGTCGATATTGTCATGTGGCAGCAAAAGACAAAGAACATCTTGGTAGAAATCGAGTCTGCCATCAAGGGTCGCGACGCTGAGACCATGGCCAGGGTGCTGGCGCGTGCCCGAGACGAAATCGTTGTTTTGCGCCGTTCACACGCCAGAGCGATGGGTAACCTACACACAAAAGATGAGATCGAACAAGAGCTGCAAGTTAGACGACGCCAGGCGCAAGTTTAAGATAACTTAAAAAGATGCACCGGTTTTGTGCGTCTTCGTGCTCAACGTGGAACCAGGAGACATACTCGCCCTCCCGGCGCGCCAAAGGTTCAGGAGACCTCATCGCGGAACTGATGACATCACCGGAGGTCGGTGCTGTGCCACGATCATCTTGAGCAGTCCATGATCTAAGCCCAGTGGCCCCCCCCTCACCGGAGATGCCAAATGTATATGTAGAAGAGGCGCCGGGAAACGCCTCAACCTCGGGTCTACGTAGATGTCCGGGACAGTCCCGAACCGACTGGACGTTGCCCCTCCCCTTGGAGGCGTGCGGGCCGATGGCCCATTCCGGACGAGGCGAACAGTGCGGCAAGGAGCAACGCGATGCGGTGGCTATTTCTAACAATCATCTGTTTTTTGACGATAGTCACAGTGCTGTTTGCCGCCGGTAATATCGAAACCGTTAGTGTTTTCTTTGGTTCGGTGTGCGCTTGCCTCTCGCCTTCCTTATCATCGCGGTCTATATCATCGGGATGGCAACAGGCGGTAACGTTTGGGCGTTGATCAGGCGCTCGGTGAAGGGTGTCAGACGGGGCGATTAAACCACCGTTCAGTTATGGGTTGTAGACGAACCTGTTCGCCTATGAATACGCCGCCTATCGCACCGACACTTTGCCGAAGGCGGAGGATTACATCCGGTCACCAGGTTCGAGCGAAAAAGGCGCCCACAAGTCTTGGCTGAGTCTGCGTTCGATTGTATAAGGCGCCGGTATCTGCGGCGCCTTTTTTATCACACCCGCCGTAATGGCGTCGCTTGCTACAGCTTCCTCAGCAAGCGGCGTATTGACGGTGTCGAAATTTGTAAGAAGATAAGAACGGCTTTATGTTGTGCCGCGGCCCGCTCGATCCATCCGGATCGCTTGCCCTCTTTGGTCGAAATGTCCGCAACGCCCGGCAGCGGCGCATTGGGGTCCGATGTGCTATAGAACCGGTGATCGGCCGCCCAGGAGAACCGTACTATGCTAGGGGCCTACTCCAGGAATTTTGTAGATCCTCTTGAATTTAAGGGGGAGTTTGTAGATCCTAGGTATCAGGTCCTGGCAATGGAGCGCGGAAAGTTCGAAGCCGCGTTGACAGTGGTCAGGACGGGTAACCTAACCGTGAGGCGCGGACACATTTCGTCGCCAATTCTGGTGCATTCAAGGATACCTAACCCTCGGAGGATGTTCTTCTTTCAAATCGATCCTGATCAGGCGCCAATTCTGCACAGCGGCAGGGAGATTACGCCCAGCGAGATCGTCTGTTACC
>Ga0123355_10022373_pt1 | contig 10133 bp, 4 predicted proteins | sample TergutEmb28metaG_3_FD_89872 | JGI IMG/M metagenome (GOLD analysis project Ga0123355, IMG submission 89872) | Embiratermes neotenicus P1 segment gut microbial communities from Petit-Saut dam, French Guiana - Emb289 P1 | ecosystem: Host-associated > Arthropoda: Insects > Digestive system > Gut ...
CATCGAAACAAGAACACGCAACCAATGTGGTGATACAACAGAAAAGTCGCAGGTTCCTGACGATGGATGTATTAATATCCAAAACATGTTGAGCATAGAAGAAGTAAAATAAAACTTAATAAAGTGTGACTTAAAGTTGGTCTCTTATTCTTAAAATATTAAGATTATTGAACTCGTTGAAATGGGTCAGACCTGTAGCGCGTATGGAAAGTATGAGAAATGTATAGGTTGCATGCTTCTGGTCCAGAAAACTGAAGGGAGGAAGTCACTTGCGAAAAACAAGACGTAGACTTGAGAATGTTATTTTAAATATGTTGTCTGAGGACACTCTCCAGTGCTAATATTTAAATCGTAGATGATAAAATAACGAATAAAAGTGAAATGTTTGTGGAACTGAACTAAGGTTAACACCGGAGTGCTCGGAGAAAAACCTCTCCGAATGCCACTATTTTTTTTACCACAAATGAAATGTTGACTGGTCTGGAATCGAAACCGGGCCAGCAATAAGTCTTCTGGGTTTATTGCTGGAATCTTATTAAGATGAACCGTAGAGTTAGAATTTTATGGTGTAATATGGATTCAGCTGCCTTAGGAGAGACAGACCAATTTCGTGTATTGTGGCTTAATGAATTTCAGGTTCCATAAAGGGTGAATATTTCCTGGAAAGATAAAAGACTATTAGCTTCTAAAAATAACTGTGGTTCATGTTGTTTGGAAGTCACTTGCTCGTATAGCAGTGAGGAAATGCATGTAATATGATTCACATATACAGTAGTTAAAAGCATGTACTTCAGCTTCCCATGCCCGCCCCTGCTCTTCTCCACTTTACTTTGGTATGGTTTTTTTATGGCGCTGCGGCCCAACGCTGGCCATGGCCTCCTCATTCTTGAGGTTTCTTGATAACACACAGCGACGCATCACAGTCGGTAGGACTCCTCTGGACGAGTGATCAGCTCATCGCAGAGACCTCTACCTGACAACACACAACACACACAACAGACAAACATCCATGACCCCGGTAGAAATGAAACCAACGATCTCAGCAGGCGAGCGGCCGCAGACCTACGCCTTAGACCGCGCGGCCACTGGGACCGGCTGGTTATGGTTCTTGGTAAACCATAAGTGGTTCCGAATTCTTGAGAAGGAATCTAATGTCACTGCTTGTTTATTGCTGACACACAGCATAGTGCACAAAACGAACGCTATGAAATACCTTTCTTTCTCAGTCTGACCCCGTATTCCTACACACTGTAGGTGTAGAGAGTTATTGCGGCAACTGGTCACACTCAGTGACACACACACACACACATACACACACACACATGCCACACACACACACACACTCGGTAGGGCTACTCTGGAAGAGGGATCGGACCGTCGCAGAGACCTCTACCTAAGAGAAAAAATACTCACAACAGACATTCATGCACACGGCGGGGTTCGAATCCTGTAGTCCCTACAAATCGAAGACAGCTGGCGAGACCCCGACATTGGCACCCTGCTGTTCCACGAGGTTATACGTAAATACTTCCAAGACGAATGATGTCAATCATTTTTTCCTTTAAAAATTGAATTTGCGACAAGTTCATCGTTCGAGGATTAAGTAAGGTTATGTGAGGGACACTGCGTCGTTTCGTGAGATGTCGTTCACAACAGAAGGGTGCAACTGAAAGACTTCGCTTCCCGTCAGTAAGAAATTAATCTTTCAATTGTCTACTGCCACCGGGTGACAACCCAATTGCAGTTAATAAATATTATTATCATATTATAAAGTGCGGAAAAACGAAATCTGGGTTGGCCGTGCGTGATTTTCAGGCTTCCGCCGTAAGATAGATGAGAAACGCAGTCTTTTGGGCTATTACGCAGCGTGTAGCGATAACTCCGTAACGACGTTTCGGGACCGATAATTTGTAACGAAACGAACCTTGTAGATGAGACCGACAGGTTATCCCGAAAAGTTGGTAAGGAAATACCACTAAACGCTGCCTGATATTCCAGAAGAGCGCAGTTTTGGGTTGGCCGTATTAAAATTACGGCTAGTGTGACCTTTGAACTAAAGCGTGTCGGAGTAAATGTGTGGGTTGTAAAAGGGTAGCTCAGGAGAACTGAGTGCAGAAACTAACTTTCTTTAGGTCGTTTCTAAGGAAGGTTGTAGTTGTGATGCCTTACAAAAAATCTTAACTGTGGAAATGAATTTTAAAGAAGCAACGAATCGTATAGGTGATATGGAATACAATACGTTTGAACTAAAACCAGTCCTCGGGTTGCCTAGGGAGGAAGAATCGTGTGAATTGATATTTCACAGCGTTATACACACCACGTTCAGTACATAAAGGTGTGTCAGATCACACTTCTCGATATAGAGATTTCTTTCTTACAGCACACTTTAACAAAAGCTGAGCCAATAAGGAGCCCAGTTTCATAGGTTTGATGCCGACAGCTTAAGGGACCGCGGTAGCTCAGTGGTTAAGGTGCTGTGCTACAAATCCGAAAATCACTGGTTCGATCCCAGATGGTGTCATTGGAATTTTTCATTGACATAATTCTTCCGATCGCACTATGGTCCTGGGGTCGACTAAGCCTTCGAAAGAAATGAGTACCAGCAGCTTTTCCTGGGGGTAAAGGCGGCCGGTGCTTAAGGCTGGCAAACTTACCACCATCCTGTGCAGTTGTCATGTAATCTGGGAACCTTAACTTCCTGGAACCCTCTGGGCCACTCCAGACCTGTAACGGGACTGATTTACCTGTTTCTTTGCAGATAGCTTAAGAATCTGAAGATGAAAATATCAAACCGATAAATCGCCCCTGCTTCTGTTTGTCACTCCATATATCTGCAGTCAGAACACAACTTATATTTTTCTCCCACGCCAAATAGCTACATGTTTCGTACTGAATAAACCATCATCGGGCTAATACAAGTATTAACTGTAGATAAAAATCAGGCTAGTATAAGAATTAATTGTAATAAATTCTTTTTTATAGAGGACATCCCGTTGTGTTTAATGAGTTACAAGACAAACAGAATTGTTTATTCCTGCCGTCAAAACACAACAATATATTTACTTTTAGTTTTTCTTGTTTTAATGGAGGTACGTTTTTGTGATTCCGACCGTCACGTGGCCATCTTACACTGCATGTACGTACCTTAAGTTAGGTTTCTGTAAGATGGCCAGATGACGGTCAGGAACACCGAAACGTACCGCCATTAAAATAAAGGAAACTAAAAATTAAATATATTGTTGTGTTTGACGGGCAGGTATAAACAATTCTGTTTGTCTTGTAAGGCAAATAATTCTTTTACTGAATGGATTCTTCTGTCCGAAACATGTAGCTATTTGGATTGAGGGAAAAATGTAAGTTGTTTTCTGACTGCAGACTTGATGTTTGTGTGACCGTGCATCACTGATACAATAATATAAACAACCAACTAGATGTAACAATAACAATTTATTAGTAATTTCAATCAGCTCAACATGTTTCGGGCTATAATTTCGTCCATCCTCAGGAGCACTGGACTGTGTTTATAGCGTCGTCGGTGCATTATACCACAAGCTGTAAACACAGTATAGAGCTCCTGAGGATGGGCGAAATTATCGCCCGATGTATGTTGAGCTGATTGATATTATTATAAATTGTTATTGTTACATCTAGTTAGTTATTTATATTATTGACTGCAGATTTATTATCTCTAAACAAAACAATAAAACCATCATTCGTTACACAACGCTCTAATATAGGAATCTACAAAGCTACATGTTTCGGCTCTACGAGGGGCTGAAACACATTAAATCTCTTATCTCTTACTGAACAAAATGTACCATTCCAAAACATCGGTAAACACATACCGTCTTGACCCAGAAGACCACAAGGGCGGTATAACCCACTAAAATTTGAAAGAACCCTTGTCTTTTTTAGCAGGGTTAGGCTGGACCGGGCCAAATTAAAGGGCGCTGGACAAATTGATACATATACCGTTGTGCGGTCAGTCGGACTGTCCAGGCCTTCAGCCTGAGCAATTAGCAACAACTGAACTAACAAACAGTGAAAAAGTTTAGAGAGATGTTCCATTTTAAATAATTAATATTCGACATAGTTTACGCACATTTACGTACAACACAGGATTTACACTTATCCAAAAGTAGAGAAAATGAGTAGCTGGCAGAGGGGAACGTTTGGTGCGGCCGTCTCGGGCGGCAGAGTAGAAGGGGCGGCAAAATGAAGAGTAAAATGGATAGTTTAAATGAAAAAAAAAAAAAATGTTATGCTGCCGACAATTTTTAAAAATTTTGAGCAGAGTAAGAGGAAATTCAATATGTATTAGTGATTCTTTTGAAGCACATAAATTCTGTTAGGGACTGCCATTGTTATAGCCCGCCCCAGACGACAAAAAACCCAATCTACGCCACTCAGTGAATAACAAGAGTTCACAGTACAATGTGGATAGATTTTGCAAGATAAAAATTTTTTCCCAGCGGTAGTGTGTGTGTGTGTGTGTATGTGTGTGTGTGTGTTTGTGTGTGTGTGTGTGTGTGTGTGTGTGTTTGCGTGTGTGGTGATGTGCTGTCCAAAGTCGTTACATCTTTGTGGTAGTTCTTCGCTTATGCCTCACACGTTATAGGCAGATCATTGCAAAGCTTCTTCTGATAGATCGTGTGCAAGAATTTAGAATGTAGTCAAGTTCCTTCTATTAATTCCTTTGTAAAGCAGGAAGGTTGCTACTTTCTTTCCATTTTGTCAAGTGCAAATAAACGGACTTCTGTCACATTTAATCTCAAGTATCTCTTTCATCGTCGCTCTTCAATATGGCAGAGAAAATTCGTAGTTCTGAGGAGCGTGGGACTTCGACTAAAGGAGAAATTTTGTTACTTGAAAAAGAGCTTCTTCTTCTTAAATAAACTAAGTACCCTATATTATATTTATTGGACCTGCATCATTGTAATAGTTGAAAACAAAAGCCCAACTTGATGTCACTTGCTATTTTTATTTCACTTCTTATGGGCTCAAAATGTTTCGGACATTAATATATCCATCATAAGGAGCTTGCGACTGTTCTGTTGAGTTACCACATTGATCGTGTGTTCTTGGTTCGATGTGTGTTGGAGTTTCGGTGTGGTTGGGTTGGAGTGGTATCCGTGTTGCAGGCTGAAGCACAACTGCAACACGAATCTAATCCGCATTCTTTTTACAGTTTCAGAGGGCTAAAAAATCAGATGCGGATTAGAATCGCGTGCGGATTAGATTCGCGGTCGTGAGCTGGGTTTTGAAAAAAAAATGGTAGAGCCGCTGTAGGTGCCGTAAGAACAATAAATAAATTTATTTATTATTTTTAATATTATATAATATTTATAATTTATTATTCGTCAGACTCATCGTCATCTACGTGAATGTACGAAGCATTTAAATGGCCGCAGCGCTAATCAGCTCTTGTGCGTTTGTACCGCTGGCAATTAAATGGCCACTTCACACACGGCGCGTTAGCCGGATAACGGTTAAACCATTGGTAACATCCAATATTATTCAATCAGTCTGCCTTGAAGGCAAGGGGCGGTTGAAGGAAAGGTACGGATTAGAAACGCGAACTAACTTTTTTTCGTTTAAGAAATCGGCAAAAACTAGTGCGGATTAGATTCGGGTGCGCAGTAGATTCGAGAATATACGGTACTATCCGTCTTTCTTAAGTGTAAACAATCTTTAGCAAATCTTGTGACAGAAGTACGGGTTTGGGCTGTCGTCATCGCCACTTTTATTGTTTAAAAAATGGGGGTTTTTGAAGGCGGTTCTGTTTCCTCGTCAGGTTTAAATATACGAAAAAAAAGGGCGTGAATTGTACTGCGTTTGGCCATTTAAATTCGTTTAATCTCTGTCCCACACTGCTGTGTTCCTTACACTGAGATATCATAAAGAAGTTTAAATTTGCCCTCACCGAGCCTTTTAGATAAATTCCATAATGCCCTTATAATAAAATCAACTAGATGCACTAATTTCTCAAATTTTTTTCTGGAATAAAACTTTATATGTTTCGGACAGTTCGTCTGTCCATCACCAGGAGTTTGACAATTACCACTGCTGTATGTACAGTGAAAAACTCCTGATAATGGACATAGAAACTGTCCAAAACATGTAGAGTTTTATTCCAAAAATAAATTTGAGAAATTAGTGCATCTAGTTGGTTTTATTATAAGAATTTATCACGATGCACGGTCACCTGAAAGTCAAATCCCATAATGCCCTTTCATCTAAGATTTGATATCTTCGTGACAGTTTGTTTCCTAGAGGAAATTTCTAAATATTTCTGGTAATACAAGAGAGAAAATGTACGTATAAATTAACTTTTGGGACCCTTCACCTAATCACTGTGCCCGTTGAAAAGCAATAATCATTACTTATTCTGAGTTCGTGTTTTTAGCCTTAGTTACATGGGATGCAAATCGCATCTTTTCTGCACCGTGTTATTCTGTCATCTGTTTGGCCTGTCCGGTCCTACCATATTTTTCCCACATTATATCATAAACCGCACGATTTTGGGGGAAAACTCTACTGAATGTAAAAAGTGCGTTTGGAATTTCTGTACGACTGTCGTCAGAAACATTTCTCGGTTTAAAAGTAAGACATGTAGATATACTGAATGTACATTTGTCTTCGTGTACAGTGCCCGTCTTTCATGTCGGATTTGAATGAAAATTGAATTTTCTCGACAGATTTTCGAAAAACACTCAGATATAAACTTTCTTGAAAATCGAGTCGAGTTGTTCTATGCGGACGGACAGACACACAGACATGGCGAAGCTAATAGTAGCTTTTCGCAATTTTGCGAAATTTGCTAAAAATTATATGAAAGTACGGTATTTATTGAAACGTAAGCATTTGATTTTTGTCGGCCTATCTTGCCGTCTTCGGTGGTCTAGGGGTAGCGTGCTGGCCTTTAGTACCCAAGTTTGCGGGTTCAAACCCGGCCAAAGTTGTCGGATTTTTAAGGCGAAAAAATCTTCAGCACGCCTTCCTTCGGAGGGGAAGTAAAGCCGTCGGTGCCATGTCGTAGATTTGCGGCATGTAAAAGGTCCCTAAATTTAAGTGGAAGTCGGAATTCAGGCAAAATTACTACCGGACATCTTTCTCGCCCACAGTTCCACTTTTCGCTGTTAGGATGCCTCGCGTCGTTGCGGAAGGAGGCGGGGGAAAACAATGGCAAACTACCCCCAAGAACTTGCCCAGGATGCAGTGTGCCAGAGCCATACCGGTCACATGACTAGGTTCTGGTTCCTGCCAAGCCCGGCCTCCAAGGCTGAATACGAATGAATTAATATTGCCGCCTTTAACCTTATAACCGTAGTGCCTGGTCAACGCGATTTACTCTTGTCTTTCGTGTCCTGGGAGAGAAATAATCCTCTGGCCTTTATAATGTTCTCTGTGAAGGAAGTTGTGAAGTTTTGCGTACATTTGGCCAACAACTAGTGTTCAAATTTTAATAGAACAAATCAGCAGTTACTGTGACTAGCCGACGAAACAAAAGATGCAAAAGCTTAATTTGATTTCAGATCATTGAAATGAACCATTTGTTATGCGATAATGTCTTAATCCTTAAAGTTTTGTTTGAGAATATCAGCAAAATGTGGAGCGTGTTAAACCTTGTGGTATTCTTGGAGGACGATAAGAGTGGTAACATTTTCGACAAGAAGATCCCTACCCCATCGTCAATACAGCACCCGAGAGGGTAACGCGGGAGATGAAGAGATAAATGCAGTTGGGTTGGCGGGTCTCAGGTCTTGGAGGAAGACTGGAGTGACACGATTCCCTTTCGCCATGGAGTCTTGTCCACAAAACGAACACAGAAACTGAAGCAAAAGATTCTCTTTCGTCAAGGCATCTTGTCCACAGAACGAACGAACGGGATGGTGTATTTTACTACAGTCACCCCTGCAGCTGACTATCTGCAGTAACAATACCCCACAACTTTTCCTTCGTTACAGTACAGACAAGCGCACTGCACTTCAAAGGTGTTCTTGGTTTCGTTTCGAAACCGCCATATCTGTGTTTAGGTGTGCTCGCAAAATGGCAACCACACTTCTGCATCAAAATTTGCGATTTTCAACGCTCTAAAAATTATTCTTGTGTTATTATGTGCTGTGACACAGTGCTGATTGCTAAGTGATTACAGACATCCTTCAGGAAGATACCGCCTTCATGTCTCTGCCTTAAAGAAGAGAGACCATAAGATCTTCTGTAATATTGGTACATCCCTCCCAGAATACAGACTGTGACAGAATAAGACACTAATAGTTTCTGTGTGATTACTAGTTACCCTTGCGTGCTATAGTCACTACAAGCCTAACAACGCTAACAACATTACGTCAAAAAGAGGAATTCAAGCGCTTCTCGTGTTGACCTTTTCTAAGAACAGCATGAGCCAGCGATAAATATGAGTCAAAACTGCAAATAAATTTCCGACCCAGATACACGTGCAGATGAATGAAATTTCCGACTCCACTTTAATAATGTAACGTCTTTGAAGAAATGTTAGTTTAATGAAATTATAATGCATATGTCAAATTCATTCAAATGATTAGGTTTTAAAATATCTGGTCGTGGAACAGACCACATGGAAACTGACAGTTCCATGGCAGTTACTTTCATTAATAAAGTACTCACAAACAGCTGGTCTTTACTGGCCTGGTCAGCTGCAACAAAACTGTTAACACCAATTCGTGTAATTAGATTTCTAACACAGTAATGGGTGTTTCAGCAGTTCAGATGAACCTTGCACGGTAGCTGAATCAGTGCTGCTTCTGATGGCACCTATTTCAAGCCTCCTCTAGGACATCGTGTATCATACCGAATAATCCTGTGGACACTACTAAATTCGGGTGCGTGATTGGAAAGGGATCATTACCGTCTTATCATCTGCTACACGTTCTTAATTTACGAAATACCTGTCTTCAAATTTCTCAAGAAGCAGATCAAAAATCAATGAATCAGCAATGGCTTTAAAACTTATGGATGTATGTTTTATATCCAGAGTAAATTACACTCCCGCAATCCATTGGATCCTATTGGATAATGGTATGTGACCGCGTTATTGAAAACCATAAGAATAATTAAACTCTTACAATAAAACTAACTAGATGCACTAATTTCTCAAATTTATTTTTGGAATAAAACTCTACATGTTTCGGACGGTTCCTCTGTCCATCATCAGGAGTTTTTCACTCTACACACATCAATGGCATATGTCATACAGGTATGCTGGCAGCTTGCGAGCAGCAAGCTGCCAGCATACCTGTATGACATATACCATTGACGTGTGTAGAGTGAAAAACTCCTGATGATGGACAGAGGAACCGTCCGAAACATGTAGAGTTTTATTCCAAAAATAAATTTGAGAAACTGGCGCATCTAGATGGTTTTATTGCCATGTACGGTCACCTGAACGTCACATAACCAAACATAATCATAACCCGTGAAGGTAAAGGTAAAGTGAACTCGATACAGGCCCGGTGTGGCCCAGAGGGTGGGTAGAGGTATAGCTCTACTCTTCCATGAACGCGACACTAGAAGGGGGTGAGTGGTCAGCAGCACGCCCCGGCCGCACTTTACCCTCGCGAAATAGCCGGTACCCATTTTGCAGGAGGTTGGGTGGGCCCCAGGGCCGGTCTGGACGGGCGGAAAATCTCGTCCACACCGAGATTCGATCCCGGGCCATCCAGCCCGTAGTCAGTTGCTATACCGACTGAGCTACCGGGCCCAAAATCATACCATGTATAGAGGATAATTAAAAAGTGAAATAATTTAATAAATTATTTTTCCTGTGCATCAAACGACTTCCACATATCAGCCAGTTAAAACTGAAGTAAAACTAAAGTGTAGCTGAAATAAACTTCATTTGAAGTATTTTTTTTTTTTTAGAAAAGAAGATTTATTATAAATATCCTATGTGTTAAAACGTAAGGATTTCAAAAATGAAAAATTTAAGTGTCTAAATTCTTTTCTAGAAGCGTTTGTTCTGACGTTGGTAGGCCTTACTTACTTACTTACTTACTTACTTACTTACTTACTTACTCCATGGTGCAGAGTCCTTCTTGAGAAGCTAACTGGTTTGCAGCTAGTCAAGAAATTCCCCGCATTTCACGGAACCCGAA
>Ga0123355_10022374_pt1 | contig 10133 bp, 11 predicted proteins | sample TergutEmb28metaG_3_FD_89872 | JGI IMG/M metagenome (GOLD analysis project Ga0123355, IMG submission 89872) | Embiratermes neotenicus P1 segment gut microbial communities from Petit-Saut dam, French Guiana - Emb289 P1 | ecosystem: Host-associated > Arthropoda: Insects > Digestive system > Gut ...
AACAATTCAAATTAAAGGTAATTTCATGAAGTTAACTTTACATTTATACTTTAAATGTATCATGTATTGTGCTGGTTTATTATTTTGTTCCCTTTATTGTCAATAATCGTTACCTTCTATTCTAAGATTCAAGCGGTCATAACTTCATAACCGTCCAAAATCGGACACATGTTTATATGAACTTTTTTGATCACAAAGACCTAGGAAATCACCTCCTGCAGTAATGTCCACAAGTCGTGAAACACCCTGTATGTGTGACTTCACATGTATCAGAAAAGTATGCTTTATGAGATATTCTTTTAGCTCCTTGTTTAAGATTGGGAAATTTGGAGAAATCTGTGTGATCAATATTATTATAAAAGCACAGGCAAAGGTTCAGTGTAATCAGGGTTGGCCTGAGACAGGTGGGCGCTCTGAGCAGGTTAATAATTTGGTGCTCCTTAAAACCAATATTCTTTAAACTTCTTCCATGTTGGACAGGGCTGGCGAACCTTTTTGAGGGCACGAGCACAAACTACGGTTTAACTATCAGAGAAATTCTTTCACGTGGTGAAACGTGACTTTACTAGCACCATATTTATGATTATTCCAATGAAGTCTTAGCATCCTTTATAGGTTGGTGCCCAGCTAACTCACCCTTTAGTCCAGCCCTCACTTTAAAAAACATCTCACAAGACTACTTCACAGTGTTTACAAGCAATGAACATAAAGACACAACACAATCTGTGAGACAGACAGACAGAACAGTGAACTTGTTGATGTAACTTTCATTCCAAACTGCGTGAGATTCTTGAAAGCCTTACTTCAATCTCAGTAACCTGCTCTCTGCAGCTCAATGAGTTGACTGCCCAATTTCTCTTCTTTCGTTTTCCTAGTCTGGCTCAGCTGCAACATCAGCACAAAGATGTCCATGTCAAAACGGGTTTAATACACTTCAAAGTATGCATAACCTAAGGTTCTGAAACTGTCATTTACATTTAACACATGCAGCCTTCCTCTGGGAGCAATTTATAACGTCCTAAATGACACCTACTTACATGCAATACATTAATCAACAAAGTGCACTAGATAAAACACAAAACATAAAATAGTGTCCACGTTAAGTGTCAACTCATACATGTTTTGGCACCAAGGTACCATCTTCAGGGAGTTTAATAACAAATGCACATAAAATTAAAAAATAAAAACTACTTACTTCTATTCTCAATTAGATGTTTAGTGTCACCAGAGCTCTGATCACCATTCAATTCCCTAATACCAAAATGCACTACCTGTCACCTATTAGTATCAAACAACACTCCTTACTTATCTTCATTCACCTCAGATTAAAAGTTCTATAAACATCTCACATTAGTCTAAAAATTAATTAGATGGAAAGTGGACTACATCTGATTTCTGAGTTTGGAAATCTCATGTTTTAATCTTCTTTCATGTACCTAATTCTTGTACGTGAAATGTGAGTGCAATACGATAATTTAAAAGTAATATGGTGCTGATACCCCTTCAGAACAGATGACAGGGTTTAACATCACATGAAGAAGAATAGCTTGTATACCTTTCACTGAGAAGCCTTCAAATACCAGTAAATTCACTGCCGATATGTGGAAATGGAACACACTGCTGACTATAAAATATGGCAATTTTGTTTCTATGTAAGCTGATAACATGGAAAGGGGTGTTTCAAAATATTGTTAGGTGACAGAATATACAGAACAAGACTTGGGACAGACAGTTTCAGGTTCTGCAAATCAGTAAGCAGGTTTCTTGTGGCAACACGGACTGTCAAGCACTATCAAAATTTAAACTCGTTATACACATATCTAAGAGTGAACATGGCAATATGAGCACTCACTGTACGCTTCTCCAGGTACTTGCTGACAAACTGCTCAACACTCATCTCTCCACCCAGAAACTGCTCTGCAATCCGTTCACTCTCTTCATCTGTGTGCAGAACTGCCAACCTCAGTGACTCCTACATAATAAAATGGAAGAACATAATTAATGCCCACTCACTGCACGTAAAATTTGAATAAATGAACTACAGTGATACACATGAAAGACATTTTTAAAAATTTAGCACAGCATCCTTAATGAGCAGGTAAACTACTTAAAATAGTAAGCCTGAAAATGTGTTATTTTGTTTTTCCGTAATGACCAGGCCAAGCTCAATTCCCATTAGAGGTAAGAGGCTTGTCTCCTCTCCAAAGCATCCACCCTGTTTCCTATTCAGTGCATATCAGGGGCTACTTCCCTGGCAGTAACATGACAAGGGCACAAAGATGACCAGTCACCTCCAACTAGTACTGGAGTTGAGAATGCGGCTTACTTGCCTACATGCCTTCACAGTGTACAGAGGAACACCTACCTTTTCTCTCTTTTTTTTTTTTTAATTGAAACTGACATTCATTTTACTGCAGTATTATTCCCTACATGTAGTATATTAAATGCCTGACCCTTTGCAACCATGTGTCGTGTGCTTCAGACAGGCATTTAAATCTCAGTCACAATATAAGTACACATATGTGGCAAATTCAACAACAGACTTACCTTGATACTGCCTGGAGCATATTTGCCAGACAGCCGCTGGTACTCCTGGTTGAGGCTCTCATATGAATTCCTCAGGACTGTCAGAGCATCCAATTTTTCTTGTATGTTGTGTCCTAGTTTTTCCAGCTGTGGCTTCTTTGACAGATTTTCCTCTGAAACAAGAGGCAGAGGTATAATTGTGTGTGTGTGTGTGCATAAACCCCTTATCATGAAGATGTACTGGTAGAGTGGAGGTGTGTACCTACACGCATTCTTAAACTTGGCCCTAGAGCTACGAGAATGGGCCTCAAACGTACAGAAACTTGCACAGGACAGCACAGAAATTATAGACAAGCCAGTCCTTCATAAACAGTGCTGCCAGCATTACACGTCTTTCAACAGGCCAGTGAAATGAAACTAATTAATGGGGAAAACTTCTTCTGTGTGAAGGCCAAAACACATCCATTTTTTGGATCCACTTCTTTACTCTGATCCCCGGCAACTGTCACAGTATTTCAACTATGATGACTATACCTTGCTTTGCAGTCTGTAGAGCTGAAGGAAAATTCATAAAACACAAATCACAGTCACCCACTTAAAAATATGACTCCACGGACATTTGTCATTGCTGCCGGTGCACCTGTATCCACTGCAGGACTCTCATTACATGTGTGTTCAGTGCTGATTCAGTCACAGCACATTATCATCTAATGCAACAGCTCTATGACACACTTCAGTTAGAAAAAATAAATACCAAAACCATTACCGGAGAAGAACAGCTCATAGGTTGTGTGCGAACAATGAAGTGGCCCTCAAATTATTATGAACTCTGCTACACTTTGACCATCAAGAAATGTATAACTTTCAGCCTTCTAAATGTATTAAATGAGAAATCTTGTACAAAAATTGGACAAAAAAACTTCTACAGGAAGAAAAGTTTTTACATAAATACTTTATATGCAGGAAAGTTATTCTTATGGGAGTTTTGGCAGAACTTCAAGAATCACACCTCTTACACAAGAAAACTTTGTATCTGGGAAACAATGTAACTATGTAGCAACATGTATCCAGCAGTCACTCAACAGAATGTTTATGACAAAATACCCACACAAAATATCAACTTCTTGTCTGATGTCCATTCTGATACAAAATAAAATGTTTTTGCTACTGAATATGCAATATAAATTTGAACTGAATAATGAAATGCAGTTCACTGTGCAAACAGGCATCAGTGACAGACTTTTATCATTTTCAGCACTAATTCCTACTCAAAGTGCTCACTGGCCAGGTCTTCATTCTTGGTGATCATGTCATCCACCCTGCTATTCAGCCTCTGCATAGGAGGAAGCCTGCTGATGAACTCATCCAATCTGTCTTCGCTCTGGATCAGCTGTTGCAGCTGTGTAGTTGACAAGTCCAGCAACTCTGGGAATGAGACGACATGCTGAGGAGCAAAAGCTGGCATCATGTAAACAGGGGATGTGTGTCCATCAGTAGAAGGCTCTTGTCCTATAACACAGCAAGTGCCCAACTTATATTTTTAGTCATGAAGATGACAAACAACATCCAGTTTTAATACAAGTTCCTGATGCTCATTTGGTGTACAAATCTTCCAGCAACACACCTTTTTTTCAATAATTAGCACTAACGAACAGACTTCACTTACTTAGACAATACATTCCCCACTCTTACGATTCATGATTACGTTAAAAAAAGTGCTAACAATCTGAATCCATCCAAGGCCAGTCTGATGTTCACAGTTTATTTCTTCACGATAATTACAGTTAAAGCTGTTTTATCCGACACTGTATAATCCAGAATGCTCTGCTAATGGAAAATTTACACAGACCCATTATAATTCACAATTCCATTTACTGCAGCACCCAGCCCCGTGTGTCCCAGTTTTGAGTGGCTGCAGCAGACAAATATCACATTATTTCACAGCCCAGGCTCATGTTATTTGACTGGGCATAATGCATTTACATATTTTGCATTCCTATTTTCTGCAGAAACGAAAAGAATGCACCATGCATGGCAAATATTCATTACCAGATATTCAGGAAAGTTTGTGTGTCACATACAATTTCTCTGATCCTATCCACAGGAGCATAAGGCCTAAGAGAGGAAGTTAATGGGGGGGGGAGTGGACGCATCAGAGGCAACAACATGTGTTGTGATAGTAGCAGAATCAGATAGTAACATGCAGCATCAAACAGGGGAAAAAAACTACAGCTAACTTTTTCTGACAACAAGTATAGTTTAAGTTTGTATAGTTTGTATAAACAATTAACAAGAAAGACCATTTAAAGCATGAATGAATGTAAACAGACAGTGGTGGTAGCAACAGCCAAGAGTGTATGTACCTCAGTGTTGTGAATATGATGGTCACGGGGTGAAATACTGGTGTCTTGTTGGTTTTTTGTATTATACGGAATGTACCAGAAGGGATCTGCAACACCCCAGGAGACCATTCATTCATTCCACTGGCATGTGCAGAATGCAACAATTCCTTGCTGTTCTCAGGAGCTTCTTCCATTCCTCCCTGTTATGTACTTTATCCTGCCACACTTCTCCACCAACTATTCTTCCATCCTCTCTTATCTCATCTTGCCATCTATTTCTTGGTCTACCTCTCAATCTTGTTGTTCCCAAATTCATATATAATACTCTTTTGGGAATTCTATTTCCTTCCATTCTCTGTTCATGCCCAAACCAACATAATCTATTTAACCTTACTGTCTCTATTATCGTAGGTTTCAACATTTGCATAAATTTCTTTATTGGTTAATATCCTCCAATTTTCTTTTTCACTGTCATACTGGGCCTAAAATTCTTCTATACACTTCCTTTCAAAAATGTTCAACTGCTTTCTGTCTCTCTTTGTTAGTGTCCCAGTTTCTGATGCATATGTTAACATTTTGTCTATTATTGTGTTCTTTAGGCTTAATTTTAGTTTCTTTGATATGTTTTATTTTTAAAAAAATTCCGTAGCATAAAATATGTTTTGTTAGCATTTTTTATCCCCAGGAGAACATTCCTTATATTAAATTACATCAATACAACCAAACACACCTATATCCAAATTTGAACAGCTATGAACATAACGAAAAGATGAGTTTTAATGAATAAGAGCTGTAATGCATTTACTAACTAACAAAAATATATTAAAATAAGGAGGATTTACAGTGTCTGTAATGTTAACACCTGTACTTAACATCTAATTAAGGCTTCAGTCATACAGACAGTAAGCTAGAACCACTCATACTAGTTTAATAAAAATCACCCTTAGTGTTCCAAGTACTTTACCCAGCAAATGAATGACTATATATTTTGGTATACCACTTGCCTGTATTAAAATACCTGTTTAAAATGAAATACACTCATTTTAAGAACTAAACACACCAAAGAGTTTCACAGCAACTACTACAAGTTTCCTCCTTGAATTGATATGCATTTTTTAGCATGCAACAGCATAGACTGAGTAGCTGATGCCATGTAGTCATGACAGTTGTATCTGTGTTCTGCTGCTGCAAAAACACGATGACATAGTGTTGCTCTTAAATTGACTGTTACATCATACACAAATGTCTTTATGCGGCCCCAGGGATAGTAATGAAGCAAGCTTAGACCTTGGTGGCCATGCAAGGGGGCCACGATGACCCAACCAGTGGTCAAGGAAAAATTCCTGTAAATACTGCTTCACATGCTGGGAGTAAAGTGACTCAGCCCCATCACACTGAAGTACATCTGGCCACTTACCATAAACACGGAACGTTCCAACAAACCTGGCAACTCATGACTCAGGAAAAATTTGTATGTGCCACCTGTTAAATTGTTGTCAAAGACAAATGGTCCAATCAACTTGCTGCTCAGCAAACCTAACCATACATTCACTAAACCTCTCCTTCAGGATTTGATTACCTTTGTTGCATGCGGATTTTTATGAGACTATGTACACCAAGTTTTGTGGAATATTTATGCTATCCCAGGCACAAGAATGTGGCAGAAATCCATACATTGAGCAATGTCTCTTGGTTCAAGATAATGAGCCCTCTGATCAAGATAAGGATATAAATCTGCCTCACCTACAGTTTGGAACACCTGCAAATGCAAAGCATTGATGCAACAGGCACTTCTACAAGCGTATAATTGTGGACTGCCCTGAATCATTTCGAGAATATTCTCTTGTTTGTTCACATAAGGTGCCACATCCCACAATGACTATACAGAAACACTTGTAAGGCAGCAAGTTTCACTCATTGTCTCGTGAACACTACGTTAGCCTGGGCACAACAAATTAATGGTGAACCACTCCACCACGTTTTTAAACAAACAGACTTACATACACAAAGAAAAAGAGTATCTCACGCTACACTAAGACTTCTTTTCCACATTACAGAATGAACTATCAGTTTCCTGGTTACATGGTGGAAAACATGTACATAACAAAATGTAGCAGAGTGAAAACAAAGACAAAAGGGGCAGTTCTCTTGAAACTGCATGAAATATTGACTAGTAACGCAACATGAAACATGCATGAGAAATGGTTTTATGAGAGGGTACCTTGTGTTGTTTGTTATGATGCTGATTTGCAATCAACATCATAAAACAGAAGAATAAAATATCTGTTCACTGATTACTTGGAAGAATACATGTTTACCAAGAGATGTAAGGTACATAAGGAGACAGCAAACAGTCATCAGAGCAACAAATTTCTTAACACAGTAGCTTGCGATGTCTGTCATCACAAGAATCTGTGACCTATGTATTGTACTAACGTAAATGCAGAAGGGCACAACTAACAGTTATGCAGTACAGCAATGCCATGCAGCCTAACCTAGACGCAGCAGGGCAAATAATTAGTAATCTTAAAGTACAATTATCTCAAGCAGGCACAAACAGAAATGGATAAAAAAATTTGCAGTGTACTAACTATAAGCAGTTTCACCTAAACGCCTCAGTGCAAAGGAGTAAGTATTCTTAAACTAAAATACGAACACCGCAAGACTTGGCAGTTTGTGCCGTGCAATACTGCGCTGCATGCCTCAGTAGTGCACCCGTGGTGACTTACTGTTCTTACCTTTGTGACTGGTAGCAGACGAGCCCTCAGCTGATTCTCCAGCAAGATGAGGGGGTCTGCGTTCAAACTCTCGGATTACTGCCTGCACAACACGACCCAAATCAGAGTGAATGGTGAACTGCACACAACAAACAACAGTTAGACCATCAGACAGCACCACCACAAGGCAGGAACATCACACACAAACCAAACCACTTACATTCATAAGCCCAGGTGCACCTACAATCTCGCACTGCTCATTAACCCACGGGTGGTCAATCTGTGGTGAGACCTTGAGCACGGGCTTCTCAAGAGGGAACTCTGGGGGCAGAGACACTTGGATGGCCATGCCATGTCCTCCAGCATTGAACTCAACTCGATACTCAACATCCTCCTGAACCTCTGTGACACTACACACAGTATTATTGGTCACTCAGAGACAGTTCATCTACTTCAGATGGACCTGAGTATATATGAGGTCGCATTAACAAAGTAGCCATGATCTGTCCCAGTACATACACCTGAAGATACTAAGCAAATAAACTTATTAGCATCAACAACCATGCCTGCTTCCTGTGAAATCATTCTTTCTCAAATTTCCTGTTATTTCTGCAGAATGTGTGTCAAAACCATGTTGCTGCATGATGTGAAAGTTCATACACTGAGGTAACCACACATTCTGACAACTAACATTGGTGCATTAACTTTTAAATTTAAATATGGAGAAATCAGAAGCATATCTTCATGAATTGTTATGTGTCTCATACTTGCATGTTTGACATGGTTACTACTTTCCCAGACGGTCTGTAATTTCATTGGAAAAATCAAAATAAACAAGTGTGATTAGCTTTGTGTATTCAATTAAAGTGATTCATTAAATAACATGGAAATCAAACAGATGTTGTCTGGAATGTCCATCCACCTGTATACAACAACTTGGCTCCTGCTAGACAGATATTGTGTGGAATTTTATAAGACAAGGGAAGTTTCTTTTTACTCCAGAGTGAGGAAAGTGAAGTTTCGTTGAAATCAGACAAAGAATAGCAGACATTTTACAAGACGCACCATGTACATTTATTATTGCTTTTGTTACTTGTGTTACCTTGGCCACCTTGTCACCAACATTACCACTGTTTACATGGTTGCTATGGCTACCTTGGCACCATGTTTACCAAAGTTACCATTGTTCATTTGCAGCTACAGTAATATCAAGGAACCAGAAGGGCTCTGTTCTGCATACATTTCTTATCATGTTGACGATCTCCAGAACAAAATATTGCTCCTTAAAAGAAGACAGGAAATGTTCGCAGGACAAAGCCCTTCCAGCGCCTTCATGCAACCACAGCAACTAGTGAACAATGGTAACATTAGTAACCATGGTAAGGTTAATGATCATGGCAAATGTGTTACCAGTGCAGCCACAGTGACCATCTGCACACATACTGGTAACCTTGATAACAAAGGCGACCATGGTAACGCTTGTCACCAAATGCAGTCACAATGTATGCTGCTCCTCACGTAAGGTGCCTGTTATTTTTGCCCTATTTTTTTTGCCACACTTCAGTTTATTTAACAGACTGTAGTAAACAACCCTCACCCAGTATAAAATTTCACGAAAATCTGTCTAGTGGGAGTTGAGCTGTTCCATGCAGAGAGATGGATGGATGGACAGATATGGCAAACTCTCACTCTTCGCAACTTTGTGAATGCACATAAAAAGGGCCGACATATCGATCATGACCCAAATCTCTCTTATACTACAAGATAATGCTCTGAACTGCTATAATAATAATAATAATAATAATAATAATAATAATAATATGTAAAGAGGAAAGGAGGGAGAGGACTGGTGCAAATTGAAGTGGCATATAAAGCAGAAATAATTCATATTGCAGAATACCTTAACACAAATTATAAAGAAGACCAGTTTGTAAATATTGTTAAAAGCCACGAAAGCACTCAACCAAATGTGAACTCAATAATTAAGACAGCAGCAAAGATTACAGAATAATTAAGCCAACCAAATGAGAAGAGTGACGCAAAACAGGGAATACAACACACAAAGGCAAGATTGGGAAAGTCCTTAAGAAAAAATGGAAAAACAAAGTAATGCATGGGCAGTGCATTAGAAATATAGATAGACAGCTTATTAGGGAAGACGACACGTTCCTCTGGCCATCGAAGGGAGACCTAACAGCAGAAACTGAAAGTGAAATATTGGCAGCACAAGACCAGGCGCTACAAACAAAATATTACATGACAAAAATATTGAACACAGAGACAGACAGCAAGTGTAGACTTTGCCAACAATTTGACGAGATTCTAAAATATAAAGATCTTACAATAGAAATAGAGCGCATGTGGAATGTAAAAACAAAGGTGATACCATTAATAATAGGGGTGACTGGAACTATTTCAAAGTCATTCAGAAAATACGTGACCAACATACCAGGAAAACACAAAGTCAAGGAACTCCAGAAAACAGCCATATTGGACACTGCACACATACTTCTGAAAGTACTAATGTAAAAATACAATAGATTCAACA
>Ga0123355_10022376_pt1 | contig 10133 bp, 7 predicted proteins | sample TergutEmb28metaG_3_FD_89872 | JGI IMG/M metagenome (GOLD analysis project Ga0123355, IMG submission 89872) | Embiratermes neotenicus P1 segment gut microbial communities from Petit-Saut dam, French Guiana - Emb289 P1 | ecosystem: Host-associated > Arthropoda: Insects > Digestive system > Gut ...
AGGCGGCGGGTGTTTTGTCATAAGTATCATAATACATACATTATCAGTACACCTTTATTATACTCGTCTACATAAATTTGACTACACCCCTAAGGGTGTAGTTAGTCACTTTATTTTTTTATTTTGGTTTTTGCAAAAAAACTAAAGCAATTGTTTTCTCAGCGTGTTGACATTTTCTTTACTCTGAGTTAATATGTAAATAATAATTGAACAATAATATTGTTTATAATTTATCGAGGTATTAAATATGATTGAACTAGGTAAAGAGGAACTTCGAAAAAGATTGGAGTCACTAGATGCAGATGCAACATTACTGTTTCATGATGAGAGTAAATATCATGTCTTTATCGCAGGTGGCGGCGCCTTGATTCTTATGGACTATACATCAAGAGCGACAAGTGACATTGATGTTATCAATGCAACTAAAGCGTTATATGAACTATTTGGTAAATATCAAATGAACTGCCATATTGCAGCTCATATAAATAGTTTTTTGTTCAATTACGAAGACAGAGTTGAGTTAATATGGAATGGTGAAAAAATTGATTTTTACACCGTATCCTTAGAAGATATTGTTGTATCGAAATTATGTGCCGGCAGACCGCCCGATTGGGATGACCTCAAAGTGGTTGCTAAACATATTGATTGGGAAAAGTTAAAAATACTTATATCTGATGAAGATGAGATGAGAACACTCAAAATGAGTTCTCGCCAATATTCAGAATTTAAATACGCATATGAAAGGTATGCAGAGGAGTTTAAGCCATGCGACAACTAACATTTAAAGGGTTTTTACACAAGTATGTAAAAGAATTGTCATACTGCAAAACTAATGATATTCGCATGCTTGTAAGAGAAATTCCGAATAAGAACTATCGCTTAATTGAGCCGTTAGTCCTGTATGCGCTGTCTGTAAATAAGAATGATTACTTAAATCGTGTTGCCGAAGATTCGCTCTTGCTGGCAGAATCATTTCGGTTTGAAGGCATGAACTTGGATGATGTAGCATTAATGCTTGAATATGAGCTTGCTAACAACACCGGTGATGTTCCGTTCAATTATATAAAAGCCTACCAAAGTTACACATATTTTCGTGATAAGCAGAAAAATCAAAATCACACAAAGATGTTAATACGTGGCAAGATTAATGAATTGCGGGAGCAAAAGAATATTTCTGTATATAGAGTTTATACAGATCTCGGTCTTAATCATGGATGTGTCCATGATTATGTGAAAAATGGTAATGTACAAGGGGTTAGTCTAAATACAGCAAAGAGGATTTTGGAATATCTAAAAGTTGCTTAAGCTGAAGCAAAGGCAATATTCAGCTGATTTCTGCTTTATATAACCGGCGGGACGCTGAGAACAGCGTCCCCTACGCTTATGCAGGCGAGGTGCTGTCGGGTTTGGAAAAAATCATCTTTAGCGAACGAACAAGCACCGTTATGATTATCATTGCACCAAGTGCGATTCCGATAAACAAGATGTTTTCTCGCATAAGAGATAATGCCTTACCCATCATTAGATTGTGGAACACCACACGCCCGATTACGTTTTGTGCGAGTACAATCTCGGTGTCGGGATTTACGTTTTCTACCCCTTGTGTCTTAAATCCACGCATCCCGGTGTTTTGATAATTTTCTTCAATGCCCACTACTCTATGTGTGATAGACATGTTATTCGGCATTAAGAAGCTGATATCATCTCCGATTTGGATTGTATTCGGGTCAACTCGATGTGTGACAATAAGCGAATGTTGAGGAAGCACGCTTTGCATACTGCGAGTAAGTACCGTCATTGCCGAAAATCCTGCTATATTCTGCGGTGGGTCTGTAGGACTTCCTGAAAACAGAAATGTTCCCAACACTACAAGTGCCAACGTGAGATAGAACAATATTCCTTTTACAGCTGAAAATAAGCGGGATTGCTTTTTCACGGAACTTGATTCTTCCGGCTCCGCAGATGCGAGGGCAGATGCCGGGGGTGTATTATCTTGCGATGCATATTTTGTGGATAAATCCAACAAATGGCACAGCTTAAGCAAGTCAAAGTCACTCACTTTTCCTTCTAGTTCAGATTTGTCAACTTTTTGAATTTCGTTGACCCATAGGTTAAATAGTTCATTATTGGTCTTAGCAAGAATTTCATTCTCATTGCGCATTGCATCTACATATGTGTCTACTTCACGCATGTTATATCCATGCTTTGCAGCGCAAAATTCAGGTTTCTCCGGGTAATTCATTTTGGATATCCCCCTTTCATCAAGAGTTTACAAACTATGTTTCCACTAACTAATATAATATAATTATACTCATATACACAGATTTAGCTACACCCTAATAGGTGTAGCTAAGCATAAATTTTGGCTTATTAACTTAAGCTGAAATGCACAGGTTAGCAATCCCAAACACTATTCAAGCTTCTGTGATTTAGCTGATTAACTTCTTCTCTAATGCAATTCGAACAGCATCCACATTATTGTATGCGCCGAGCTTGATGTATGCTGATTGCAGGGTTTTCTTAACGGTGTTGACTGACAAACCCCTATATTCCGCAATTTCATCACGGGAAAGTCCATGATATAGATCAACGAGTGCCTCGCGTTCTCTCGCAGATAGAGACACAGAGCCCACTTCTCCTGCTTCCTCTTGAAACGCAGCCGTGATAGATGCAAGTTTTTTCGAAAATGCAGAGGCTTTGCGCTCTATCATCTTGAGCCATCTTTTCGGGATAGTGCTGTCTGCTTGCTTAAGCGCAGCTGCAACAAGTGGGAGCAAATCTTTGCCCAATTCTATGAAAAATAGTTCCAATGTTCCCTCAAATGACATCTCATATGCACGCTCAAAATCTGCCATTGCACCTTTGGTGTCGCCAATATTAAAGCGTGCAACCGCTTTTAAAAGAGTCAATCGAATCTCTCCGAATAGCAATCGCTCCTGTGGTTCTCTCGGATAAGTCCTGCTAAGCACCGCAAGTGCCTCAGAATAACTCTGGGCTGTAATGTGGTATAGAGCGTTAATATGTATCTCCCGTGCCGGAATCCGAATGCCGGATGTCGCCTCAGACTCGTCTGTGATAATCCACTGTGGCACACGCTCAAGAATTCCGATTTGCGTATAGAAAATCCCTGTATAAAGGTCATAACACAACTGCCGATTCCAAAAGTCCGGTATATCCAAAAGAGAGCCCAGCTGTTTAAAGAGTTCTTTTGCCAGCATTGCATTGCCTTCGAACACGGCGATGCGCAACAGATAATTCACCGCCAGCGCCTCGATTCCATATTGCTTATTTTCCCGTGCCTGCAAGACCGCAATATGCGCATGTCGCCGGGCGAGAGTCAGGTCATTTTTGAAAAAGGCATACTCGCAAATGGCAAGGTCTGCATATCCGGCATAGATGTTGTAGAAGGTATCGGCAAAGAGCGATGTAACTTGCCTTGCCGTTTCCATGTATTGCTCAAGTTCCGCAAGCTCTGCTCCCTCACCGATTGGACACGCAAATGAGCGGATATCGGCGATGAGGAAAGATCCTGTCGGTTTTGCCGGCAGAGCTGGTGAGAGCTTGAGATATTCAAGGGCTTTTTCCAGATATTTGACACTATCATATTGATGGGTCACGGTGCAGTTATACATATCTGCATATGCCAGATTGTTGTATGTTATATACAGAATCGCAACGGCAAGCGGACTATCAACTTGCTCCCATTCCCTGACGACGGCGAGCGCACGCTCACGTGCCTCCTCATGACGATCAACTCCTATGAGCAGAAGCGGAATAAAGCAGCTTTTTAAGAAAATAATAGCGTTGTTGCTTTTCTCATCGTAGATAGGTGTAAGTTGCTCCAATATATCCAAAAAATATTCGCTCGTGCTGGCTGAGAGCTTAATCGGATAAGAGAAAAGTGCTTTGATCATATTGTCAAATTGCTGCGATTTGGCATAATAGTACATGGCATTGACATAAAATCCATGATCCAAGCACCATTTGCCTGCCAGCCGAAATGTTTGCTTTTGTTCTTTTTCAGACATGATGTGAGCCTTGCTTCTCAGAAACTCCAAATAAATCGGGTGAATATTGATGTCATTTGTAAAGCTCTGAGACCATAGAAGCGACTCCAGCCCCGGAGTATTCAGCAGAATATCTATATCTTCGAAGATTTCGTGTAGTGGCATGATAGGCAGATTGGATAACAGCGATATCTTTACCAGTGCTTTTTGTATAGGTTTTGTAAGGTCTTTCCACGCTTCATTTTCAAGCAAAGTGAAAATATTTTGTCGCATAGCATCCAGCGCATACGCATAGTTATTCGGTGTACGTTTTAGCACAGATGCAAACAGACCAATCGCCATCACCCATCCATTTGTCACCTTGACAAGCGAGGCTGCATCTTTGGCTGAAACATGCGCACCTTGCCGTCTTAAAAATTCAATTGTTTCAGCTTCGGTAAAGCGCAAGTCATCTTCCGTTATCATGCTGGCTTTCCCTTTTAGCACTTGCGATGCAACGCTTACATTCGGCTCTTTCCTCGACAGAATTACAACACAGAAGCCCGGAATGTTAAGCTTGCTGCCACGCTCAATAAAGGTGAGCGTTTCTTCAGAATTGATGACATGAGAATCGTCAAGCACGAGGAATGATTTGTGTGAGCGGTGGTCTCTATTGTGCAAAATTTCGATAAATTGCTTAAAGCGAGCCGGGGTCTCCGGGAAGCCAAGCTCACGCATTTTGATGGCAAGGTCCGGATTATCTCCGGAAATTGAGAATGTGAGATTTTCCCAAAAGCGAGAACCTATGTTATCACTTTCGGTTAGTTGCATCCAGCGAACGACAGCATCTTGATGCTGTTCGATATATTTTTGTACTGCATGTGTCTTCCCATATCCGGCACCTGCAATAACGTAAACTATTTTACGACGGCATGCCTCATGAAGCAGGGCATCCAAACGTGGACGTGGCACATGTTGTGATGTAAAATTCAATCGACTTGTCATAGTCATAGTAATGCTCATTCCTTTCGCATAACTTTTGGCAAAAAACGACCCTAAAAAGGAATGATCATTTCGTGCATCTCTCGCGGTTTCCCGAAGGGAGAGCGAGTGGCACATGCCCTTTGATTTTTAGTTTGAATTATTTCAAACTAATAATCATTCCTTTCGCATAACTTTCGGCAAAAAAACGCACTAAAGAACGCAAAATTCCGACAATATCTGCATTTTTAGTATACCCCAAAGAGGTTTAAATTCATGAACAAACTGTAAACAACCCCTATAGATTTCTGCCGTATAAAGCTGACGGAAGCCAATCTCCCATCAGCTTTATAACACGATATTTACTGCCTTTTTAAGTATTTTGGTATGTATCTCCGCCGTCTGTAGATTATATAGATTATGCCCATTCCCATAAGTCCTACAAGAGACGCCATTATCAGCATAATCCATAGTGACGGATTCGCCTCGTCTCCGGTTTGTGGTGCAACCACTTTGCCGGAAGATGCCGGCGCTCTTGGTGTGCTTGGAGTGCTCGGTACATTCGGTACATTCGGAACGCTTGGCTGTTCTGAAAGCTCCGATGATTCGGGTGGCTCTTGGGGTTCTACGAGTTCGGGAATTTCAGGGAGCTCGTCAGGCTCAGTGAGTTCAGGAGTTTCGGGCGGCTCAGTAGGCTCAACGATCTCAGGAACTTCGGGTGGATCGGTGGGTTCGGTGACTTCGGGTGGAATAGGTGGTTCCGGGAAAATCGGGGGGGTAGGCGGAACGGGAGGCTCAGGGGGAATGGGAGGCTCAATGTACCCGGGTGGTATAGGAGCTATAGGTATCTCAGGAGTCACAGGTGGGTCGGGGGGCACAGGAGCTGTAGGTATCTCAGGAGTCACAGGTGGGTCGGGGGGAGTTGTCGGCTCACCTCCGTATGTGTTGACAAATGGCGCAATCACACTACCGGGAACTGTCTGACCTGTATATTCCCACGGTGTAGGAGCATAGTCTGATGACTTCATTTCCTGCACAGTGTAAGTGATCCCGGACGGCAAATCCAATACGACTGCTATTTCTCCATGCCGAAGAGTAAGTGTAAGCTTGCCATCCATTACAGTTTGCTGTGTAATAGTTTGTGAGCCTGTAAGCACATCGAGTACTGTGCCATCCGGCAGATCAATGCTTACGACAAATGTAAATTCTTGCTCATACTGTGCGTAAGTTATAGGACTTCCATCTGCATTTTTTACAGTCTTGCCGATGATAATCTGCGCCGGGCAATGGTGGTAAATATTGACAAAGCGAGCTACGACCACCACATCTTCGGTAGGTGGCGGTTCTTTTGGTTGAGGTGATGAGCTCAGTGGCACAGGGAGCGCATTGAGTGCAGGAAGTGCGATAAATGCAGAAAGCGCAGGAAGTTTAGACAGTGTTGCCAGCGCAGAAGGTGCACGGAGAGTAGTAAGTGCGGAAACCGCCGAAACCACAGGTGGTGACTCTGACGTTTCGTGTATCTCTATGTGCTCGTGCGACTCGATATCCTCATGTTCAGGTGGCTCGATACTCTCAGGTGGCACCGGAGCAATAGGCAGTACAGGAGTAACAGGGGGCTCGATGAGTTCGGGTGGTATAGGAGCCACAGGTGGCTCGATAATAAGCTCAGGTGGTACCGGGGCAATGGGTGGTATGATAAGTTCGGGTGGTATCGGGGCAATGGGTGGTACGATAATAAGCTCAGGCGGTACCGAGGCAATGGGTGGCTCGATAATAAGCTCAGGTGGTATCGGAGCAATAGGTGGCACAGGAGTCACGGGCGGTTCAGGAATCACAGGTGGCACGCTTTCATATACATTGACAAATGGCAAAATCACACTGCCGAGAAACGTCTGACCTGTGTACTCCCATACTGAGGGAATGTAGTCCGGCGTTGGGATTTCCTGCACAACATAAGCCATTCCGGGCATTAGATCCAAGATAACTGCCGTTTCGCCATGATGCAAAGTAAGCGTAAACTGCCCATTCTCTACGGCTCGCTGAATAAGACCCTGCAAGCCGGTAAATACATCAATCACTGTACCTTCCGGCATATCAAGTGTAACAAGAAATTCGAATTCTTGCTCGTGCGGTATATAAAAGACGGGACTGCCGTCTGCATTTTCCACGGTATTGGTTATGATAATCTGTGCCAAGCATTGATCACAGATACTCGCTAGATTTGTAAGATGGTCGGCAATCACTGAGTTTTCGATTATACCTTGGTGATTATGGCCGTGACTTGTGTAGCTATGTACAGGGAGTTCTTCGACGGTATAAGGCGTACCAAGGGGCAGATTTTCAAAAAATGCCTGCTCACCATGTCGCAACCAAATTGTTCCCCCGGATGTTAAAGTCTGCTCTACTCCATCCTCACCGATGCGATATGTGTAGGTTCTTGAATTAGGCTTTCCGCCTAACCCATAAAATGTGACAACAAAAGCAAATTGTGTCATTTCCTGCTCGTAAGTCAAGGGACTGCCATCCAGATTCTCTACGATTTTTTCTATGACCAGCTCTCCGTTATCGGATTTGGAGATAATTCGGATATTGCCTTGCTGTGTAATATATTGCCTGCTCAAAGCGTAACTTGTAATGACCGTTGCAGTAAGCAATATCCAGGCAAGGAGCAATGCACATATACGATAAATTAAACTGTTACGCATTGTCGTCATCTCCCTTCGTAAACGGTACACCGGGGTTTACGGTGGGCGGGGGCTGTGTGCCCCCGCCCGGGCTATCATCATATTGTATTGAGGTCTATGTCAGGTCATCAATCAGATCAGGTTGGGTTTCAATATGTTGGTCTTCAATCACTGCAGGGATAATGGCTGGCTCTACTGGTTCTCCCGGCTCTACCGGCTCTACTACTACCATGCTTTGTTGAAGGGCTTTCATCAGCGCCACAGCTTCGGGTGACAGGTCTGCAAAGGCGAGTTCCCATCCGCTCGGTGCTGCCATTTCGGCATCTACATAGACGGAGTAGTACATTGTTCCGATTACCGGACTTGTGTATGCCATGCTATTGAGTAGCAAGCCTGTTGCTTCGCCGGGTTCAAGTGGGTTTGCCCAGTATGCCCAGCCATCGGTATCGAGTACCCAGACGTTGCCCAACTCTTGTCCACCTGCGATCCACTCGTCCATTGTCATAATTTCAGCGCTCTTGGTTACTTGTGCAGTGTGGGTCTCAGCAGTAGTATTCATCATGGGTAGTTCGGTCTCCCAGTCAAAAGTCTTAACTGTTGCCTCGTGGGTTGTGTTTAGTTCAAAGTAGTCGGAAAGACCTGCATCGGGTGAATAAGCGAATGGTTGATCCGGCAGAAGTTGCCCGTCGATTACTGCAGATGGCAATCCACCACGGCGGGTAGAGTTCGGCATTTCCGGCATTTCCGGAATTAATCCCCATGCATCACCCTTTACGTCCGGCTCACGGCTCACTGGGTCTTGGTTGAAAGTCGGCATAAACCATTTGCTTCCGCCTTCTTGAGTTAATCTCCAGTGGTCACGGAACTTAGCAGATGAGCTACCTGCTTGGGCGTTCGGTATCAAGGTTGTCCAGGTTTCGGTGTTTAGGCGGTCTGCGCCATCGATGAATGGCTCAGCTTCTCTGTCTGCAAAATCAGGGTCATTAGGATGAAGTTCTGCGCCTATACCAACTTCCATGTATTCGAGCAGTCGAATACGAGTAAAAATTGGTGTCATGTCGCCGAAGTTCTCTACGTATACTTCTTTGTTTGCTATCTGACCCGGATACCATTCCATCTCGCCGAAGTTGTCGCCCATGACCTCTTGGTCAATGTGCAGACGTCCTGCGGGAAATTGATCTCTGGCGATAGCCTGTCCCCAGCCTTGTTGTGTCATAGTTTGGAATGCGAATGTTCCTGTGAGGGCTAGTGTGACGATGCATAGTATAGCGATCGCTACTGTGCCTCTACGTTTGAATTTCTTTGAGTTCATGATAGTGTCCTCCTAAAAAGTATTTTGTTTTCATGACTGGTCGGATTAACTTCTTACTATGTCTTAATTATACTCATATAAAAAAGTTTCGCTACACCCTGAAAGGTGTAATATGAAAAATATTTTTTCTGTATTCTCTCATTATTTTGTCGTCTTATCTATCGCAATTTCCATTGAAAAACGCCTTTCCAGGACGAAAAAAAGAGGGGTTTCCCCCTCTAAAAAAGTTTAAGTTTCATGTTTTCGCCTAGTATTAATGGCTTCCCCTTACAATGCAATGCAAGGGTAATGGCGAATTAATAAATTAAGACGTTTTAAGCCCGACATCTTTTAAAACAATTCCGATAATTCTTCTTGATTGTTTCTATAGAAAGTCTCAAGCCAATCCATCCCATATACTTCGTGGTATATATCCAATATTACGGATATGTCAATTTCAAAGCCCATTTTCTTAAGCTCTGATAGCAATTTGAGCGGTTGTTCGTCATTATTTGATTTAAGAATTTTCTGAACATCACGCAAATCACGATCTCGTCCGCTATTTAGTTTCATGCCAACAAGGTAGGCAATCGTAACTTTCATTACTGTAAGATTTGAAAACTTATGTACAACTTCTGTATAATCTGACGGTGGCTTATCATTCATGTTTGATGCCGAATTATTTAACCAATTCTCATCAGGTTCGTTTATCCCAAGCTCATCCCCGACTCTGTGTATCGCACTATCTATCTCTGTATTGCTGTCAAAAAAAGCATCGACATCGACAGTCCCTCTAAATCCGTGCAACTGCATAACATATCCGCCAACACAAATTAAATCAAGATTTTGATTTATCTTTGCCAACTCAACATTCAGTTTCTCAAATGCTTGGTAAAAGTCTACTACATTGATTCCATCTTCGTTTGCAGTAATCAAGCTACTCATTTTGTTTCCTCGATTCTGGATTTAAGTCTTTCTATAATATCTGTTTTGCGTGGTTGATTAAGGCTATTAATGTGTCGCCACGTAGCCGAGCCTTCAGTAAATGCCGCCTTTATTGATACTCTTTGAAAAGGTGTCAACGCTTCGCTTCTGCACAATTTTTCAATCTCCGTATCCGAAAACAACACACCACGCTTTTCAACAAATTTACTCAAATATCGAAACCAATGCTCTGCATTGCCTTTTGAG
>Ga0123355_10022377_pt1 | contig 10133 bp, 10 predicted proteins | sample TergutEmb28metaG_3_FD_89872 | JGI IMG/M metagenome (GOLD analysis project Ga0123355, IMG submission 89872) | Embiratermes neotenicus P1 segment gut microbial communities from Petit-Saut dam, French Guiana - Emb289 P1 | ecosystem: Host-associated > Arthropoda: Insects > Digestive system > Gut ...
CAACTGTGGATGGAATGGGTTATTGGGGTAGCGGTTTTTTTACAGAAATTATGCAAGCGTTTGGTTTGCAAATACTTTTACTGCTTGGGTTTGTTAGCATGGGTGTGTTTTTCGGCTTTTTAACAAGAAGAACATCTGCAACTATTGGGCTATATATCGCACTTGCGCTTGTTCCTTCTATTATTATTAGCATATTATCAGGGCCGTTCCCTAGGGCATTAAATGCTTTTTATTACGACCTTAGCGGCTTGTATTTCCACTTTGCGCGGCCGGGTGACATGACCGGTTTTGAAATTTGCAGGGGCATAATTGTTAGCTTGGTATATATTGCTGTTTCAACAATTGCAGGGCTTGTGCTGTTTAAAAGGGCGGAGATAAGATGATTTGGCTGGTTTGTATTTTGGGCGTTTTGCTTGCGGCAAGCCTGCTGTATATTTATATGAAAAAGCGTGAGGTTCGTAATTTGAACCTTACGCTTTTGAAGATTGTTGGCACACAAACCAACTCCAGGCTAACAACCGTCACATATTGCAAAGATACTGCAGCATTTGTAACATCGGTAAATGAATTGTTGCAGCAAAACCAAGAAATTGTGCTGGCAACATCCCGCCAAGAGGCAAACCTTAAACGTGCAATAACAAATATTTCTCACGATTTACGTACGCCGTTAACAGCCGCCCGTGGGTATTTGCAAATGTTAGAATCACAAATGCTTGATGCGGAAACTACTGTGAAGTATCTGCAAGTTGTGCAGGAGCGGCTGGATACACAAACAAAGCTAATGAACAGTCTTTTCGAGTTTGCCAATATATTAGAAGGAGACACTCCGCATAATATAAAGCCAGTAGATATTTGCAATATAGTGCGAGACATGCTTTCTGCCCATTATGAAGAACTTCGCAACTTTGCAGTAGATGTAGCTATACCAAACATTGCCATCATGTGTAATTGCGATACTGCCGCAATGGAACGTATATTGCATAACCTTATTAAAAATGCGTATACCCATGGCTGCGATGTACTGCAAGTGCGCGTGAGTGGTAATGCAATAGAAATTGCTAACCGTATAGTCGAGCGGGGTAAGCTGGATGCATCTCAGTTGTTTGACCGTTTTTATACAGCGGATTCGTCCCGTACTGGTAAAAGTACCGGCCTTGGGCTTGCAATTGTAAAGGAACTTGCAACGCAAATGGGGTGGCAGGTTGCTGCGTGTGTGGATGGGGATATGCTTACGGTTAAGTTGTTTATTTGATGATAGTTTTGTGATAGAATACGCATACATTTATTCCAGAGGTGATTGCAATGTTGATAAAACCGTCTACTGCACTTCGTAACGAGTATAATAGTATTTCCAAATTATGCAAGGAAAAACGTGAGCCTGTATTTCTTACTAAAAACGGTGAAGGTGATTTAGTGCTGATGAGTATAGAAGCCTATAAGTACCGTGAAGAAATGCTGGACTTGCGAGAAAAACTACTGTCTGCGGAAAGTAACAGGCTTTCTGGTGCAAAAACTTACACTGTTATGGAGGTAAGCGAAAGATTGCGGGGGCTGATTGATGGAAACTTATGATGTTCAGTTTCTGCAAGAAGCACTTGATGATTTAGAAGAAATAATTTTATATATCGCACAAGACAGCCCAAGGGCGGCTCTTCGCATGCATGACAGTATAATTGAGAAAGCTAACGATTTATCGGTTTTTCCGAAACGTGGAAGGCTTGTGCCTGATAGGAAAATGGCGAGTGCCGGGTACAGAATGCTTGGGATAAAGCCATATATTGTGTTTTATCGTGTGATTGATCATACTGTTCTTATTTACCGTGTACTGCACGGAGCTACTAATTACCCTCTGCTGTATGAAAAAATGGCGCAGGGCAAATAATTCTCTACTTGGCAATTTCTCTATCATACTCCACCGCAGCATCTTTTATCGCTTGCAGCATAAACTCTATAAATTTTGTAGAACCGGTGGCTTTGTTAGAAATGGTAAGTATATCGAAATACTCTTGCTGGCGGTTACAAACAGCACTTGCCAGTGGTAGCCCCATAGGCATGCGCCACTTGTACAGCAACAGTACTTGCCATAGCCGAGCCACAAGCCCATTGCCTGCGCTAAATGGCTGAATACACATAAACTCGTAGTGGAACACACAGCTCTTAATAAGTATATGCTCGTCCGATAAGTTTACCCATTCTATCAAATTATTTAAGTGGCGTAGCATAAGGTTGGCAGAAGGTGCTGTACCAATGCGGAAGCACCCAACTTCTTTTGCCAAGCCAGCCATAAATACACGGTGGAAATGTAACATATTAACAGTGATATACGGATCTGGCGGGTTATATATATCCAGCAGGTTGTATGCTTCATAAGCATTTTTTGCTGCACGTATTTCGCTTTGTGTGCAGGGTACATACTGGTTGTCAATTATATCTATTACCTGCTCCAGCGTTAGCGGGATATCTTCTATTGCGAGGGTTGAACGAACAGAGCGTATGTGAGAGTTATAGAGTATCTGCTGCGTTGCGTGTATGTGTGGCATGTTTGCCATACGCTTCTCGTACTTTATAATTTGCGCTTTTAAGTTATGAATTTTATCTGTTATGGTAAATTGAGGTTTATATTGGCTCATGCTATGTTAGAAACACCTCTTTTGCTTGCCGTGCGTTATGCAGGGTTTTTTCTATGTCAATTGTTTTAAACTCGCCTTTTTCATATAGTACTTTCCCACGGCAAATGGTCATCTCCACATCTCTGCCGCCGGTAGAGTATGCTAAGTTTAAAATAGGGTCGTAACAAACGGTTTGGCGGGGGTTGTCGAAGTCTATCATAAGAATATCTGCATCGTTTCCTTCTTTTATTGTGCCGCTTTCATGAGAACGGCCTTGAGCCTTTGCGCCGTTTACAGTTGCCATTGCCAATGTCTTGAAAGCAGGTAGGGCTGTAGGGTCATTTGTTGCATATTTTTGCAAAATGGATGCAATTTTCAGTTCTTCAAATACATCGTGAGAGTTGTTGGACGCCACCCCGTCTGTTCCAATTGCTACATTAACGCCGTTGGCTTGCATTTTTTGTACTGGTGCTAAACCGCTTGCTAATTTTAGGTTTGAAATTGGACAGTGGGCAACGGTTACACTTTTTTCTGCTAACATGGCTATGTCTTCATCCGTAACCCAAACAGCGTGTGCGGCTAGAGTTGGTACATTAAAAACCCCGTGTTGTGCAAAAATTTGTGCAGGTGTTTTGCCAAAAGATTTAATGCAATTTTCATGCTCCATCCTAGTCTCAGATAGGTGAACATGCATTCCAAGGCCATGCTTTTGGCCAAAGTCTAAAACTTGCTTCCATGCCGGCGGGTGAGATGTATAAACCCCGTGTATGGACGCATCAATTTTCACCCGCCCGTCACCTTTATTATGGAACATATCCATTGCTCGTTTGGTTTGTTGGTGTACGTGGTCTTTGTAAAAATCATAGCCGTTTGCGTCAAAAGCAATTATACCGTTGCTTATGTTTGCCATTACTCCGGCTGCGTCGGCAGCTTCTGCCATAACATCCATTATAGAGTACATATCTGTAAAAGAAATTGTTCCGGAAGAAACCATTTCCGCAATTGCAAGGTTTGCACCGGTGCGGATTAACTCTGGTGTCCATTTACTTTCTGCCGGAAAGATGTAGTTAAAAAGCCAGTCTTCCAACGTGCGATCGTTAGCGTAACCTCTAAACATTGCCATTGCCCCGTGTGAATGGCAGTTGTATAAGCCGGGCATTAGCACTTTTCCTGTACCGTCTATCGTGCGGGCTGCTGGGGGATTCTCTTCGGATACCTGTGAGATGTAAGTTATTTTACGCCCCGTTATGCCTAGTTTTGCGTCCAATAAAACCGGGGTTTCTGGGTTCATTGTTACAATTGTAATATTTTTGAATAAAATGTCCATGGTTGTCCATCCTTTGTTTTATAGTAGCTTACTGGATTGTACCATGTTTTAACTGTTTGGTCACTGTAATGTCATATGTAGGCTACCCTTAACCCCTAATGTACAAGCTTGTTAACACTTTCTTAATAATATTTCACCAAAATGTAATTTATACTTGAAAACTGCTTCACGACATGCTAATATATTTTCATAACTAGAAAGGATGTGCCACTTGCATGTTTTTCAAGCGTTTGTTTAAGCAAGTTAATACACGCCCGGCCGTCAAAAAAGTTAGCCAAATAATTAACTCTAAATCTCACAAGCAGAAAAAATTTATCTCTCTCATGGTCGTTCCGTCATACAGTACAGGCAAAACACGTACTCTTCGTGTTCCTCGGGCGTTATTTCATGGTGTAGTAGCTGGTATGTTGGTTATTAGTGCGGTCGTTCTCGGGCTTAATCTGCGTGCCAACCATTTCGAACGGGTAGCCCAGACCCTAGACAGCCACTTGTACGAAACCGAAACCAGGTATTCCGAATTTAGGGCATATGCAGAGCAGGTGCAAGACAATTTATTAGAAGCCGCTGCACAGGTTGCAGAAGAACTTACAGAAACCGAAATTCGTGCCCAAGCAGAGCTTAGCCGCCAAGCCAGAAGCCACCAATCCGAACTGGAGGTTATACTGGACAAGATAGAAGAAATCGAAAACATTATTCGGGACTTAGACGAAGACCGGCAAAATTTTATAGACGGGCTTAGCCTTAGAGGGGCAATAATCCCTCCCGTTAATGACATTCTTGCAGAACTAGAGGTGTCTCAAGCGGCGCTTCGTCAATTGTCTCTTATTCATAACCCGATAGTAGCAGCCCCGCGGATTGATGCGGTGGACAGAAATATAGGGTTTATGTCATTGGGGGGCAATGAAGCTTCTGTTACCCACTGCATGGTTCAAGAGTATTTGGAAATTTTAATAGATGAGCTTTATGTACAGCGCAAGCTTATGGATTGTCTGGAGAGTTATCGAGCTCGCATGGATGTTTACTTGCGTAATTTTCCAACGCTATGGCCTATTAGCGGATCTATTTCTTCTAGTTTTGGCTGGAGATCAAACCCGTTTGGCGGCCTTGGCGGAGAGCATCATAGTGGTGTAGATATTCCTGCCAGAACAGGCACTCTTATCCGTGCCTCCGGTGGCGGAATAATAGTTGAGTCTGGGTGGCGAAATGGTTATGGGCAGACAGTTATAATAGACCATGGTAATGGCATAAGCACATTATACGCACACAATTCTCGTAACTTGGTGGTTATAGGCCAAACCGTTGCCCGTGGCGAAGTAATTGCCCACGTAGGTAGCACCGGACGTAGTACAGCCCCGCATTTACACTATGAAGTAAAAATTAACGGCACTGCTGTAAACCCTGTGCCTTTTATGAATGAACATTACAGTTAGAGTAGGAGATGCCATATGGCTCGCACACGTACAATAGATGAATTTACAAAACCTACCGGCACAATTATAGGCAAAGGCTTAACAATTCAAGCCGCCCGTTTTTCCTGTAACGACTCGGAGTCTATGCGGATTGACGGCACGGTCGTTGGGGATATAGCAATAGAAGGTGTCATAAACATCAGCGATACAGGTCATGTAGATGGTAATGTTGTTGCAGGTTCTGTTCGTGTTGCAGGGCGTGTTACCGGTAATTTACAATGCCGCCAAGCAATACATCTTACACCAACTGCAGATGTAATGGGCGATATTCGTGCGGCAATTATTATTGTTGATAATGGTGCAATACTCGTAGGCCGTTGCCAAACAGATGTTTCTGTTGACAACGTCCCGACTGCTATTGCATATACCTCTGAACAGGCAATGTAATATTGTGAATAAATCACAAATAATTGTGTAGTATGCTTGCTTCATTTGATGCGGAGTAAGATTGTGGTAACAGGGGGTAAGCAACGTTTCCTAAAATAATTAACAAAAGCCACTGCAATTAGTAAAATAATTGTAGTGGCTTTTTTATATTCTAGGAAATTGCTCGCACAAAATGCGTACGCAAGTGCACTTTGTTATGTTAGGAATACTAATGATATGATATACTCTAAGACAATATCTTAGAAATTGTCAGACATAAGGAGCGAGCCTAAATGACAGGAAGAGAACGACTGCTTACAGCAATATCAAACAAAAAACCCGACCGTCTGCCGTGCCAAGTACATAGCTGGATGGGTAGCTATTTATCAAAACACTTAAACGGTATAGACCAATACGAAGCCTATGCTCGCTTTGGAATGGACCCGGTAATCTATCAAGAGCCAAAATATATTTATGACCCAAAGGATTTAGCCAACTGGAGCGAGCATAGAGGCACAATAGGCACAGACAGCAACGGCGCTACCCATTGGACACGCACAATATCAACCCCTAAAGGAGATTTGATAGAAAAAGGTGCATACGGCATCCATACCGGCTGGATAACAGAGCATTTGATAAAAAATGAAAGAGACTTTGAACTTTGGAATGAGTTTGTGCCATCTCCGACAGGTGTAGACTGGTCTCCTGTTTTGGATGCAAAAAAACGCATTGGCGAAAATGGAATTGTTCGGGCAGGTTTTTATCACTTTGGCCAAGGCAGTGCGTGGCAAAGTTTTTGCGGTATTTTGTACGATAATACGAAAGCTATTTTGGCCACTTATGATAACCCAGAATGGGTGCATTACGTGCTTGACAGCATGAATAAGAAAATGATTAGGGTAATTGATATGTGCGATAAAATGGAGCTTGATTTAGTAGAAACTGGCGGCGGTGCAGGTTCTTCTACGGTTATAAGCCCTAATTTGCACAGAGAGTTTTGCTTGCCGTATGATAAACAGTTGCATGAAGCATTGCATTCTAAAGGAGCAAAAGTGGTGTATCACTTATGCGGGGGGCTAATGCCACTGCTTGAAACAGTTGTAGAAAATGGGGCTGATGGGTTAGAAACCATGACCCCAACTGAACTAGGTGGCGACTGCAATCTAGTGGAAGCAGAAAAAAGAGTCGGAAACTCCCTATTTTTTATAGGCGGCTTTGACCAGAGTAGAGGTTTTGAGCGTGGCAACCCAAAACTTGTTGCAGAAATGGTGTATAGGCTTTTTGAAGCTTGCCCTAATGGGGGATATATTTGTTGCCCGTCAGACCATTTCTTTGCCGGGGATGTGGAGAATATTCGGGCATTTGTAAATGCTGCTAGGGAATGCGTGTACTAAAAACTAAAAGGAGATTTTAATATGCAAAAGGTATTAAAAGATGATTTGTTTGGCATTAAATTCTTATCTGATGTAAGGCTATCACCCAGCGGTAGCAACGCCGCCTTTATAGTAACAAACGGCTGTACAAAGGAAAACAAGTACAGTAATTACATCTGGGTTTACAATTTCCAGTCGAACAACCTGCTAAAACTAACAGCCACAGGGGAAGAGAAAAATATCCAATGGCTAGATAACGAAAACCTGATTTTCCCGACTTCCCGCAACGAAAAAGAAAAAGAAAAAATAAAAAAAGGCTTCCCCGTTACTTATTTCTACACTATCAATATAAATGGCGGCGAGGCAGAAAAAAAATTTGATGTGCCGGCAAAAGAACTAAAGATAAAACCAATCCATGACAACAAATATATAGTCTTAGCAGGTTTTGATAACAATATGGAAGATATCAGCCAAATGGATGATGTGGAAAAGGAAAAATATTTCAAAGAAGTTTCCGAAGCAGACTCTGCTTATAAAATTTTTGATGAGATACCGTTTTGGCAAAACGCATTAGGCTTTACAAATAAAAAACGCAGAAGACTTTATATATTCGACTCAGTTATAGGTTCTCTTGTACCAATTAGTGCACCACTCATGAGTATTTCAGACTGGGCAGTTAGCGGCTCTAAGCTTGTATTTGCCGGTGTAGAATTTGATTCCATAATGGTGCATCAATCAAAACTTTTCACATATGACTTAATTACAGAAGACCTTTTGCAAATTGAACTTGATAAGGATTATGCCATAAGTTCTGTAAATTTTTCAGGCGAGAAGATAATGTTTTACGGCCGCGATACTGTAAACTCATATGAAAACGGCAAACTGTATATTGTAGATCCTACGGGTGGAGTACCGGAAATTTTCCAAGAAGGCGACTTTTCCATGGGAAGTACTGTTGCCAGCGATTGCAAATTTGGTGGCGGCAGTTCTCAAAAAATGTACGAGGGTAAGTATCATTATGTATCCACGAGAGGGTACTCCAGCCATTTGTTTGCAAGTGCAAGCGGCAAAGAAGTACAGCTTTCCCCCAATACAACAGGCTGCATAGATTGTTTTGACATATCCGCCGGGCAGTGCGTGTATATCTCCGCCAGAAACAAGGGGTTGCAGGAGCTATATCAACTAGATTTGGCTACAGGCACAGAAACACAAATTACGAACTTCAATAAAGAGTGGTTGGAATCATATGATATAAGCTACCCAGAGCATTTCACCTACAAAAACAGAGACGGCGTAGAGCTGGACGGTTTTGTTATAAAACCCATCAGCTACGACGAAAATAAAAAATATCCCGCAATCCTAGATATCCATGGTGGGCCAAAAGTTGTGTATGGAGACGTGATTTATCATGAGATGCAACTGTGGGCTTCTGCAGAGTATTTCGTATTCTATACAAATCCTAGAGGTTCGGACGGCAGGGGAACAGAGTTTGCCAATATCGTAGGGGAACGCTATATGGATTGGGACTATAACGATTTTATGGATTTTACCGATAAAATTATTGAAATGCATCCGCAAATAGATAAGGATAGGTTAGGTGTAACCGGCGGCTCTTATGGTGGCCTTATGACCAACTGGATTGTAGGGCATACAAACAGATTTAAAGTAGCCGCAACCCAGCGTTCCATAACCAACTTTGTCAGCAAATGCCTTACCACCGATATCGGTTATTATCACAACTTAAATCAAATGGGAACAGACCCATGGACAGACTACGAAACATTTTGGAACAAATCCCCTCTTAAATATGCGGATAAAGTGAAAACGCCACTATTATTCCTCCATTCGGACCAAGATTACAGGTGTTACATTGCAGATGCGTTTCAAATGTTTACGGCACTAAAAATGTTTGGTGTAGATACAAGAATGTGTCTGTTCCACGGGGAAAATCACGAATTGTCTAGAAGCGGCAAGCCAAAAAATAGGTTAAAGCGGCTTGAAGAGATTACTGCTTGGTTTGACAAATACTTGAAATAAAAATTACAAAGGATGTGTACTAAATGATTATTGGAGCAATATACTTTGCAGTAATTTTTTTAGCCTGTGTGCTAGGTGCTATAGTTGGCCTTGGCGGCGGGGTTTTTATTCGCCCAATTTTTGATGCCATTGGATACCACAATGTTATGAATATTGCGTTTTTTTCTAGCATGGCCATACTTACTATGGCAATTGTGTCTACAGCAAAAAAAATGAAGGACGGCCTTGCGGTAAAGGCTGATATTGCGATTCTAATCTCTGCAGGTGCAGTTATTGGCGGTACTTTAGGAAACGCCATTTTGGCCAAATTGGTACAAAGGTTTGAACTTGAAGCCAATGTACAGCTTGTGCAAATTATTGTAACAATTTTTATTTTGTCGGTTTCAATTTATGCAACCACAAAGCGGGACTTGCGATATGAAATTAAAATGAAGTCAATCCTGCCTATTATTGGTGTAGGGTTAGGTATGGTTGCAGCGTTTTTAGGCATTGGCGGTGGTCCAATTAACGTGCCTATTCTTATGATATTTTTTGGTTTACCTATAAAAACTGCCACAATGTATTCGATAATAATTATATTTTTCTCACATGCGTCTCGGCTTATTGCCATGGGCTTTACTGAAGGACGTATCTTGCATTTTTCTTTTAGCAATTACACATATTTTGACCTGCGCCTGCTGCCTTTTGTTGTAATTGCGGCAGCGTTGGGCGGTTTTTTAGGGGCAAATTTGAGCAAAGTTTTTTCGGAAGACGTTGTGAAAAGGTTGTTTATCGGTGCACTTTTGGCGGTTATTGTTTTGAATATGTACAATGGAGTAAGGATTTTGTTGAGCTAGGTGACGAGTTATGTCTTACACCAAAATATCGGGTAAAAAATTTAGTTTATAGTCATTTAGCCTGAAAATCACCACACAGAACGCAGAAAATTTTTCGCAAGACAAGAAGCTGAAAG
>Ga0123355_10022380_pt1 | contig 10132 bp, 9 predicted proteins | sample TergutEmb28metaG_3_FD_89872 | JGI IMG/M metagenome (GOLD analysis project Ga0123355, IMG submission 89872) | Embiratermes neotenicus P1 segment gut microbial communities from Petit-Saut dam, French Guiana - Emb289 P1 | ecosystem: Host-associated > Arthropoda: Insects > Digestive system > Gut ...
GCCGAAACATGTTGAGCAATGAATGAGTATTGAATAAATAATAAAATAAGTGGCATCAAGTTGGTTTTTTCTCTTTACGCAACTATAAAGATGATGCACGGTCCAATAAACATAAGATTCCTTGTAAATAATTCTCTTAACTCTCGTCAAGATGCTTAGCAATTACTGGATTTCTCAGTTCTTTGAACTGTATTGTCAAATAAATATTTCCATTTGGAACCCGCGGAATTTTCTGTTGCAAACGGACAGGAAAAATCCATCGAAGGAGGAACGTAGAACAACTACAGAGAAGCAAATGAAAAATAGGAAAATAGAGTCTAGACAAATTGTTATTTGTGGAACAAATGTTAATGTACGTTCCGACAAGGGAAGATGGAGATAGAAGGCGCTGCTGAACCCTGTACCTTTCACCTAATTCCTAACTCCACTTCCAACCCAATTTTTCTCGTTTTAAAGACACTGCGATTCACATATTTCTATCTACTGTGTAGTCTACTTAATATGTAAGCTCCCGTGCATAAATGAACAGACGTTTGCAAAGTTTCGTTGAATCAGATTAAAAATGAAAACCTCTCTTAAACACTTTATTCATATTCATGTGTATATGGTACAAAAATCAGTCTTTATAGAACCAAGATGCGAGGTGTAATTGTGCTGTAGATTTGGGAACATCCTGCAATGAGATAACACTGGAAATTGGCTCTGACTGCTGTACACCAGACTCGAATTACAGGCATGACATGATCTCTAATGTAATCGCTAATGATTGCATTGAAGATATACAAAATCATTCTACTGAATAAATTTTTGCAATTTTCGGACCACTTTATAAATTCCACGCAAAGGACACTTCGACTTGCAGTCAGAGCCAACTAACTGCACAGTCAGCCTCATCATAATGCCTCTAAATTTATAATTAATTCATTCTCATTAATTAAATTTGTAATCGCTAATTTAACAATTTTTAAAGGACTCGCCCATTAACGATCGAAGACGATCATACATACAGACATACACAGATATTTAGGTGCAAATAACAAAACAAATAGCACCATGATGCACAGAAGGAAGTACAGAGAACAAATTATGAATAACTTTTAGTCTAATTTCAGCTCTCGTAAGACGTAACAGTCTATCCATCAAAGTTGTAAACATTTAATATTTTAAGTATTTGCAACGCACAGTCGATGTTCATATATTTGTACCCATAAGAATATCTTTGTGATAAAAACTCCCCTTGAAGATGGCTGCAGACAGCCGAAAAATATAGAAGATTGATCTATGTAATGACATAAACGTATGAACACTGGCAGGTGCAATTGCGTGTTGTTGTTTAAAATCTGAGGTCTTCTACCTAGTCCATGTAGGTGTGGGGGTAATTGTTGCACTTGATCGTACTCGGGGACATACACACACACACACACACACACTCAGTAGGACTTCTCTGGATGAAGGATCAGCCTGTCGCAGAGATCCGTACCTGTCATCACAAAGCATTCACAAGAGACAAGTATCCTTGCCCCGGCGTGGTTTGAACCTGCAATCCCAGCAAGCGAGCGACGGCAGAACTGCGCCTCAGACAGCGCGACGGTGTGTAATTGTGTAATTGTGCGGTAATAAATACAAGTTCGGAACGGTATTTTTAGGCACCAATCATTCACCTCTCCGTAGAAAACATAAATATTCAGCATTCCAATTCCGTTACAAGTTTGTGTATCCGAACTAAGTACATGGAACCATGCTCCTGCACACAGTTCGATATTCTTCTCATCCCTTAACGCCATGTGCATATCCTGAGCCATGGCTGAAGCTCGCAACTGCACTTCCGTGGAGCGGACCAACTACACCGGAACTTCCATGCAATCCTCCTCCACCACGATATCCGCCGCCAGAAGAAATAACAATGACTTGAGGTACGGCGATTGTAATTGGATGAGGTACAGGGACAGGAACAGGTTGAGGAACATGTACAGGTACAGCCTGAGGCACGGGCACAGCGTAAGGTTGAGGTACAGAGACAGGGACAGGCTGAGCGACAGGCACAGGGACAGGTCGGTTAACTGTGAAAGGGACAGCCCTGACAACCGTAACAGGGACCGGCTGGGGAAATGACACAGGGACGGGGCGAGGGATGGACACTTCATAAGGAACAGGGACAGGGACAGGTACGGGTCTGTTAACAGTCACAGGCACGGGTTGAGGTACTAGGACTGGTACCTGACGTGTGATAGTGCTCACTTGGACGTCAGATGTTGTTATGCTGGTACCGCCACCGCCCACACTACTGCCTCCGCCACCGAGGCCAACAGACGCAACTGGAGGACCACCTCCATGGCCAGCATACTCCACACCCGGTAATCCTCGCCTATTCTGTTTCTTTTGTAGATCGCTGACATTGCTTTCGGCTGCAGAGAGGCCGAGAATCAACAAGCAAACCTGAATAACAAAATCACGCAAAGGTTAAAACACTCTCGAGCAGATCCTTAATGCATAGAATTTAAGATAGGCGCCTATTAAACTTTCAGCTAGGTAATAAAACTAAAGCATTAGTAGTGCGGCTTAATAATGAGTTGCTGCACGTTGCTGTTGAGTCATCACGGCCACAAGAAACGTGTGGCTGCGGGCGATATGCCATCATCCACATGGACCTGTACTTTCCGGATATGTCCGTAGGGTTAGGCTTACACTCACCTGTTTGCTAACGGGCGATAAATTGTGATGAAACCTGTCAACTGTCAACTGCCAACTGTCAACTGTCAACTGTCAACTGCCAACTGTCAACTGCCAACTGTCAAGACAAAGTTCCTTAAATTTTGTCTTTTTTAAATTAAAGTTGCGTAAATTGTGTTGTTATTTATGAACCAGAATTTCTCATCCAAAGAGGTCTATATTACGCCAGTCTGTCTTCAATAAATAAGGAGATATTGTGTGGAGAGCCTGCTAATTTATCAACTGTTAATTAATTAAATCTCATACACTTGTTTCGTTTGCTTGAAGAAGGAAAGTAAGCTAGTTGTGAGAATATGTGTTAGAAGTGTTAGAAGTGTTAGAAGTGTTATTTCACCACTTGGCGGCGGTTTAAATCAGCTCTTCGCTCTTCTGGGGTGATAAGTACAGTTGATCTGTTGTTAGTTACCGACGTTTCGGTACAACCTATAATTACATCATGAAAGGTCAAGCATTCCAACAAAACTTCTGGTGCTGTTTGCCCTCTGAAGACGGAACAGACAGTCCGTCTCGAAACGTCACTAAATAACAAAATCGCAGCGTAAATCTCGTAAGAACGAAGATCTAGGGTTAGGAAGTAGAATGAAGGAGGAAAATTATAAAATAAAATCAATCGTACTGTAAAATGAAGAATTATAATCGTGACGTACCAGAGCCGTTGGCATGATGCTGTAGAGTGCTGGTAACACAGTGTGGTGCTTCATTACACCACGGCTCGCTTTTATATCTTTATTCCACACAGGAAGGTAACATATCCACCAACAAACGGAAGCCTTTCACTAATGCAGATATTTTTTTATTGTTTTCCTTTGTGTGTGTGTGTGTGTGTGTGTTTTTTTTTCCCCCTGTCATCTGTTGCCCTCTTCGTACGATACCGTAATTCAGTTGCTGTCACTTTCTACGACAGGAGGCATTTCAACAGCTTGCTGTAAATCCCGATGACCTATTATATGCCAAAAACCAACGAAATCTTAAATTCGACCATCTTAATATGAAACCGGATACAATATCTCGTGACGTCAAAAGTATACAAAGTCCATATTTTCGAAAGAATTATAAGACATATATGGAAACAGCCGGTCTCAGTGGCCGCGCGGTCTAAGGCGTGGGTCTGCAGCTGATTGCTTGCTGGGATTGCGGGTTCGAATCCCGCGGGATTATGAATGTCTACCTGTTGAAAGTGTCCAGGTTTCTGCGACGGGCCGATTAATCATCCAGAGGATTTCTACCGAGTGTGTGTGTGTGTGTGTGTGATGCCGAAGGCTCAGTAGTGAGGAGGTCTAGACCCACTAGGGCTGCCCAGCCATAAAAATGAAATAAAAACATGTATATTAAATTCTCTCCTAGATAATGATAAATGAGGTACTGAAAAAGTACAAATTATATCGACGGTACGCCGAATCAGCTGAGACAGCTATTTGCACATACCTGTGTTTGTTATTCATCAAGGGGCCCTAAAGCAATATGGACTACGTAAGTCAGTACGCCTTACTGAACAAAATACACTTCGACTTTCAAAGTGAAAGAGTTAACAATGAACGTTTGGAGATGCGAGGAAACTCACGTATAAGTTGAAGCATTCCACCTGGACAGAATCTGACGGTTCCAGGAGGTCGAGGCTCCCAGATTTCATGACAGTCGGCACACGAAGACGAAAAGATTGTCAGGCCTACGCACTGGCTGCATTTACCTACAAGAAATATTCCTGTTAGAGGCTGAGTCGAACCCTGGGCCACGGTGGGACCCGAAGGAATATGTCAATGATAAAGTCCAATGACACCATCGGAATTCGAACCCGCGGTCTCCCGACCTGTAGTGCAGTGCCTCCATCAACTGCACCACCGCGTGCCCACGTGTTTCCGGATATGACTGAGCGGAAACAGTCCTTGGAGCCAGTTATTTCTGTCGGACAAAGGACGGTAAGAAGACTGGTGTGTTACCTTTCAAGACATTTGCCTCAATTTTACCCCTGTGTTTCACTAGACGAAAAGAAGGTATTTTATATACATGAAACAGCCGTTGGTCTCCAAAGATAAATAGTTTTAATCCGTCTAAGAATCATTTAATACAAAACACACTAAAATTACGAAGTGGCAGCGAAGTGTGTACGACACGGATATAGCATGACACAGAATTAACATCGAAGGAAATTCGCTTCAAGGAATAGACCGAACCTTGCGTACATTCGACATCAGAATAAGTAAAGCACAAAACTACTATGAATGTCACTAAAACTAACAAATAATACTGCACAGGACTTTCTAAGCAACATGTCGTAGTTAGTGCCGCGATCAGACAGGAAGTCGTATATTTGCAAAGCACAAACCAGCGCCAGAAGACCGGAGGACGCCAGCTGGCTGTTATGAGGATTCAGACGGAAGGTCAACACTTGGCACAAACTGCGGGAATTTCAGGCTTCACTTTCATGTGTACCGCTACAAATGTAAAAAAAAAAAAAAAACAGTAATCCACTAATTCAACTAACTCGATTATTCAGAATGTTATTTTAGGGAAGATTTCATCTTCTGGCACACAAAAATGGTGCCAAGGTCAATACAGCAACCGAACCTTTCAGTTTGTTCCTTACAGATCCACGTTTAATGTAAGTGTGCATTCAAGACGGCACACGGTTCGTAAGTGGGCATGTAAGTAAAGTGCACCCTTGTGCAGACACTGAGGCTCTGTACAGGTCGTACGGCCCATAAGGGAAGTAGAGGCGTAGCTCTACTATTTCTTGAACACGGCACTAGAAGGGTGTGATGGGTCAGCGTCATGCCCCGGCCGCTCTTTACCCCCGGGAAAGACCCGGTACCCATTGTACAGGAGGCTGGGTGGGCCCCAGGGCCGGTCTGGACAGATGCGGAAAATATCGCCCCCCCACCGGGATTCGATCCTCTGACCGTTCAGCCCATAGCCAGTCGCTATACCGACTACGCTACACGGCTCACAAACTGGACAAGTGCATGACATAATTTAATCCGCTTTAACAGATTCGATTCCTAGTTTCTGAAAACATTTAAATATCTCTGGTTATTACTTGGACTTGGAGGAAGAGCTCGGTTGGTATAGGCTACGGACTGGACGGTCCGCGGTTCAACCCACGGCAGGTGCAAGAAATATTTCCCTTCTCCAAAACATCAGGACCGTCTGTGGGACCCACCCAGCGTTTCAGTTAAAGAGTACGGGGGTTATTTCCCGCTGGGTAAAGCGGCAGGGTCATGTGGCTGACCTCTCATATTTATTTTGAGCCGAGGTTAAGAAGGACTCAGCTATACTTCTAATCAACCTCTATGCCCTCATGACGTGGGCAGGGAAATCTTTATGTTTTTATCCTTTATTATGAAGGATTAGTTGATGTATTTATAAACATAAGAAGAGCGATAACAGCAGACAGACAGCTTGTCCATCTTTTGTATTACCTTTACTGCTGCTAAGAGCCACAAACCGAGGAGTGTGTACGGTGTAGAACAGTCAATGTACTGCATCACATTTTTTTTGCAACAGTAACTACAGCGAAGACGTTCACAATTTCTACTCCTCACCAAAAGTAAAATTCACACTAGAACAGGCCACGGAGTAGAGATACAGCTCTACTCTTCCTTAAACCTCGGCCCTAGATGGGGGTGTGTGGTCAACGCCAAGGCCTGGCCGCCTTGACCCGCTACCCATTGTATAGGAGGCTGAGTGGACTCCAGGGCCTGTCCGGACGGTTGCGAAAAATCTCGCTCCATCGGGATTCGAACCCTGGACCGTCCAGCCCGTAGCAAGTCGCTATAATGACTGAGCTATGCTGGTCCCTCACTTGTCACCAAATAAAACGACATTCAAATTGAAGTAATATAGGGAATGAAAGGATTAAGTAACGAAAGAGGCGCAGACACTAACAATTCCGGAGCGTCTGGTTCCTTCAGATTCATTATTTCGAAAGAAATATATTTAAGGGTAGTGGGCCCTGCAAAAAAAAAATATATATATATCTGTTTTTTAACAAAACGTCTGTTCGAAATAGCTGTCGCTCTGATAAGTGATTAGTGCGTTACGGCAGGAACTCGGACAGGCCCACACCGTTGGCTGAATTCAATCAAAATTAGAAAGCGCCGCCGAACGCTACTAAAACTATCCCATATCAAATTTTATTTTTCCCACTGATTATTCAGTTGTAACATGGAGGAGAGGCAGAAGTATGGACGGACGGACGGACACAAAGACGACGAATTTAATATGCCCAAGATGAGATGTGCGCTCTTCTGGGATATTACGAACCATAAAGTGCAATTCCTCACCCACGTTTCGAGACAACCTATCGGTCCCATCTTCAACGGCCAAGAAATCAAAGTCTTCTTGGAAGTCTTGACCACTATCTGCCGCGTAACATTCCAGAAGAGCACAGATCTCATTTACATCGCGGCAGAAGCCCAAAATTACTCTTAATATGTACAATTATGCAACTTCTCGTCGCGAATTCACTAAAAAAAATCCATGCACCGTTTCAGCCGATATTCCTGAAGACAGCGAAATCATTGGGAGACGTTGGAATGTGGGCCTGTTAGAGGATTATTCATAAGTGTATTTTAAGGGAATACGATATGAGGTTTACAGCCATGTGCTGAGGCCTACATTAAAGTGCGCCTATTGAAGTAACTTTTGATAAATAGACACACGTCGATACAGCTTTTTTTTCGCTAAAAATGACTCATAAAATGATACCCTGCAGTATGACACAACGAATGCGGGGCAACCTGAATACTGCGCACAAACAATCATTACAGAATTTGCTGTTAGTGTGACCGTGCATCGTTGATTTAATAATATAAACAACCAACTAGATGCAACAATGACAATTTATTAGTAACTTCAATCAGCTCAACATGTTTCGGGCGATAGCATTGTCGGTGCATTATACCACAAGCTGTAAACACAGTCTAGTGCTCCTGAGGATAGGCGAAACTATCGCCCGAAACATGTTGAGCTGTTTGAAGTTACTAACAAATTGTTATTGTTGCATCTAGTTGGTTGTTTATATTATTACATTAACCTTTAGGCATCATGCATCCTATACATAGGGCAGACGTACCGCTACTCCCCAGAGTGCGCTTTTATATATTTAGTCAATAAATATATTTCGATATTTTTTTAGACTTTCTGCCACCATCTTCGTTTATTCCTCCACAAACTGTCGCGTATTTCCTCATGTTATCCTTCTTGGTTCACAAAATATTCACATTTTACTTAAATGGTGTGCTAAACTGTAAATGTCCAGCTCCAGGGCCAAAGGGTTAAACCATTTTGGAAGTATCAGACCGCTTGCAACCTGAACGTAACTGACACAACAGCTATAGTTGCATTGTCAACATTTCCGGTTCTATTTGAAGTTAAATGCCTCGACAGACACGATCTCCTTATGTTACACTTACCGTCATGAATTGCACCTCTGTGCGGGTCCTTCAAAATCGACAGGCCTGTTAACACGGCACGGCTGACTTCATGGTCTGAGATGTAAGTCGGAAAATTAATGCTGTCATCAGTGCGAGATTTCTGAACAGCAGTCTGAAGGCATCTAAATATAACAGAGCCAAATGACAGGAAGTAGCACCTTGCTACAGTCCTGAACAAGATGTCGGAAAAGCCAAGTTTCACGTGGGTTGGTCTTGTCACTAAAATAGAATGATAGGCAAACAGGTGTGTTCTTGAAATGGGCTTGGCGATTAAAAAAAACGCTCCTGACTCCACTGACATGAAACATGAATCTGCTGGTCAGGCATATGGAGCGTGACCATAAAGATGGATTTTGATAACTTTCTTCTTCCTGTCTATAGTAAGGAACCATGCCAATATTCTCTTGAAAGTTAGCTTCGAAGCTGAAAGGTAGTTCCAATATCAGCTAAGACTGAATTATATATAGGTTACTTTTCTTTCTCACGGAAAATGGAAAAGGATTTCGTCATTGCCTGGAGATTACGGTCATTCTATGCACTGCACACTGCAACATTTACATTTAATCTGTACCATTTAGTCATCAGTTACGACAAACCGACCACTCATCCTGATGTCCCACTAACCGGTGTAGAAATGGTTACCCCTCTAAACTCCATGAATACACATTTTGTGCCGTGTAAATTACGTTTGCTGAATATTATTGGCCGCCAACTTGTTACGAAGACGTTATTTCTTGTATTAATTCGCGGACCATTAATACGATTTCGCGGTCCGTAGGCCATAATTGGACAAACACTGTGTTAATGACATCAGATAGAAAGGATTGAGTGGTCATTGTCCACTCCATGCAGGCTTTTGCGGGGAGCCGAAGTGTAATTCCACTCATTCTTAACCTGAGTGCTAGATGGATGTGAGTGGTGAAATTCATGCAATGGTCGTTTTAACCTCCGGGAAAGAGCCCCAGTACCCATTGAATGGGAGGATCAATAGGACCCAGCGCCAGCCTTTTCCTTGCTGGGATTCCAACCTTTGGTCTTCCACACCATGAGCTACTCCGCAAACCGACTACAAACTTCCGGTTCCCCTAAATGTATCAGGATCTTGCGCAAAGGCGGGCTTTGCAAAACCGGTGTTGAACTTATGGCTAATGTTGCCGGAGTGCGCGTCTGAAAGTTAGCCACCCTTCTGTCTTCTCTTCAGAACACTCTGTGACCGCCTCTACACTGGCACTGGTCTCAAAACGATCTACTCAGCATGACCGAAGGTTTCCAAGATGTTAGGAAGAACTCCGAAAAAAAAAAAACGCATTCCATGCAGTTTGACCTGCAAACCAGATTGTTCAAACTCGTTTCCTGCAAACCGGAAGATTCAGACTTCCTGCATGATGAGACGAGATCGTGATGCATTCGGGAAAAGAAAACAAAAAAAGACGAAGCAGATGTTTTGTGCGTTTAACGTAAGTAGGCACAACTTCAGGCCTCCGAATGCACTAGAAAGCTAATGCAAGAATTAATGATTACTTCTCAGTGCAGAAGAATGCCACAGCAAAAACGCACATGACAAGTCCTTCCTTCCTGCTCAGCCTACTGTTACATTCAGTTACTTAGAACTGTGATGACACTACTTAGCATTTGGGCTTGGTCATCTTAGAGTATTTTGAACGCATAAACAAAATAAAAAAACATCCGGAAACTGGCCCTGTCTCCGTCCTCAGGTAAGGAAGTTGGCAAGGCATCTTCTCTTTTGGGTCCACTCCACCGAGATGTTCTCAATTTCTGGGTCCGGAGGAAGAAATAAATAGAAGGAAATATACAAACAGCCCCAAATTTTGACGTTTTGTTGAACATGCATCTCAGTATATTTATCTCAGTAATTAACCAACTTGATGCACAAAATTTTTGTTTTACAATAAGTTTATTTCATGCCTCTACATGTTTCGAGCATATGTGCTCATCATCAGGAGGTCAAA
>Ga0123355_10022381_pt1 | contig 10132 bp, 9 predicted proteins | sample TergutEmb28metaG_3_FD_89872 | JGI IMG/M metagenome (GOLD analysis project Ga0123355, IMG submission 89872) | Embiratermes neotenicus P1 segment gut microbial communities from Petit-Saut dam, French Guiana - Emb289 P1 | ecosystem: Host-associated > Arthropoda: Insects > Digestive system > Gut ...
ATATTCAATATCGTCAAAGTCCGCACGGAATGTCAAACTCGGAGGATCGCCAAAGCCGTACCAATATACGCTTAGACCCGGCTGAGAATCACGATAGAGCATGCCATATTCGGCAAGCGTTGCCTTATGGATTAGATGTTGCCGTTCCATACGGAGAGCGGTTAAATTTGATTGTCTCATTTGCATCCTCCTAATTTTAGCTCTATGAATAGCGTTTCAATATATTTTCTGCGATGCTTCGAATTTCGTCCGCGATATTTTTTGGCTCTAAAACCTTGACTTTATCGCCAAAGCCAAGCAGCCAGCTTACCATATAGCTCTGGTTAGTAAAGCCGACTTCAAAGTGCAGGCCCTCCTTGGTTTCATAGAACGAATCGAGGCCATATGTCTCGATAAGCTGATATTTAACGGACTTGTCAAATGTGGCAACAAGCTTTGTATCATCCGATAAATGGCTGTTGAAATCGCGCTTCTCAGGTGGAATGTTTCGAGCTGCAAAAGATTCCTCGTGCAGTGACAAGTCCCAAAGCCGGTTCAGCTTAAATATTCTCCAATCCATGCGCTCCAAGCAAAAGCCAAACACATACCACGACGTCCATTGGAAGATGACCAAGTACGGTTCGATACGGCGATGGCTTTCGCCCTTGTCGTAATAATAGTCGAACTCTATTAAACGCCGCTCGAGGATGGCCTGCTTGATAACCTCAATTTTTTGCGTTAAATAGCTTTTGTAATGAGAGGCAAGGTCAATGACAATAGGCTCTGATAGCGAAATGACGGCATCGGAATTAGCGCCAAGCTTGTCCAAAGTGCGCTCGATATGCGAAGCACGCGAGACGCTTGCGATACCTCTTAGGGCGGCGATAATTCCCGATAGTTCACTTGTGGTTAGAACGCTTTTGTCCAGCTTGAATCCTTCCGCGATGGAAATGCCGCCACCCGTGCCTTGATAGGTCACGATTGGTATGCCGGCCATGCAAAGGGCGTCAATATCCCTGCCGATTGTGCGCCTTGTGACCTCGAACTTTTCGGCTAAATATGGAGCGGTTACGCGCTCGTTTTGCAAAAGTGTGTTTAGTATGCCAAGTAGGCGGTCGAGCTTCATGTTATGCACCTCGCTTTAAATTATACATAGTATAACACGACAGCATCATGTCGTGTTAGTTTTTTTATTGTTTTTTACAACAACACTCCAAAAACCGTTATACCCCTTGCAATAATTGTTTATATTTGGTAAAATGAAATTTGTGTCTAAATCATTAAGGCACCATAAGACTTGAAGCGCAGCGATGTGGCTATACTTTGTAGTGTAGGTCACAAGCGGTCGGAGAACGGTATTTGTATGGAAGAGAACTCTAAAAACAACAGAAATTCATCCTTTGTAGTCCAGGCGGCGATACTTGCCTCCGCCGGGATTATTTCGCGTATAATCGGCTTTATGTATAAGCTGCCTATGCAAGCAATGATTGGCGATAAGGGCATGGGTATTTATAATCAAGGTCATATTATATATAACTTTTTGCTGATAATATCTTCTGCGGGGCTTCCGGCGGCGATTTCTAAGATGGTTAGTGCGAGGCTCGCTTTTTCGCAGTCGGGCAATGCGCATAAGGTGTTTTTGGTCGCGCTGAAGTTTGCTATTTGCGCGGGGCTTATGGGCAGCCTTATATTATTCTTCGGTGCGGGCTTCTTTAGTTATGTTTTGCAAACGCCCGAGGTCTTTTTGAGCATTCGCGCGCTGGCTCCGACAGTTTTTGTTTTTGCTATACTTAGCGTGTTTAGAGGCTATTTCCAAGGCATGAATAATACTATGCCAACGGCGATGAGCCAAGTTATTGAGCAGATTATAAACGCTATAAGCAGTTTGCTTTTGGTGTTTTTACTTTTTAGAATCAACGTATCATACGCGGCTGCGGGCGGCAATGCCGCGACGGGAATAGGCGCTATCGTAGGGCTTGGCGTGCTGCTCATGATCTATAAAAAGAAACGCCCTGAAATTCATGAAGATATCCACAGAAATCGGGCATATAATACGAGCGAAAGTGAAAGAGCCATAGCATCCGAGTTGCTTAGGACAGCGTTTCCGATAATCGCGGGCACGGCTATCTTTAGCGCGGCTGCCCTTATTGATAATTACATGGTAATGAACCTTATGGCGAGAAGCGGCGAGTTTAGCCATAGTGAAATATTGACGCTCTACGGCCAATTGACGGCTAAGTTTATGGCGATAACTACCTTGCCGGTTACAATCGCTTCAAGTATGGGAACAGCTTCAATTCCAGGGATATCGGCCGCCGCTGCCACTCGCGATATGAGAAGCGTTTCTGTTAGAATCAATATGGCGATCAGGCTTGCTATGGTAATTTGCGTGCCTGCGGCATTTGGTATAGGAATTTTCGCGGATGAAATTTTACTTTTGCTATTTCCGATGTCGCCTGAAGGTGGGATGCTTCTTAGAGTTGGTTTTATAAGCGTAATACTGCTTGCGTTAAACCAAATCTCTACAGGAGTGCTTCAAGGGATTGGACAAGTTAAAATCCCTGTATTTGCAGCACTAGTAGGTTGCATCGGCAAAATTATTGCAAACTTTATTCTCTTGCCGATACCATCCATAAACATTTTGGGAGCAGTTATAAGTACGATAGTTTGCTACGCTATTGCTGCTCCGATAAATGTCTATTTTGTTTACAAACTGACAGGCGCTAAGCCTGATTTTGGCGGGATGCTTATCAAGCCGATTTTGGGCGCGATATTGATGAGCGTCGTTTGCCTCTTGACTTATAACGCGTTGTTTTATATATTATCAAGCAATACGATTGCTTTGCTGTTCTCGATTCTGGTCGGCCTTACGTCATACTTTATTGTTATGATTATAATTGGCGGAATAAAGCAGCATGACCTTGCGGTGTTGCCGATGGGTAAAGTGGCGATTGAGTTTTTGAACAGGGTAGGGATAAAGGCTTGTGATTAGGGTTTGCTTATCATTCGTCTATGGCAAATAAAGCGGCTCTATTTGCATGTATTTGCGCGGTGTCAAACAGTTTAACCGCCGTATCTTTGGGCTTCACTAAAAGCCCTATTTCCGTGCAACCAAGTATAGCTCCCTGTGCGCTCAGTTTCACCGTTTCATCAATTATCTCAAGGAATTTCATTTTGGTCGCATCCGAAATAATGCCTTGGCACAACTCATTATAGATTGAATCATTTATAAAGCGCCGGCTCGCCTCACAAGGTATGACAACATCAATATCATTTGAAGTCAACCTTGATTTATAAAAGTCTTGCTCCATGGTATATTTCGTGCCGAGTAAGGCGACTTTTTTTATGCCGTGTTCATGAAGCGAAATCGCGGTCATGTCCGCGATATGCAGAATCGGTATGGAGATTGCCGCCGCGATATCGTCCGCTACCTTATGCATTGTGTTTGTGCAAATTATGATAAAATCTGCGCCTGCTTTTTCAAGCTTTCTGGCCGAATCAGAAAGAATCTCGGCACTTTTCTTCCAATCCCCTGCCGATTGACATGCCTCTATTTCACTAAAATCAACGCTATACAATATACATTTAGCCGAGTGAAAGCCGCCAAGCTCGGATTTTACCGTTTGGTTTATAATTTGATAATATGTGACGGTGCTTTCCCAACTCATGCCGCCTATTAGACCTATTGTTTTCATTTTTTAGCCTCCTCCATTTTAAAAGGAGGTCGGGCAAGAAGCCCGACCCCAAAAACTCAACTCAATCCTACTCCATCTCCACCTTATCCAAAGCCCTCTCAGTAATCTCCCTCTGAATCCTCTCGAGGAAATCACCCATCGTAGCAGCGCCCTCATCACCTTGACGACTTCTAAGAGAAACCGTGCCTTCAGCCTCTTCGCGCTCGCCTACAACAAGCAAATACGGAATCCTGCGATTTCTCGCCTCGCGGATTTTATAGCCAATTTTTTCGGCTCTTGTGTCAATTTCGCTTCTTATGCCGGCTTCTTCGAGTTGTGCGTTTAGTTTCTCGGCGTAATCCAAGAACTTATCAGAAATTGGGAGCACAATCGCTTGAACAGGGCTTAGCCAAACAGGGAAACTGCCTGCGAAATGCTCAATCAACACGCCCATGAAACGCTCAATACTTCCGAGAGCCGTTCTATGGATGGCTACGGGGCGATGCTTTGCGCCGTCCGCGCCTATATATTCAAGATTAAACTTCTCTGTCATCTGGAAGTCGAGCTGGATAGTTCCGCATTGCCAAGTTCTGCCGATAGAATCTTCCACTTGGAAGTCAATCTTTGGTCCGTAGAACGCGCCGTCGCCCTCGTTTATGACGAATGGGATGCCAATTTCGACAAGCGCTTCTCTTAAAGCTTCAGTCGCGTGCTCCCAATCTTCTATCGCGCCCATAGCTTTTTCAGGTCTTGTGGAGAGCTCAATGCTGTATTTCAAGCCAAACACCGAATAAATATCGCCAATCAATTTAACCGTTTTAATTGTTTCGTCCTTGATTTGCTCTCTTGTCATGAAAATATGCGCATCATCTTGTGTAAAGCAGCGCACACGCATAAGCCCATGCAACGCCCCCGAACGCTCATGACGATGAACTAAGCCAAGTTCGCCCATTCTAAGCGGCAAATCCTTATACGAACGCGGCTCAGACTCATAAACTATCATGCCACCCGGGCAGTTCATAGGTTTTATTGCAAACTCGCGCTCATCAATTTCAGATGTATACATGTTCTCTGCATAATTATCCCAGTGACCCGAACGCTCCCAAAGCTTCTTATCGAGCATGAATGGCGTACGAATCTCTAAATAACCTGCTTTTTTGTGCTCTTCACGCCAAAACTCCAATAGCTTATTGTAAATGACCATGCCGTCCGGTAAAAAGAACGGGAAGCCCGGCCCCTCATCTGACAACATGAATAGTTTAAGCTCCTTGCCAAGCTTGCGATGATCGCGTTTTTTTGCTTCTTCCATCCTTGTCAAATATGCCTCAAGCTCGGATGGTTTCGGGAATGCCGTGCCGTAAATACGAGTAAGCATCTTACGCTTCTCATCGCCGCGCCAATACGCGCCCGCGATACTTGTAAGCTTTAGCGCGCGGATGTCTTTCGTGCTAAAAACATGTGCTCCGGCGCAAAGGTCAACAAAGTCGCCTTGCTTGTAGAACGAAATAATCGCATCCTCAGGCAAATCCTGAATAAGCTCGACTTTATAAGGCTCATCAGCCTCTTTGAAGAGAGCAATCGCCTCGTCGCGCGGCAAAGTGAACCTTTCCAGCTTTAAATCTTCTTTGACTATCTTTTTCATCTCTTCTTCGATCGTCAAAAGGTCGTCCGGCGTAAATGGCACCTCTTTATCAAAGTCATAGTAGAATCCGTCAGCCGTAGCAGGGCCTATCGCAAATTTTGCATCGGGGAAGAGCCGCTTAACGGCTTGTGCAAGTATATGCGCCGCAGTATGTCTAAAAACGCGCCTGCCCGCGTCGTCTTCAAACGTCAAAATACTAACTTGTGCGTCCTTATCAAGCACATCGCGCAAGTCCATAACTTCGCCATTAACCTCGGCTCCTAAAGCCGCGCGCCCAAGACCGGCAGCTATCTCACACGCAAGCCCATGCACTGTTACTTCTTTGTCCATCTTCTTTACATCGCCGTTTTTTAGTTTGATTTCGTACATAATTTTCTCCTCCATTTCATTTTTGTAGGAAAACCATTAAAAAAGCCCCTAATTCCATACGGAAAAAGGGGCGAGATATCTCCCGCGGTTCCACCCTGATTTAGTGACTTTGCATTGTGCGGCAAATTGCAACACAATATGACGATAACGTTGTCAACGGGCTTTATTTAGTAGTTTTAGCTACAGCCGCTCCGGGGTGGTTTTCGGATAATTTGCTCGCTAGGTGCTTCCAGCCAATGGCACCTTTCTCTGTAAGATTTGCAAATGCCTACTGTCCCCATCATCGCTTTGGGTATTTTGGTTAGTATAGCGGAGATTTTGATGATTGTCAAGAGGTATATGCCCGTGGTTTCGCGAGGCGTGTCAATTATTTACATATGCGACCATTTTGGGCGCAGCATAGCGCAATCAATGTGCATACCCGTCTCCATTCCCAACGCCTAGCCTCTGCTAGCAACCATCTTAAATATCTCACAAGTATGTCCGGGATAAGTAAGCTCCACCTCCGACGGCGACGGGCACTCATCAAACAAACGCACCCTCGCCATCTCGCTCTCAGGCGGAAGTTCGCCAAGAGCGTGGACTTGCGCATAAAAAACTTGACCATGTGCGACTATATGTACTCCGCGCAAATAGCCTTCAACGAAATAGTCGCATAGGGGTTCGATATCGAAATGTGTAGTGCCAGTTTCTTCAAACAGCTCGCGTTTAGCGGCCTCTAGGGGCGTTTCGCCCGGTTCGATGTGTCCACCCGCTATTTCCCATGTCGTTCGCTCCTTATGCTGGCAGAAAATCCATTTGCCGTCATGTTTAGCGGCTATGTCGGCGAATTTATAGTTCCCCAGTGAGCCGAATGGGTGGAACTTGAACTTCATCAAAACGTTCATTTATTTCCTCCTGAGCGGAAGAACCTCAAGCCAATATCCATCAGGATCATTGATGAAATAAATACCCATTTTCGCGTTCTCATAGCATATGCAACCCATTTCCGTATGAAGCGCGTGAGCCGCGTCAAAGTCCTCGACTTTGAAAGCAATATGAATCTCATTATCGCCGAGATTATAGGGGCCTTCTTTATCTCTGAGCCAAGTCAGCTCAAGTAGTGGACCATTTTCTACGCCGTCCGAGAGATAGACGATGATGAAACTGCCATCTTCAGGTGCAATGCGGCGCGTTTCCTCGAGGTTGAGTGCTTTTTTGTAGAAATCAAGCGATTTGTCCAGATTTGCAACGTTGATGTTTGTGTGTACCATTGTGAATTTCATGTTGTCAGCTCCTTTTTTGTTTTTATTGATTTTTGTGGTGGTTGGGTCACGATGTATATACAATTCTATTAAACCACAATTGTGCAAGTCTCTGCAATACCTTGTTACTCTAATACCGTCCCTCATCAATCAAAACCAAAACCGTCTCCAGCGCGTTCAACCCCGGATAATTCAAATGATGCGGCGCGGTTCCTGCTTCGAGTGGCCAGCCTTGTTCGTCCGTTATATAGAGCGGTTCAAAATGGATGAGTATCCCGGTGAGCGGTAGGGCTGCGAATGAGCGGACGCCGCCTCCGAAATTTCCGCCACTTGGTTCACCCACATGTGTGGCAAACTCTGACGCTCTTGAAACCCACGTGGCAAGCTGCGCCCCCCATATTGTGCCGGGACCTGTTAGCAGCCAAATTTTGCCATTAAATGCCGGTCGACCACCGATGTGGTCTGGCGTGAGCGTTTTTTCCAGCCTAAAACCGTAGGTCATGCGCTCTATATCCCAAAGTGCCAGCTCAGGTAAATCGTGATTTGCTACGATGTCTGCGGCATCGCCAAATTCATATGTGTCAAAGAAGAAAATTTCTCTGCCAAGACGAAGGGGGTTTAGCACGTTTTGCATATACTCTCCGCTGGTCGCAAATCCGAAGCCGTTTATTGTGACATCGTTTCTAAGGTTCGGCCTCATGATTACATCGAAGAAAAAGCGCGGATCACCGGTTTCGACTGCTCTAATGTCTACTATAAGGTGCTCAAAACCGCGGATTTCTTGATAAAAGTTATGCACGTCAATGCGGCGGTTAAGGTCGAACCAGTTTATACCCAAATAGGCGATGCGCCCATCCTCAATAATCTCGGTATGTATCGCAGGAGCATCGGCTGTTAGGTGAAAGGCCTCGGCTGCTAAACTTGTTGCAAGATAAATATCGCCTTCATCGCGCGCGCGAAGGATGTCCGCCGCCAAATCAGTCTCGCCTGACACAATTTCAAGCCTCCGTGCAAAATGCAGAATGCTGCCCTCGCCATGCGTTGTTAATATCCTATACGCGCGAGCATAATCATCTTCGGGTTCTTCGGGATGCCTTGGCCGATAAAACTCCATCACATTATCTTGCCTAAATATGCCCGGTGCGTTGCCGGTCAGCCAGTTTGAATGCATAATCGGATTGAGAGTATTCAAAAATCCAATAAGCCCGGATGACGTAAGTTCACGAGAAAGTGTGACAAAAAAATCATCAACATCCATATCAGGATTTTGGATAACTTCTTGACGGATGGAATTAACGACCTGATGAATATCCAAGCCATACGCCCAATGAGCCACGTCCATGACGGCAAAGTTGTTTTCGAGTATGTAGAGCATGTAGTTTAGGTCGTACATGAAGATTAGTTGCTGTTCGGTGAGGTCGTCGTTCGGAACCCAGGCTGTTTGTTCTTGAGTTGTAGGTGGTCTGGGGCCGGGTTCGGTGGTGTCGGGCGTTTCGGTGGTGCAGGCGGTTAGTAGCAAAGTTAGGGCTAGTAGTGATAATAAGGGCAAAGTGGTGAATTTGAGTTTGGAGTTTTTCATGGTTTTGCCTCCTTTTTGATGTTGGTGTAGGCTGAACTATTGTAGGAGCGAGTTTCCATGCTCATCCGCGAGTGTCGTGAGGGACAGGAAACTGCTGGTATGTGGGGCATTTTCAGGACGCAGGTCCCCTACGAATCACTACTGTTATCCAAGGGTAGCTACAAGAGGGATGCTTTCGGGCGGCTCTCCGCCGTACTACCTTCCCATCCTAATACCTCTCTCCACCATTCCCCGGGAAATGCATAGGCACAATCTTTTCTGCGCCAACAATCCTCTCAAAACTCTCAATGCCCCTTCTGGCATGAACCCCCAGCCGTGGGTCATCCGGCAAGAACACCACATCTATCTTTACGCCTGCGAGCTGATGGAGAACATTCAAATAATCGCCCTCCATCTCTGTAAGTTCTTGTTTGCTCATCTCGCCATCCCAGTGCCAGTCGTTCAAATCGCCTGCGTGGAACAGGGTTAAACCATCTACGCGAACTAAAAACGATACGCCTTCATCTGTCGAGCCATAGGTACTCACGTGAATTGCGTCATCAAACAAGCGTAGTTCTTCGCCTTCGCCGATTCGCAAAACATCTGCATTCGCCGACGGATTTAAATCCAACGGGCAGGCATTTTCCAAAACATACGCCACGTTGCCAAGCGCTGCCCACTCAAACACCTTTTTACTATAATGGTCGTGATGATTATGCGACACAAAGACGCAGGTCTTTTTGTCTGCGAAAATTTCAGGCATGATTATGTTTTTCTCATCCGTGTAATAGTCAAAAATTAGGTTATAATCGCCGATTTCAACCAAAAAACCGCTGTGACCGATACATGTAATTTTCATTTTGTTCATCCCTCCTATGTTAATTTCTAGAAAACAATGTTAAACTATCGATATACTATGAATTTTAGATTTTTACTCGACTTTGAAAAAGAAAGTCACTTTTTCAAAAGCTCTCGTTGGGTAATTTAAGTAGAAACGCTAAAGCGTTTCTGATTATACCCACATTATAACCAAGAATCGGGGGAATTACAATGAAATATCGGCTAAATACGAAAAACGGCGATGAAATTTCGGCTTTGGGGTTCGGTTGCATGCGTTTTCCGAAAGACCATAAGGAGAGCGAGCGGCTCATTTTGCAAGCGATTGAGATGGGCGTGAATTATTTTGATACTGCCTATATTTACGGAGGTTCGGAGCGCACGCTCGGCAAGATTTTGGCTGATAACAACAAAAGAGGCGAAGTCAAAATCGCCACAAAAATCCTGCCTGCGCTCATCAAAATACACGATGATTTGGATAAGTATTTTAACAAGCAGCTCGAGCGGCTACAGACCGATTATGTTGATTATTATTTCATACATATGATTACCGACGCCGCTATCTGGGAGCGGCTTGTGGGGCTTGGTATAGTAGAGTGGATTGATGCTAAAAAACGCGAGGGCAAGATTAAAAATATCGGTTTTTCATACCACGGCGGACGTGACGAGTTCATAAAAATCTGCGACATGTACCCCTGGGAATTTTGCATGATTTACTACAACTATTTGGACGAGTTTAACGAGGCGGGCAAGCATGGGCTGGAGTATGCAAGTGAGAAAGGTCTGCCTATTATGATTATGGGGCCTTTAAAGGGTGGAATACTTTCTA
>Ga0123355_10022382_pt1 | contig 10132 bp, 11 predicted proteins | sample TergutEmb28metaG_3_FD_89872 | JGI IMG/M metagenome (GOLD analysis project Ga0123355, IMG submission 89872) | Embiratermes neotenicus P1 segment gut microbial communities from Petit-Saut dam, French Guiana - Emb289 P1 | ecosystem: Host-associated > Arthropoda: Insects > Digestive system > Gut ...
CTGCTATGTTGAAGTTCATCTACTTTATAACCTTTCTGATTGAGGCTGAGTCCGAAATACCACATCAGAGCACAAGCAGCTACAGGTGCACTGGCGCGGCGTCTGTCAACTTAGCCTTTCTGTCGCTTTTTGATTGAAGCAAGCAGGCCGCCTGCGTCTATTATCTCTTTAATGAACTCAGGGAAAGGAATGGATTCGTAGCTCTCACCCTTCGTCAGATTAGTAATGACTCCTGTATCGAAGTTTACCTCTATCTCATCACCTGACTCGATACGCTCACTTGCTTCTGCGCACTCTAAAATAGGCAGTCCGATGTTAATGGCGTTGCGGTAAAAAATCCGTGCAAAGCTTCCTGCAATCACGCAAGATACGCCTGATTCCTGGATGACCATGGGGGCATGTTCGCGTGATGATCCACAGCCAAAGTTCTGGCCACCCACGATGATGTCCCCTGCCTGAACCTTGTCAACAAAGTCAGGGTCGATGTCTTCCATACAATATTGCGCAAGTTCTTTCCTGTCAGTGATGTTCAAATAGCGCGCAGGAATAATCACGTCAGTATCAACATTGTCGCCGTACTTATGAGCAAAACCCTTTACGCTGTACTGTGCTGTCATGGATTACTCACTCCCCTCTTTTGCATCCGAAGAGTTGTCCAAAGCCCGCGGGTCAGCGATGACACCCATAATCGCAGATGCGGCGGCTACCTGTGCGCTGGCTAGGTAGACCTCAGATTCCACGTGACCCATGCGGCCCACGAAGTTGCGGTTAGTCGTTGCCACGCAACGCTCCCCTGCGGCAAGGACTCCCATATGGCCGCCCAGACAGGGGCCGCAGGTCGGGGTAGAGACGACACATCCTGCCTCAACAAAAGTCTTAAGATAGCCCTTTTCCATGGCGTCCAGATAAATTCGCTGAGTACCAGGAATCACAATGCAGCGAATATCAGGGTGAATCTGCTTGCCCTCCATGATTTCTGCAGCCGCCTGCATGTCAGAAAGCCAACCATTAGTGCACGACCCAATGACCACCTGATTAATAGGCAAGGCAGCACCAGTGGCAGCGCAGCAGGCATCCCCTATTTCGCGCGTGTTCTCTGGCAGATGCGGGAAGGCCACGGTGGGCTCAAGGGTCGACAGGTCAATCTCCACCGTGCGTGCATAGGGCGCGTCAGGGTCTGCCTCAAAGACTTGGTAGTCGCGGTCCACACGACCCTGCATATAGGCGCGCGTAACATCGTCAACGGGGAAAATGCCGTTCTTCGCGCCCGCTTCGATGGCCATGTTGGCGATACAGAAACGGTCGTCCATGCTTAGGCTGGTGACACCTTCGCCTGTGTATTCCAGACTCTGGTAGAGCGCGCCGTCCACACCAATCAGTCCAATCAGGTGCAAGACGATATCTTTGCCTGACACCATGGGTCGCAGCTCACCTTTTAACTGGACGCGAATCGCATCGGGTACCTTGAACCAGGCTTCCCCCGTTGCCATGCCTGCCGCCATATCGGTCGAGCCAACTCCTGTCGAAAAAGCGCCCAGCGCCCCGTAGGTGCAGGTATGCGAGTCAGCACCGATGATGCATTCCCCCGCAGCTACGATGCCTTGCTCTGGCAGCAAGGCATGCTCGATACCCATCGCGCCCACATCGTAGAAGTGCTTCAGCTGATGTTTGCGGGCGAACTCGCGGCAAGTCTTGCAGTTCTCCGCAGCTTTGATGTCCTTGCTGGGAGTAAAATGGTCCATCACCAGCGCGATTTTCTCAGCGTCAAATACTGCATCAAAGTCTGCGCCGTAAAATTCCTGGATGGCAACGGGGGCGGTGATGTCGTTACCTAGTACCAGGTCTAGCTTTACCTGGACAAGCTCCCCCGCTTTTACTTCATCGAGGCCAGCGGCTGCGGCCAAAATCTTTTGGGTCATGGTCATGGGAATGGGCATGGATGCTTAGGCCTCCTCTTTCAATCTGTTAGCAGCAGAGAGCAGTGCGTACACTGATGCAGTGGCGATGTCGTGGTGGATGCCGACACCCCAGACGGGCGTTCCTGCGGCACTGGAAATCTTTACGTAGGTGGCGGCTCGTGCATCGGAGTCCCCTTCAAGGGCATGTTGCACGTAGTCCTCGAACTTGAAGTTTTTGTCGGGCTGCACTTTTGTGAGCGCAGCGCGTACGGCATCCAAAGTACCGTTGCCCTGACCGCTTTCTTCCTGAGTCTGACCATCTATCTCAAAGCTCACATCTGCGATGGTATCTTCCCCGTCACGGCGCCAATCCACTGACAGGATTTTCACAGGGGCAGTGGCGTTAACATATTCTTCGGTGAAAGCATCGTGGATTTCGCCTGGCAACAGCTCTTTCGCCAGACGGTCAGAGATATCTTTGACAAAATAGCCCAGTTCTTCCCTGAATTCCATGGGCAACTTGTAGCCAAAGTTTTGTTCCAAGATATAGCTGACTCCGCCCTTTCCTGACTGGCTGTTGATGCGGATGATGTCAGTTTCATATTCGCGACTTACGTCCCGGGGGTCGATGGGCAAATAAGGCACGGTCCAGCCGTCGCTGTCTTGGTCTTCACGGAAGCGCATTCCTTTGGCAATCGCGTCCTGGTGCGAACCTGAGAAGGCCGCGAAAGCCAGCGAGCCTGCATAGGGATGGCGCTCTGGCACAGATAGCTTGTTGATTTCTTCGTGCATGCGGACGATACGGGGCATGTCGGACAGGTCAAGTCCTGGGTCAACACCATGCGTGTAAAGGTTCCCGGCCAGAGTGATAAGGTCAACATTTCCCGTACGTTCCCCGTTGCCGAAGAGTGTACCCTCTACACGGTCAGCACCGGCGAGTACTCCCATTTCCGCAGCTGCTACGCCTGTTCCGCGGTCGTTGTGAGGGTGCAGTGAGATAAGGATGTGTTCGCGCTGGTTCAGGTGCTTGTGCATGTAGGCGACCTGCTGAGCATAGACGTGTGGCATGGAGTGCTCCACCGTTGCAGGCAGATTGATGATGACACCTCTGCCCTTTTGTGGCTGCCAGATATCTATGAGCGTATTGCAGACCTTCAGGGCGAATTCGGGCTCTGTTCCCGTGAAACTTTCGGGCGAATACTGGAAGATGAACTCTGTTTCTGGGTACTTCTCTGCGTATTCGTTGAAAAGATTTGCGCCCACTTCTGCGATGGCTATGATTTGGTCTTCAGACTTGCGGAATACCTGTTCACGCTGGATAGTTGAGGTGCTGTTGTAGAGATGCACAATCACGCGCTTTGCCCCACGGACGGCCTCGAAAGTTCTTTCGATGATATGTGCCCGGGACTGCGTCAGCACCTGTATGGCAACGTCATCGGGAATCAGGTCGTTGTCGATGATGTGGCGCAGAAAGGCAAACTCTGTTTCAGAGGCTGCTGGGAAGCCTACTTCTATTTCCTTGAAGCCTACTTCTAGCAAGAATTCATAGTATTGGATTTTTTCTTCCAGCTGCATGGGCGTGATGAGGGCCTGATTGCCGTCACGCAGGTCCACGCTACACCAGATAGGGGCTTTCAGTAGGCGGTCCTGCTTTGCCCAGTCCAGTAGCTCCTCTGGCGGTAGGTGATATTGGGGAGAATATTTGTCCTTGTGCTTCATGGTAGTGCCCTCCTTAAGTCCTGCTATCACTACAAAATGTGTGCGCTACGCTGTGCTGTGCCTGTGCTGCAGTTACCTTGCACTATGCTGTGCCTGTGTCCTATCGAGCTGGGTCACACCGCGCTGCGCTGCGCTCGCCGGAGACAATTGAAAAAGCCCCCGCTCTTGCAAAGTCAAGAGACGAAGGCTTCAAAGCTTCCGCGGTACCACTCTTGTTGACGTCTAACAACGCCCACTCAAAATGTTTGCACTCTGGGGTGAGACGCGAGACTCATCCATACGGTCTTGCAGCAACCGACCGCTCTCTACTAGCTGGAATGGACTATAAGTCCGCATATTCCCTTCAACGTGCGCTATTCAATTAGGTACTAGGGTACTGTAAAAGTACAGAAACTTCAATAGCTCTTATCTTGAAAGTCCTCAATGAGGCTGTAGTCAATCGCAGATAACAAGTGAGAATTTTCTTCAACTTTCTTTTCGCAAAAAAGCTTTAAGGAAGGAAGGTTTTCTGCAGCAATATTCCAAATTACATGCTTGTCTAAATCATCATAAGCGTGTGCAATGCGATTACGAACGGCAATTATTTTATGACTCTCAATCTCACAGTCCAATTCTTCCCTAGCAGAATCACTCAATTTATTAACAATTTCACCAATTTGAAAAATGCCCATTAGCACAGAATTGTAGTAGTCATAATCATTGACAAATGTTGAAAAATCTTGTCCGAATCGCTTTAGTGTGCGTGATACATCATCACAATATTCACCAATTATTTCGAAGTATTGAATATCCCTATTGTTCATAGAGAGAAATTCTTTCGCGCAGCACTGAAGTCATTAAGCGAAGACGTGAAGGACGTGCTTCCTTAGCTTTTTCAAAAAGACTTGTGGTAATCAGGTCAACACCTTTGCCTAGGCCACTTTCTAAATCATTAGCCAGGGCACCAAACTCAAGTCCAATGGCCTTTGAGCCGCGGATGTCAATTAGCAAATCAATATCACTGTCTTCTCGCGCATTCCCACGAGCATATGACCCAAACAAGCACACAGAAGCCAAGTCGTACTTTTTGGCTACAGGAGCAATGCGTTCTTGTATTTCAGCCACAGTGTAAGTCATGCTCAAATTATAGCAAACGATATCCTATTAAAATAATGGAAAGTGGAGCTTCGCATATCGTACGCAACTACATCGAGAGAAGAGGTCAAATCGCTGGCACTTCTGACAAGCGTAAGTGGTTTAACTGGAAACGAAGAGGCTGAGTATCTGAGACTTTCAGTACAGACACGTAGGTGTCAGAATGTGATGGCGGAGGGGGTGGGATTCGAACCCACGAACGGGGTGAACCGTTGCTGGTTTTCAAGACCAGTGCATTCAGCCGGACTCTGCCACCCCTCCACGCGACCTACAAGTCTATCACAAATATATGCGCAGAACACTAACCAATTCTGATTCTTTTCACAGTATCTGGAAATGCTCCATAGCACAAAGGGTGAGTGTCGAAGCACTCATTTATCACTGTCCACCGCATCCACGCGCGCACTTAGCACACTCCGCGCTTAGGCAGCAATCCTACACTCATCACCCCCCCCCCCAGACATTACGAACATCAGCAAGAACGAATCTCCACTCAGGAAAGCCCTCACTCAAGAACTCCCTCTCCCTCCCGCGCAATACCACACCTAGTACCTAAAGCCTGCTGGATAGGTCATCCACACCATTGTTCCGAGGATTCTTGCTCGCTCATCCTCTACCATTATGGGCTGATGTTCTGTGTTGGTACTGTCGGGTAGCAGCACTACTCTATCACCCGTTTTGTTGTAGCGCTTTAATGTGGCGTCATAGCCATCTACATTAACCGCTACAACATCACCGTTTCTAGGCTGTTTGTCGGGGTCGAGAAAAGCATAGCCTCCGTGCAAAATCACCTTGTCCATGCTATCGCCGCTTACCTCTAGGAAAAAGCCGTTAATATGCTCCTCTCCTATCGAGTCAAGCACGTCCACATCTTCCAAAATCTTGTTCATTTCCACAGGACTACCTGCCGCAATCACCCCGTATAACGGGGCTGTGGAAGAGCCAGCGAGGCGTGCAGGAAACGCATTGGGCGGAAGTGGATCACCGCGCCCCAGCAAAGCATCCACCGTTACTCCAAAGAACTCGGCAATCCTAATAAGGTCGCCGCTTCTAGGGGCATTTATCCCTTGTTCCCATGCGCGATAGGTGGGAAAAGGTACTTCTAGTTTTTCTGCAGCGTCTAGCTGAGTCATGCCGCTTGCTCGTCTTACTTGCTTAAGATTAACTAGCATTGTTATTCCTTTCAAATATCAAGCATATTTTTTCATGAAAAATAATTCTTGACAAACACTAGTTAAGCTATTATTATCTAAGGATAATTTAGTACTATATTAGCTATTCGAAGCAAATATGATGCCTATTTAGAAGGGGTGATTGTGTTGAATTCTGCACGGGAAATCCGCAAATCAAAAGGCGCTACACAGCGTGAGGTATCTATCGCCACAGGAATCACTGAACGAACCATCGCTCGTCTTGAGGCTGGACACTTTATTAATAGCAAAAATCTTGTGAAGTTAGCTGATTATTACGAAGTCACAACCGACAGTCTTCTAGGTAGACAGCCAAAGGTATAATGTTCCAATACTTACCCCCCCCTTGCATTTTTAGAGAGGTGACATTGGAACCATGGGCAACTCACAAGCAATCAATCTGAACAATATTACTGTCTACATCGAGGACGGGCTTGATGCTGTCGGCAAGCGCGCAGCTGATGTCTTTTGCTCAGCACTTACAGACGCCCCCACAGCAGCTTACGGCTTTGCTACTGGCAGTACCCCTGTCTGTCTGTACCAAGAACTGATTGCCCGCTACAAAGATGGCAGTCTGGACATGGGCGAAATCTCTGCCTTCAATCTGGATGAATACTACCCCATCACAAAAGACAATGACCAGAGCTACGACTACTTCATGTCTACTGAGCTCTTCAATCACGTCAACGTTAAACCAGAAAACCGCGACATCCCCAGCGGAGAAGCCCCCAACCCAGCAGCTGAATGTCTGCGCTATGAAGCGGCTATTCGTGCACGCAAGGACTTTAAGCTACAAATAGTGGGTATCGGTGAAAATGGTCACATCGGCTTCAATGAGCCTGCTGCTACCTTCCCCGCTACTACTAATTATGTTGAACTGACGGAATCTACCATCACTGCCAACGCTCGCTTCTTTGATTCTGCAGCAGATGTGCCAAAGCATGCAATTACTATGGGTGTCGGCACAATCATGATGGCGGAGCAAGTCCTGCTCATCGCCACAGGCTCTAAGAAAAGTCAGATTGTTCGTGACTCAATCTTAGGCGACATTGACCCGCAGGTGTCTGCCTCTGCACTTCAGATGCATCGCAATGTCACTGTAGTGCTGGATACAGACGCAGCACGTGACCTCTTGGCACAACTTTAAACTGCATTTAAGCTATAGTAGATACATTAGATACATCCCATTTCGGTAGCACTTTTAGCAGAACTTTGCGAAAGCACAGGTAGGCCACAATGCAGCAAACTTTTACCACATTAACTGCTCAGTACGGGTTTGCCGTATTGATTTTCGGAGCATGGCTCGTCAGTGGACTCATTCTTCAGCAAGTTATTTCATTCTTTCTGCGTAATGCCGCAACAAAGAATCAGTCACGTGCTAATCAGGCTCTTGTAATTGCTGCACGGGGAAGCATCGCCTGGATTGGTGGCATCATTGGTATGTGGGCCGCCTACAACAACATTCTCGTAATGAATGCGCGTGATGAAGACATGGTGGCCTTCCTACAATCAAGTTATCCAATCTTGCAGGCCATCACTATTGCGATTATCACCTTTTTTCTAGCGCGTGTTGCAAATCGCTTTATTAGTGCCTACACTGCACGTGAACATATCAAGGTTCCTTCAAGCTCTATTTTCGGAAACATCGTTGCAGCACTCATCTGGATCCTCGGTGTCAGCATTGCAGTTGTTGTGACAGGAACAAGCAATTCCTTGACTCCCCTACTGGGTGCCCTTGGTGTGTCAGGTATTGCTATTGGTCTTGCCCTGCAGCCAACCCTAGACAATCTGTTTTCTGGGATACAAATTCTTACTTCACGCCAGATTGAACCAGGGGATTTCGTTCGCCTAGAATCAAGAGAAGAAGGTGTCGTCGAAGATGTTACCTGGCGAAATACTACCATCAGGCGTATTACGGGAGAACTAGTCATCGTGCCCAACTCTAATCTGGCGCGCGAACAGGTAATCAACTTCAGCCGTAATGCGGAGGCTCTTAATCTGGTAATCCCTACTGTAGTGTCCTACGGAAACGACATCGATAAGGTTATTGCCATCATGAGAGAAACTGCAGCCGCACTTATGGATAGATCTCACTATGTCCATAAGGAGCAAGACCCACGCATTATGGTAACTGCCAATTCTGAGCGCTGCATATCACTGGTTACCGTGCTGCCCATAGTTGCATATGAGATGCGAGGTAGAGTAACATCTGAATACCTAGAAGAAGTTCAGCAGAACTTCAAGCAAGCAGGAATTACCCAACCGAGCATTATCGTGTCATCTGAAAAGTAAGGAGCACGCAGGTGTCTGCAGGACTGCCTCATAGCAATAAAAAGCCTGGTAACCGTAAGCTGGTTGCCTTTTTCAAGGTAGTGATTGTGGCTGTACTTGTGATGCCTTGGCTTGTAGCAGGGCTTATTGGGGCTAGCTTCTATCAATCTGTAGCAGACTTCAATCACGATGTGAGCGAACTGCAGGAACGCATCAATGTCATCACAGGACAAAAATCACACGCCTTTTCTCAGCTTGAATACGCAGAAAAACAACTGGTAGAGGTCACAGAAGAAAAAGAGGCTCTGCAACGCACAGCCAGGGACAGCAGCGCTGACCCGGAAAACTTTGACTATGAACCTGCTGCGGGAACTGGAGGAGGAGTAATGGGTCTCGGCTCTAGCGCAGCCGAAGAAGGTTCTGATAGCACTAACAGCACAGCAGGTGCTCAAGACAAGTCGGAAGAAGGCGTGGAAACTACCCCCACCAGTACCCAATTAGAAGATTTAGCACGTCAAGTTATCCGCGGAAACTGGGGGAATGGGCTTGCTCGTGTGTTGAGACTTACAGATGCGGGGCATGACCATGTTCCGATTCAGCAACGCGTTAACGAAATAATTTGGGGAAATTAGACACCTGTACTGCAATCTGTACTATTATTAGATATACTAATTAATTTAATGCCAGCCCACACCCAGCGTGTGAGGCTTAGTTTTGTGGCGGAAGGAAAAGGCAGTGGCAGGAGAAATGCGAGACAGCTTTAGGCAGGCGATGTCAGAAATGTTTATGGGCGGAGATTCAGACGATAACAAGGGTCAGGCACCTCAAGGTGCTAAGTCTGGTCAGGGCTCTGCGTCTGCAGCACCTGACACAACTGCTGCAGATAGTGGTCCTGCAACAGGTCGTTCGACGGTCATTAGACATGTTGAGCAAAATCCAGCAGAAGCACAACTGGCAAGAATGAGTCAGGACATGTCTGGTCTTCAACCAGAATTTGCTGCCACGAAGTCAACAAGTCCTGAACGCAGAGGGCAAGCTGCACCAGCAGCCCCTACTGCTCCTGTTACCCAGACAGCACCAGCGTCCAGCGTTGCTCCTACCGTTCCTGTTCCCGCAAGAAACACAGAGAGCGCACAAGCAGTCCCAGGTAATGTAGTAGCAGAAGAAGCTGCTGAACCACAAGGACCCATTCGCTCCTCCATCATTGCAGAAGGCACAGAAATCACAGGTGAAGTAAAGTTTGGTTCAGATGCCGAAGTTTACGGTACGCTTAACGCCAAAGTTATCAGTGAAGATGATATTCTGACCAACACTGGTACCATCACAGGTGATGTTGTTGCAAAGAATCTTGACATGCTTAACGCAGAGATTAAAGGTGATGTTGCAACCTATGGCGACCTACGTCTAAGCGACAGCTCGATACTAACAGGAGACGTTGCAGCCATGCGCATGGATCTGCGCGGACAACTCATTGGGAACTCTGCTGTAAGACGTGAAATGAATGTTCACAGCACTGCAAAACTTGCAGGGGACGTAGAAGCTGGTTCTCTTGCAGTAGGACACGGTGCTAAGGTACGCGGCTTCGTAAGCGTAGGTTTCGAGGAAGAGTAAACTCTCCACACCCCTTCGCAAGAACTCGCGAGCGACTAAGACATACAAATACCCCGCTTCCTTACTTGGGAAGTGGGGTATTTTAATTAGTCAGTATATTTAATGAGCTAGCTGGATAACTCTACTTTAGTCAGCTCATGGCTCGCGGATAACTTTACTGAGCGATCTTACTGTCTATAAGGCTTTACCACCCTACAAGACCTAATATCCTTAAGTCTACTCTAAGACGCCTTGTCCTGGGTGCGTCTTCTGCGGGGAACCCTAGTCTCCACTTTGGGGGCAGAGCTCTGTGCATTTTGCTGTGAGCCC
>Ga0123355_10022383_pt1 | contig 10131 bp, 5 predicted proteins | sample TergutEmb28metaG_3_FD_89872 | JGI IMG/M metagenome (GOLD analysis project Ga0123355, IMG submission 89872) | Embiratermes neotenicus P1 segment gut microbial communities from Petit-Saut dam, French Guiana - Emb289 P1 | ecosystem: Host-associated > Arthropoda: Insects > Digestive system > Gut ...
CATTGAAAAAAAAAAGATTTAGTTTAGGGATGGGGACCACACCCCCACCCCCCCCCCCCCCCCTGGTTGTGTTATGTGGCCCATGGTTGAATTTGTATATAATATGTGTATTGTACAGAATTCGCAATAATTTAGGAGGTTAGGGATTAGTGTATCACTTACTGTAATTTTTACATGAGTGGTTGTGGCCCCTTGTATAAAAATAAGGGTGGGTAGGTGGAGGGAGTTGGACACCCCTGGTTTAGAGTAAGTTTAAACATTTGATCTGAAATTTTGAATTCCAGGGCAATAAAGTATTTCATGTCCTGACAATGTCATCACTCTTATCATGTGAGTTAAATATATAACAAATTTAAGCATAGAACAGCTACCTATCACTTTAACACATAACACATATTTGTCATACACATCCTGCCAACTAAATCAAACAATGTAGGCCATCCACTGTTGACACCATTGCTGCATCGTCCCATTTTTAATCACCAACCATACCTTCTTGATAAACTGCAACATATTCTTATGTAACTTCTGCAAAACAGTGAATTACTTTTTTATGGCATTTGTGCTGAGAAAATTTTTGATCATATGTAATACAACTCATGAACATCTGCCCAAAAAGGCACAAATTTTCAATCTTATATAGAAATGCAATGAGTATATAATCAATATGTTCATTATCTGACATATATATATATACACAGGATGTCTGACAGTGAACTCCAGATTTGCTGAATATGAATTTAGTAATCCAAACAAAATGGAACACTGGAAACAGTAAAAGCATACGGCAAAACATGGCAACAACATGCAAGCATAACACAGCACTGTAGTACTATTTCCTATGACAATGTAAACTGTAATTTATATCCAATTTTTAGGCTGGCGCATAGGAAGAGATGGTCCCATATATGGCCCGCAATAAATCCCGACTTCACAATGCTCACATTATCTTATAGTATTACATGTAGGACTCCCACATAATGATGGTGTCAATAGCAGTGACACCAGCATTGCTGACAAAGGTGTGGACTGAAATCCCGGATCATTTGTATATTTGGAGAGACATGAAAGAACATGAAGCAGTAATCCCTTGCTTTACAGGCTTATGCTCATAAGGCAAGAACTTATACAACAAAAATTAATTTCCAATTCCTTCCTGTGTTACAAGTTTAAATTGATTTCTGAGGTCAACTTCTTCTCCCCAAACACACGAATCACACCTGAATACAACACAGAACAGTATGACATAAAAATAATGGTCAATCATGACACTTAATTCTTAGCAATGAACAATAGTTATGTCACTACATCTGTATGGAAATTGCATAAAATTTAGGAACTAAGCCCCTTATAAATATGAGACACGAACATTCTGTAAAATTTAACCGACATAATGATTAACACCAAGCACAGTAAACTTCACAAAACAGCTATGAGAAAAATGACAGACACTGCAATGCTGTTTTAGCATGAACTGCTCTCAGATGCCATAACATTCCGCACATTTGAGGAGAAACGAGATTGAGCAATACCCAAGAGGAGGCACTGGAAAAACCACGTGCTTTGCAACTAAGAAGGATTTCATAAAAGTGAGAATTGGCTTACAATTTAAAAAATAGGTATTAATTTGTGCATCTCATATACCGAGGAATTACTGTATTGAGTTTTAGCAACAAGTCATGTTGCTGTTGAGAATTTCTTGCTTTCACACCAAAATATCTGCACTGTTAAATTGGATAAATTGACATTTCAAACTTGATGTGTTGTGCAATTTAGGTTACCCATGTGCACTGTTCTCTGTATCAAAATGTGTGTGTGTATGTGTGTGTATACACACACATACATATAAAGTGTTACAAAACCTGGGAGTTATTTTCCAGATACCCTGTACATAAAATAAATTCAACTTGAAAATCGGCTCTCTCCTGTCTTTTGATGCTTCACAATAATTCTAATTTTTGTATTACATTTAAATTTTTGGTAGAAGAGGAAATCACATATTAATCACCCTGACCATTAAGTCTGTGTGCTAACCAAATGACCAGAAGTTTTGAAAAACGAGTCTGCATTGTTTTATCTAAGAATGCTGTCAGTTTCTAAGATTCAGTATTATCGGCAGTGGATGACAACAAAACAATGTGCCATGATCATGTTAAGCATTAATTAATAATTTGAAGCTGATGTCTGATCAATGGATGTTCAAAAATATATACCAGGAAAATAAAATAATGAAATTCTACGATTAGAATGAAATTTAAATCCTTATAATTCATTGCTTCTGTTTTGTAGTATGTTTCAAATAACAGTTGTTGGATGAATTCAAAATCCCTGGTAGCCTCCTCCTAACATCCAATTAAAATTAAATTGAGAGAAAATTTTAAAATTTTAAATCCACAAAAAGTAAACACCAAAAGACATGAATAAATCCAACTTCCAAATATATCCCAGAATATGTACAATGTTCATCATAAATGATACAGAATAACTACAATATTTCACAGCACATAATAAAGTCACGTGCAAAACAAGTCAAATCAGTGCATTAATTGATGATATAGTAGCCAAACTTTTCAGAACTCCATTCTAGTTCCGATACTGTGAGATCTTCTGTCATGTGTAAGGGATTTTGATGCTATGGCTCACCCATAATGCATGTCTCTTTCATGGCTGTGCCATCCAGAAAATTCAAGGTTGTTTTACAATGGTATTCACTATGTGAAACATTAAACTTACAAAGGCACAGTCACACATACCCCTCACGATTGCTCCCAATTCCATTATTCAAGAACATGCAAACCTCACATGTCATATCTAATTTAACACAATATGAATCAAATTCTTTAAGTACTTCATTTTAGCTCATGCAATATTTACAATATAGATAAATTACAAACCATCAGAGTAAGCTTAAACTCAAAATTATATGCCCTAACCATACAAACTGACAGGAAGGGAACTAGACAGGAAGTTTATCTCAGCTTCTGACACACTAATAAATTAAGCTCAACATATAGGTAAAAATGTCAGTGTATCAAACTGTAACATACTCAAGAGTGGTGTGTTTCAAAATCGTGCATAACGTCCCAGAAGATTTAAACAACCTTGAGCACTACGCCAAATATCTGTGTACACATGAAAGATGTACAGTAGTTTAGGATTCTGTTTATGTGAACTAGGACACTACATTGCTGGCTAACTGTTTACCCAGCTACACGGCATCCTACCCCAGAATAACAAACTCTGCAGCTACATTGCTGCAAAAACCTGATAACTCACATATACAATGGTTACCCTCTACTTCTCTTTGTGTCAACACATGCAAGCTCATCTGGCCTGACTGCTACACCAACAAGCCTCATATATAGTGCTCAATTAAAGGATCATGCATGGTGGCTAAATGTGACTCACATTTTAACCCTTATCCTACTGTGGTGAGTATTTAAATTTTAGCACAGGATTTATGAAAAATGTATTATTTGAGGGGGGGGGGTAAAGATAAAATTATTAAATAACCGGCAATTTGTGGAAAATAAAACACAGACTATGCAGCTACTTCTATTGTCAATTACGCAGTTCGTTTTAAAACTGCAGTACATTTCCTTGTAACTAAAATATGTACAATGAATTTCTAGCAGTGTTTTCTTACATGCATTCATGTATGCAACCACAGATCTTAATAGGCTGAAGTACTATCCTGGCCTTTCTATGGACAAACTGACAAAAATGGACAAATAGTCTCCCAGCCAAAATTTGGAACAGGTACATTCTAAGCAAAAAATCAGAATGGCTACCTTCCACACTCCTTTGTACACCCTTTCCTTGACTCCTGCTTTGATGCTACCATATTTTACATTACATGCCATACACAAGTATCACTGAGCTTCAGTAATATCACAAAAGAGGTGCAACTGGAATACAAGACGTGGTAGTGAAAGCTTAGGTTCAAAACACTCACTACTCATGTTACAGCCCAAGTAACTATTCCAGCTATATTATTCACATAATTACTTAATACTATCAGAGTTTACTTGTATATGTACCAAAGTGTAACATTAAAAAGCTGCCAAGAGCAAATTCTAAACTAATATGTTCTTGTCTGTTTCGTAGTTTTGCTGACTGATGTCTTAAAAAATGGTTAGTAGAAAAAATAAATGTCCTGTTTGCCAGCACAGTAACACATATTCAAAGCGTCTACCCATTCCCAGCCTCACAGATATTTCGTGTGCACTGTACTAGCTTGATATTCTGCTGAATGTATGAAGTGCCTCCAGTACCACCACATACCCAGTTGCCAGCCACAACTACTAAATAAAATACTACTTCCTAATCAACAGGTACTGGGGGCTCTTCCTTGCAGGTAAAGCTGGTTGGGGCATGAAACAGACAACTCACTTCCATCTAATGCTGATGTTAAGAATAGTGGAGTTACATTTACACCCCACCATACACCTCCATGGTGTACACAAGGACAACTTTACTTTTATCTTACCCAATTTCTCTTTTTAGTCCCACATTCCACAAATCAAAAGTGACACGTCCCATCCAAAATCGTAATCTACAATACAGTGTGCACTTTACATGTGCCTTTGCATGTAATCTCTCATAATCTGCAAGTGCCTTCCCACCTCTCCATGTCACATACAAGATACATACAATGCAATCTGCCATACAACACAGTGTCCATAGTTTAGATCCTGTAAATGGTCATAGATGGTGTACTGCATATTAGTGACAACAGAAACTCCGAGTTTTTTAATTTTGTCTGAATGAAATGGACAGAACTTAAGAATTTCAGCAAGGTTATGCGAAAGCAGAGGAGTTTAAAAAAACACACACACAATCTGGTTCCACTTCCATTGATGAAAAACAAATTAAAACTCCTTTAATAGTAGCCATACCATCTTCACAAGTTTAAGTGAACCCCCATTGAAACTTCTCACGTTTTCCTGATAGCAATGTAGCAAAACTTTCCTGTAAAATTTACTTATGAGTTCCTTTCACCCCACCCCTAAACCCTTGAATCTAAATGAACTCCCCTTGTTCAAATTCTGCCCCCCCCCCAAACCAAAACTACAGATTTTCTGTCCAATACCTGTTTATTTGCCAGTTTTTCTACCAAATAAATCATAATCAGTATTATTAAATTAATACTGTATAATCAGTCTTTCTTCAACCTTGTGTTGTTGTTTATGTTAACTGAAGAAATTCAGTGTGTGAATTCATTCTGCTTCCTTCTCCTGTTTCCATTTCTGTGAAGGTGATTTCACTATTTTACAATGCTTATTTGCTTTAATTTATATTTAACAACATACTAATACCTTACACTACATAAACAAAAAAATTATACAGAAACTTTTTCCATACACAACAACCTAAAATTTCAGTTACATTTCCCTTCCTGCAAATTCACAACGCTGATAGACTTGACTGAACTTTCAAAGGATTCAGTGATTCTTTTTTTTTTTTTTTTTTGGTTGCTATTAACACCATAAGAAACTGAATACACAGACAAACTGACATCTATTCTTGAACATGTTTTTCAAAACAAAAAAGAATAAGGAAATTCCTATTATGCAAAAGATGCAGCTGTAGGAGGAGACAGCCTTCAGGTATGGAGGGTAGCTGTGACTATAGTGAATACGCACTGCAGACAGCTGAAAATGGGGCCAACAATCCCTCATAATAAAAAGGTAGGCTATTACAAAATGTTACAGACAGCCTTAGAATGGATGAGCTCTTATGAACATGAAGGCAGGTAATTTTTTAGACTAGATGAGCAACCATCAGCTTAAAAAAATGGCCATTGCTCAGTACAGTCCATTAACTAGAGGATTTCAATAAACTATTAAAACACAACATTCATTCTTTACCATCAACCTTCATAATTATCACATTCCCAGCTTATCGTGCCTCTTCTGTTTTGGCATTGTAAGTTTTAACATATAGTGAAATCACAACATAGCAACTGCATTTATTTCCTGCTCTGAACAGCTGATATTCTCAAGCTCTCTGGTCCCCATCAGCCCTGGACCAGTGCTTCAGGTACAACTACAAAGGGAACTAGATAAGGTACAGTAATGTGGCAAATAAACATAAATGCTGAGAATATCAATGTTCTAAACACTCACAAATCTGCTCAAACTTTCCAGCTATTACGTACACTAAATTCATACTTCAAGAAAGTCTGGAAATTTGAATCTCTATGGCACAAAAACCTGCACTGACATTTAAAAAATGTCTAATGACCTCTAGGATGTGCCAGATTTTGATAAAATATATGACAATAATAGATGTAATGTGTATTTAAATTATTATATCAAATTAATGATATATAACAAATATTCCTTCTGAATTCTGGATCTACAATACCAACATCAACCACATCAATCCTGCTTTGAAGCCAATTCATCATCCCTCACAGTGACGTGAGATTCAGAAACTTTGGTGTCTTGCTCATGCCCTTTGAACCTGTACCTCCACCCCCTTCCCAGATGACAACGGTGCCATCTGCTGCTGATGCATATAGGTGCTGGGCATCCTGGGAATAGGTCAGGCTGCACAAAAGAAAAGACCATTTATGAGGAACTCTTGTATGGTTGCAAAAAGCACCTATGCACTTTTCAGTCATTCATTCATTAATTCATTCATCATGTCTGTCCATCCATTTGTCTACATACAAGGTGGTTCAAATATGACCGGGACTGATTTGTGTGTAAACAAGCCGCATTGCGCAGCAGCTGTGCGACCTTGAGAGAGTGAAGCCACAGCCTCCACCCTCCCTCCTGCTCGGGTTAGAACCTGTTCAGTCCTGTCTGGGAGTTGCTAGAGTGATGAGCGAACAAAAGGTAACTAATTACTCAGTCCCGGTCATATTTGAACCACCTTGTATATCAGTGTGGCTCCCACTGGGTGGATTTCTATGAAATCTGATATTGGGGTAGTTTGTCAAGAAAATCCAAACGCAGTGAAAAATCAACAAAAGTATCAGGCACTTCACAAGAAGATTTCAGCATGTTTTATTGTTATCAGTGACATCCTCCTCCTCCTCCTCCTCCTTCTTCCTCATTGGCGCATCATCTTTACAGTTTAACCAGTGACTCCTTCAGTACGATAGTCCATACAGATCTGTCTTCTGCTTTCTTCCACCATCTCCTGACAACCATTGATTTGAGACCATTCTCAATACAGTCTAACCACTACAATTTTGGTCTCCCTGCTTTTCTTCTTCCATCTGGTCTCCCCAAGAAATACTTTCTTTATGCACCTATCATCAGACATTCTTACTGCATGACCAGCCCACTCTAGTCCTCTTGCTTTTATTGTGGTTACAGTATTCAGTTTTCCACACATAACCTGCAATTTATCATTAGTTCAGATTATCCAGCCATTCTGATCTTGTTGGTGACATTACATCACCACAAAAGTACTCTCTTTGGGTGAAATGGTATCAGGCTGGTAGTCCTAGTCCACCCATCTGCATGTATCAGCATGGCTCCACTTGACAGATTTTCATGATTGGTACTGGGAACTTCACAAAAATCTGTCATGAAACTCCAACTTTGTCAAAATGGACAAAATATCGGGGACATTACATGCAGACCTGTTGTATTGCTGCTACAGACATTAAATCGCTACAAAAGCACTCTATTCCAGTGAAATGGTATCAGGCTGTTATGGAAGCTGAGGAGGTAGATCAACATTACATGAACCCATCAAACTATTATGTTACTTCATATTGCTCTTGGCATGGAGACCAATTCATAAGATGGGTAATGTGGGAAATAACATATACACCTATATCTGGATAAGTACAGGCCTGCTGGGATATGTCACTCACGATCATGTGAATTTAAATCTATTCAGCTTACACAGAATGACAGATACAGTATGGCCAGGAAATATTTCCAACCTATAACCGATTAGACTGGTCCTTCTGAGCAACAATGGAAGTGGTGTGACTGGAGTGAGAGGTTTGTAGCAGTCAGCACCCCAAATCAGAGGGAGCTTGGGGTAGTGGAGTTGTGGAGGTCAGTAAAAGGTACTAAACAAGCCACTGTACTAGCTGTGGGAAGGAACTGCAGAAAACACCAAGTAACAAGGGGGCATTCCAAGTCATTAACTCCAACCGTTCATTGTGCCAGTAGAGAACAGATAGATACCTAATCCTGTGTGCCTGTTGTACATTGTGAACTGACAGTGTTTTGGTACAGTTTATCAAATATATCTGGTTATCAATTATCTGAAAATCTTAGTGACGTGATTGTCTCAGTGTGTTAAATTTACTGATGTAACTTCATGTACAATAACTGTGTACATCCATCACCTAACATCTACACTATGTTGTATTCCCTGAGATAAAACTTGCTTCCACTGTACAGACTAGCCAGCTAATCCTCTTACCTACCTGCATAGCATTATCAGAATAAGAAGAATGACAGCTAAAGAAAATTGTGCCACGAAGGTGATCTACAGATCAGTTAAAAATGAAGCACCCTGAAGTAAATGGAACATGAAGAAATTTACAGAAAAAATTAAAGAAATAAAATGGAAATGGGCTGGACAACAGGAAGCCAAAAGACTGGAAGACAGCAACACAGAACAAAAAACATGGCATGAGGTCACAAAACATGATGATAATAGGGTCAGATGATGGAACTTTATGAATGCCCCATGCATCTTCAAGGAGAAATAGGAATGAATGATGAAGGGTTATTTACTTTGCCCACTGCTTGTCTAAAATTGAGAATGCCATGAAAAAATTACAGTAAACTGATGCAAATTGTTTCAAGTGAGTATGTACAGCATAAAGTAATTAATAACTGCAACTATTATGTACCTATCAGCAAAATCTGCCACAAAAATATATGGCACAAAATAATGTTAAGAATTTACTGATACTTTAACATGAACTGAATGTCAACCTTGAGTATATAAAAATAAATACCTTATGATCGGACGTGCAATAAAACTTGTAGTAATTTCTCGAACTGGGGAGAGATCCCAGGTACTCCACAATCTGAAAAATAACACAGTCTGACCACATGCAGTGACAAATGAAGCTACTGTGTTCAAGTATGAAGATGTTCTACTGATACTCCGAGAATCTGCAAAACCAACTGCACGGCCTCACATACTCTACAGCCCTAAATCCTGACTTTTGATCTCTGTATGGATTAATCTGTGAGCTAACCATGAACGTCTTAAAACAAATTTATATATTCCCAGTCTATGAAGGCACAAAAATATTGAACTTTGCCTTGGATTCAATAATACCTAGTACCATCCAAGCGACACATGCATGCAAAAACTAGTAACGAAAATGGAAATGTATCGACAGAAGGCAGAAAAAATTAATGAAGTAACATACTGATCTACAGCAATTTGAAGATGTAAATTCAGAGTCAAATACACATAGGTTTCACAACAGCAAATAGTATACTTTAAAGATCATGTTTTTCTAGGACATGACACCATGTGGTCTGGCAGACATATATCAACATATTGGACATACCACTGAAATATCAGTATACTAGTGCCAAACTACATGGTACTCCATATCAAAAGAAAATAACCTCTAAAGAACTTCAAATATCATATTCTTCTCGTGCCTTCTGGACTATTTTGCTTTGTTATGCATGGGTTCAGACATAACAAAATAAATAAGAAGCGTTTCTAACCTGATGGCTCCACTGGCTAGGCCAGCTGCTATGATATTCACAGATACACCCTCTGGTGCACCAGAGAAACAGAGTGCTGTTATGGATTCTCTTGTATCAACTGTGCCAATAAGATCTGCATTGATGGAATATAATGATAACACACTGCCTCTTTGTGTGATCTCCGCTGCACCAGCATTAGCACTGCTAACCAATGCTATGTCTCCAAGAGTCTCACTGACTGACACGAGACGAACGGTCACTGTCATGTTGTTGCAGGAAATGGAGCGTATGTACGACAAACTGCGAAAGATATCAAATAATATTACCATACCACCACCACCACCACCACCACCACCACCACCACCACTACTACTACTACTACTACTACTACTACTACTACTACTACTACTACTACTACTACTACTACTACTACTACTACTACTACTACTACTACTACTACTACTACTACTAC
>Ga0123355_10022384_pt1 | contig 10131 bp, 3 predicted proteins | sample TergutEmb28metaG_3_FD_89872 | JGI IMG/M metagenome (GOLD analysis project Ga0123355, IMG submission 89872) | Embiratermes neotenicus P1 segment gut microbial communities from Petit-Saut dam, French Guiana - Emb289 P1 | ecosystem: Host-associated > Arthropoda: Insects > Digestive system > Gut ...
ATAACAGCCAGTTAGTCGCAGACTCCTGAAGATGGTCGTATTAACGGCCGAAACATGTTGAGCATTGAATGAGTATTGAATATATAATAAAATAAGTGGCATCAAGTTGGTTTCTCTTTACTCGACAGCACAAGTGTTGCACGGAAGCAACTTTGGGTCGAATTTACAATTTTTCCGCAAAAATAGAATTATATTAGAGAAATTTCGAAGGGCAAGAGAGGGGAGCTGCCGATTAACAGATTGTTCGAACACGGCTAGCACTGGCCACAAGTTGTAAGAGTGGTGTTCTTGATCTGTATTTGAGAGGTAACCCGTCAGAATCTCGATCAGGATACCTGTTATACTGAATGAGGTTTATAGCGAATTTAAAGTGTCTGCGGAGACTTTTCGAATTAGGTACACGACGCTGTGCTTGCAAATACATTTTTCTCCATTAAGTCCATAATACTCTTTCGTTCAGAGCGTGTAATTAAAAAAGTCTATTAAAACATATCAAGAAAAAGCGAAACAGCAAGGTCAGGTGTAACAATTTAGTAACAGGCATTCGTGGAACATAAGTTTTCGTACGATACTGGCTGATCTTCCTAAAAGGCATATTTGCCCAACTTCTTTGACACAAGTCACCTCTGCGTACTGTGACGTCACTCGTAATAGACACTCTTGTGACAAGAAAGCCTCTTAGAACTACAGAATGCAAGAACTTGCGTCACTGAGGACCATACAAAAACGGTATATATTTTATTCAGCTGTCTACGACCGTGCCACGAGACAAGTGGATAGGAACTGGAGGAACGAAAGGACTGTCGAAGGCTGCTATCATTGTGGATGACAGTTCCCTGTTTGTAGACAAGTAGAATATTGGTTTAACCCTCTGTCGCGTCTAAAGAAGCAGCGAATGCAGTAAACGTGCTCCATACTAGCTTAACGTACTGCAACCTAATGTATCAGGTTAACTGTAAGGAATAAAAACGGATGTAAATGGCGCACGAAGGCCATATGTCGACACTATCGGCGTGTGCTTTTACGACATGTGCGATGTTAGGCTCTCACAGTGCTGTCAGTAAGTAGTCAAGTTATGAGGGATATTACAACAGGCCGAATGGTAATTACTGAGAACTTGGAGTAGCGTATTGTTTTCGAAATGTTGGTAACTGTTTGCCAGTTAACATAGCTTACCGTCTCTGGAGACCTGAATTTTTTTTAGATTTCATTACATTCTTGAAAACGGAGTGGAGCCTCGGTATCTCAGTCGTTCAAGCGAGCAGGCTACAGACTGGAAGATTCGGAGTTTGAATCCCGACAGGGGTAGCTATTTTCTCTTCTCCACAACCGCCAACAGCGGCGCTGGTGCCCACTCCACCCAACCTCATGTCAGTTGGCACCGGTGTTCTTTCGCGGAAGTAAAGCAGCCTGGCATGAATTTGGCCATTCGCCTTTTCTTATACCGAGAATGGGAACGAATGGAACTGTACCTTTATCTCTTTGAATGTCTTCATGTCGTGGACAAACCTATACCTTTGCTTTCAGAACGAACAGACATTCTGTATCTCTGTATCGCTTTGATGTGTGCTGAATATCAGTCTGGCGAAGTGTTATTCTCTCTTCGGTTACGGCCACCTACTAGCTGCCTATTTTTAGAGTTGTCGAAATAATATGTACCTCGCGCGTTTAAAGTTTAATGTTTTCTTGTGTAATCTGGTACATTTCACGCAATTGCTTAATTATTTTATTTCCCTCTTATGATTTCTATGATCAGGACGTCTAATTTTATTGTTTTACGTTACGTTTAACATTTATAGAAACATGTGAATACTCGAATCTCTTTACACAGTGCTCTACGGAAATGTAGCTTCTTGAAGGTAACCTGAGGTATAATCAATAATTCACTCTCCGCATGTAAGCCAGACCCAGTCCTGTAGTGAGGCATGTTTACCTATAAAAATTATTGATTTTTAAAATTAATGGGCTTGTCAATTAGAGGAAACTGAAAATTATTTACAAACCGTAATATCCAAGTTACATGGCGGGAAGATGTTTAGGGAAATAACTTTTAAGACTCCGCTTAAAATAATAATAGAGGTCTGTATGTCCTTAATAGCATTACAACAAATTTTATAAATGCAAATCTCTTGCAAGGAATTAAATCCAGCTTACCAGTGAGAAAAATAAATAGTTCGTGATATTCTATAGGTAATTTGACGATTTGAAACGGCTAGCTGGAAGAGGAAATTCTGTAATGGTTGTGAGGAGCAGGTAACTGATCAGGCAAGGAAAATACTGGCCACCATACTGGCCATCATACTGGCCACCATACTGGCCACCATACTGGCCACCATACCAGTGTCCGCCTAGCCGTCTGTCCCACCAAAACGCCGGGCGGTGGACAGGCAGATCTGCAGGTCTTTCTTATGTCTCATAGTTGCTTAGTTAAATAAAGACACGGTTCTATGAATGTCACGTGTTAATCACGAAATCCTTTAACCGAACCGTATCCTGAATCATTTAAATTTATTCCCCACGATTCCCCTTTATTTAAAGTAACTCTTTATAATATAATGTTATTTGTGCCTAAGTCTCCCAAGTGATCCCGTAACTTTGTTGCCACTCTTCCCCCTTCCATGCTTGGGTAACATCCACATCGTGAGATAATACGAAGTCGCCACATTGATCGTATGTGAAGAGTACATGAGAGTTCTCTGTTGTGTCATTATTTTCTTTGTCTTTTATGTTGACCCTCTACAGATCATATATATGTATTGTCATATTTTTGCACACAAAAGCACGCATACGTCCTTTGTCTTCAGTCTGAGCTTGAAAACGCCCAAGTAGAATCAGTAATAGTGGCCTAATTACCTCATGGCAGAGGAAGTACTGAAGTTCGCAGATCGTTGCGAAGGTTCCGTTGGAGTTTTCTTTTGTTCGTACAGGCTGTGTAATTATTGTGCTGCCCTACATAAATATTCTGCTAGGTCATTTTTGCAGTAGCTCCAGCACTAATACCAGTGCAGTTCTCATGTTGTTACACCGCTTTGTGTGTGAGATAACCGCTTTGTCAACGGGTCTAAAAACAGTACTTTAATCGAATGCTTTGATATTATATCTACCGGCCTTGTGCGTACTGTTTTGTAGGTAGGCTTTTTAATTTGATTTTGTGTAGGCGCAGTTAGTCTCTGAAGTTGATATATCCGTAACCACACACGAACACACACGTACATCATTTTGTCCTGAACCATCAGGTTACAAATTCGGTGAAGGCTACCGTTCGCCTTGACTGTGCGGCAACTTCTTCGACATATCTACTGTGCGTTCAGTCTAAACAACACGTGACAGGCAGAGTATGCAGATAACGTGTATCCGCCTACACCAAAGACTACACTTCTCAGCGCGCTACTTTCTTCACTTCCCATCGCTCTACCTTCTTTCCAGCCTATCTTTACCAGAAGGACGAACGGGTACTGCCGGGAGTCTACAGAGTGATGAATTTTCTGTCCCCTCCTCCGGCCTTTCTGTCACCGCATTCCCTCCGTCTCTTCTCTCTCTCTCTCTCTCTCTCTGTGTGTCTCTCTCCCCATTCCCTTAATTTTACCGTTCGTAGATTTACGTTGGTGACATAAATTTTCTTGAACGGCGGATACCTTGCAAGTTTTATTGAACCCTATTTCCCTTCACGTGAGGTTCGCTTCAAATAAACGCAAAAGTTGTGACCCTTGAGATATAAACATGTCACTGTAATGTTACAATAATGTTGATGCATTTGACAATAAAGGCAGAAGGATATATGAAGAGAGAAAAATGTGCAGAATATCAGGCTTTCATTGCCTTCAACGTATGGGCAGTAAGAACACATGATGTATAGTGCGCAGTAATGGGCTCTGAAATTTGCATTGATCTGTAAATCGTAGGAGCGCATTAATCACCTACACGCGGTGGAGATGTTCATGTAAATGTAAATGCCAGTATCTGGGCTTTACAGTATCTAAACAGACAACAGCTTCGAAAATTTTACAGTTGTGGTTTCTGTCGAACTGGGGAGCCTCATACTGTTGTTCAAATTAGCTCTTCACTTGATTTTTGTATCAAAGGTTCTAGATCATAAAATAATGAAAGTCGGACATCTGAGAACTCATTAATGAAAAAGGATGGTTAGCGTATTTGACATTCGTACTGTTCTGTAACTTGTACCAGCGATTTAGATAAACCCCACAGTTCGTATGCAGACCTGTGTCAGGGAGTCTGCACACAATAAAAAGAATATCAGCATTCAGCAAGTAGTAATGGTTCTGATAATCGTAAAGCTTCCAGCTAACACTGTTGGTCGTATCCACTATGTGAAATGTTGTGTGGAATTCTGTTACCCATCTCTCCTTGGAAAGAATTAAATATAATTTATCTTAATGTATAAGCTGTTGCTTAAGGCACTCTGGGAGAGACGTAGGTACATAAATAAGCAGATAGGAGTATATATTTTTGTTTATGTGTAGGACTGTATATATATATATATATATTTGGAACGACATTTAGGTAAATATACTGTAGATCTATGTAGCTGGATAGGTATATGACTGGTTGAAAATATATGGACAGTTATAGAGGTAGATACGTAGATAGAGAGACAGACAGAAATTTAGATAAATAGACGGCTAGATATGTAGGTATATGAATGTGTCGGTATGTACGGAGGTAGCATCTTAAGGATATTTGGTTTTGGTCCAGGAACTGCAGAGGTGAAAGGGCTGCCCGGGAATTGCGCAATCGGCCGTCATTCGGTGTCACTCCTCAGCATAATTTTTCCCTTCAGGCAAAAAGCAGTCTGGTACAGCTACGAAGCCCTTAACAATGGGTCACTCTGTCCATTCTTGTGGTATACCGTGATGATCACAAGCTTGCGATGGATAGGGTTCGGTGTGTTGGTAATTTAATTCGGCGCGCAGTGTGCTGTAACGTCAGCTGTCAAAAATCAGTTTCATATTTCAGTGGAAGAACGGACTAACACCGAAGGTAGGCTTTTGTCACAGTGTTTCATCGGGCGATTTTCCTTTTGCATACAACATGGGAAAACTTTGTTCATAAGGACGGAAATATTTGCAGTGAGGTGTCGTGGTTAGACTTCCGGCAGAGATTGCAAAATTACGAGCATATATTTACCAGAACTTCCCGGCCGGCTGTGGTGTCCATTTAGGCTCCTCTGCAGTGAGTGCCGGAGAATATTTTTCCAGGGTTTAGCGGCCGTGCCGTGAAACTTCAGCCTGCCATAAGCCTTCATGTCATGCACAGGGACAGCTGTAATTTTGTTTTAAGACAGTAGATGCTTAAGATTAGAAGAAACTACCAAAAATACCACAACAAGAATTATAGAAGAAAAACCACTATTATTGATTTCCATAAACGTTTTTATTTTTTGTTTGTTTTTGGCGCCACCCCCCGTGGTCCAGCGCCGCCTCATTCACGAGGTTTCTAGATCACACACAACGACGCACCAGAGTCAGTAGGACTGCTCTGGACGAGTGAGCAGCTCGTCGCAGAGACCTCTACCTGAAAACACACAATACTCACAAGAGACAGACATCCATGCTCCCAGTGGGAATCGAACCCACAATTTCAGCAGACGAACGGTCGTAGACCTACGCTTTAGACGGCGCAGCCACTGGGATCGGCAATAAATATGTTTATAGTTTAATGAAATCACCCCGAAATTCCAGGGAGAAGGGAAATTATGTGATGTTGTTCTGAGTGACACGCTTGCTGGACTTTTCCTTTATCTCAATACGGTTAAGCAAAACCACGTTTTTAAATCGCTACTTCCGTCTGAGGTAAACGCGTGAGATATATTTTGTTGGGTCGTTCGACAAAGCCCATATTTGCCACAGGATTTACTATATAACGAATTGGAAACGTTCTTGAAAAAACAAAATAAATTATGATTCTTTTATTTCTTTGCTTAAGCCTTATAATCATTCGAATTCAGAGCGTCGTTTAAAAAAAACGTATAAGAAAGACTGAATATTTATTGATATATATCGATTATCTACTTTAGAGTTCTGTACTACGCCACTCAGAAACGTTCTGCTGACACCACACGCTTGAATTTCAATGCGGATTAAAAAATCTGCTAATGATATCAAATCAATCGTGTCCGGGTGCTTTTACAAGAAACGAAATTTACTTCTAGAATATATTTAAATATTATTTTTTTTTTAATCGATGGCTCCGGCTGCAAAAAATACTCTTTTATGTTGGATTTAATATTATGTGCCTTGGGTTTCTCCATACCACGCGTTTTACACTGATTCCTATTTTCTGGAATTATTGTGAAGCCGACTTGTGGTGTCCAACTGTTTTACTGTCAAAACACGAATTATACTACCCATGGTTTAATTTGTTATGTCTGTGAAAGCGAAAGGCCCAGCAGGTTTAAACTCAGTTAGCAGGCAATCCTACATTTTTTTCCGTGTCCTTGTGACGGTAAGCTTTTTCGAACCCAGCTCTGATGTACCACTAGCACGTTGATCCTCTAGTCATCCAGTTGGCCGTTTGCGTTCCGGCACTGTGTCATTGAAGAATTGTGACACGGTAAACAGTGATGTAATTAGAATGTCAGGGGAGTGAATGATGATAGGTTAGAACCAGTCAGATGCGTTTGGTTGAACTTGACCTGATGGATATTTTAGCCCACAGTACTCACCCACATATAAGAATAGGATCACTAGCTTTCCCATTATACTGGAAAATCAAACAATCCATCTCTGAACAGATTTAGTACGGTTACCACACAAAACACGCTTGCATATGTCACAGTCAGTGATCCAGTGAGTGGGTGAATGACTAATTAGCTGACGTAATGAGTCGCTGACTTGCCAGGGTGTTAAATTCGAAGTCTGTGGTTCAGAAGTTTGATTCAGCAGTTGCTAATTATTCCGAATATCTGTTGTAGAATCAAGAGTGATCATCACCATCAGCACATAAAGCTTTCCTTAGGTCTCTCCCTGCCTCTTAGTTAGCTCAGTTGGATTACCGTAGAATAAGGGGAATCCAACGGTAACGTTTTCATGAGTACTGGGAAAATAAGGGGTTCGATTTTGACCGGGACGTCGGATGTCCCGACGTTGAGGGTTTCGGTCTTCGGGCATATGACGTTTCGTCGTTGGCTGAGGGGTGACGGAACTTTCGAAGGAACATACTGCCTCCGTTATCAGGAGTCAAGTTCTTCTTGGTTGGCTTGAATCATGAGAAAAAGGAAATAATATTCACCCCGAATGTCGAGAACATCTTACCCAACTACATAGTGTCACATCCTAGAAGAACGGAGCCCATAATTACACCGCTATGCAACCTTCAAAACTGTCTGACCTTTCTCGTGGTAGTCTTGAATCATTTCAGGAAAACTCTGGAATTTTGAACTGTGTAAAATTATGGCTACCGCTACAATCCCAATTTTTTCCAATTCATTATTCGTTATTATCTTAGAATTCTAAGCTAGTTTGAGTCTTGAGCTATTAACACTTTCTTTAAATAGATCATTCTTCAAACGAAAGTGGAAGGAAATAACTTGTACATCAAAGTTTAATTTAAAAATGTTCTGCTCTTGTTTCTCGAAATTTTTGTCTTGGTCAGGTTTTATAAACTTTAGATTTATTTACATTTGCGTCGTGCGCAGATATAACCAGTGAGCTAAAACTCTTTAAAAGCTGAGTTTCCCTTCAATTGTATTTAAAGATTCCCTTCCTACCGTGCTGTAAACACACACACCCTCCAGGTCACGAAAACCATTTAGTTAAGGCTGAATGGGGAAAAATTACTGTTGGTTCTAAGATCCATACAAAACACAGAGTTGTACTATGTGGGTAGAATCCAGGTGGTACATGAAGTAACAACCAGGGACCAACTTGATGTCACTTGCTTTATTATTTAATTATTTAATGTTCAACATGTTTCGGATGTTAATACATCCATCCTCAGGAGCTTGCGACTTATTTGTTGAGTTATTTCATGGGTTGTATTGATTTGGTTCGGTGTGTGTTGGTGTTATGTTGTGGTTTGGCTGGGGTGGTGTGGTATCCGTATGCAGGCTGAGGCAGTACCTCAGCCTGCATACGAATACCACACCACCCCAGCCAAACCACAACGTAACACCAACTCACATCGAACCAAATCAATACAACCCATGAAATAACTCAACAAATAAGTCGCAAGCTCCTGCGGATGAATGTATTAACATCCGAAACATGTTGAGCATTAAGTAATGAAATAATAAAGCAAGTGACATCAAGTTGGTCTCTAATTATTCAACTATCATGATGATGCACGGTCCAATAAACATAACCACCAGGCTTTAGAGGATTAAATTAAACAAGTGCAGTAATAATGGATAAAGGCTGCAGCTTATGCAGATCTTTTAAAATTCTCTGTTGCGTATTGTTTCAAAACTCTTCAGCCCAAGTATTGTCTTCGGATATTTTTAGGCGCGTTCGAAAATTTGAGAAAGGCGACAGTTAGCTTCATCATGTCTGTCTGTTGGTCCATCCGTCCGTCTGTCTCTTCGCATTGAACAGCTCAGCTCCCACTTTACGGATTTTCTTTAAATTTGATATTTTATTATTTTTTCGAAAATCTCTCGCGAAAATTGAAGTTTCATTAAAATGTGACAAGAATGACGGATATTTTATATGAAAACCTTATACGTGTTTGATCATACTCGCTCATTTCTTCCTAGAATGAGATACGTTTCAGACATAATTTTAGAGTAAATCAAAGCTTTCATTTTATGTTAAATAACGTTTTTCGAAAGTTGTGCCGTTTATGAGATAATGTGCGAAAATACTGTAGAACCGGACAGGCCGCAGATGACAATGTGGCGCATGCGCATTGCATGCTGGACAATTAAGGCTACCAACACACACTCAGAATATGTAATACTTATTACCAGTGAAGTACCCAGGAATGTTGTTCGGCCGGGGGGGGGATGTGTTAAAGAAATTGAGTTGAGGACAGAGAGAACGGGGATCTGGGGTAGGGGGAGCTCCCCTATTCAGCGGTTCTGGAGGCAGCTGTAATTTGGTACAAGAAATTTCATTTCATATATTAAAATGTTCTTAATTTTTGGTATTTTAAGACTATTTATGATGACAACCAATTTATTTGTCATTGCTAATGTAAAACAATTACGAACCGGCTGTAGTTTTAGAATTTTACTGCCTTTTTCCCGAACATTTTGGGGTGTTGGCTTCCTAAATTCAGCAATTTTTAACAGTTTTCACAATCGGGTTGAGTTTGGCACGATTTTGGGGGGCCTTCGGAATTTCAGGGGGTGAACACCCCTAACCCCCTCGGTACGCCAGTGCTTATTGCTGTTTCTCTGCAAAAATGATTGCACAAACGCCCCCACACGTTACGTAATACCTTCATTACCCCCCTCGATTCTGTCTGTGACTGACAGACTGCATGTTAGATCCATGTAAAGCGACAGACTTTCTATACTCTTGCCATAACGTATGACCAGACTTCAAATTCTCTTCAGTTCGACAAGCCCCCAAGTATGTTGTAGAGTGCAATGCAAAAGAGTACCTTCTATAGGGCTAAAAGACACGAAATTTCTTAGCGTTTAATCACATCTTTATTTAGGTTCACATATTTCGTGTAACAGCCATTCAGCTAGTACGAGTTATTTTGTTTTCCTGTTCATAAATGGTGTAACTTATGAAGGATTAGCCGAGTTCATATACTTGGGAACGCTAATCAGTAATGATAATAGCGTGGAAAATACGAAGACGTACTTTGGCCGGCAATAGAACTTATTTTGCTGCTATAAGTCTCTTCAGGAGTCGACTTTTATCCAGAGCTACGAAAATTATATTGTATAAGACACTAATAAGACCGGTAGTGTTGTGTGGAGCGGAAGCAAGGACGTTGACGAAGAAAGAAGAAGCTCTGCTAATTTTTGAAAGGAAAATATTTCGAAGAATGTATGGTGCTAAGTATGAGAACGGGGAATGAAAAAGTCGGACGAATCGAGAACTAGAAGAGACGAGGAAAGGAGAAAATATAGTAAAATGGATAAAAGTGCAAAGGATAAGCTGGTTAGGTCACCTAGAGAGAATGGAGGAGGATAGGATGCCCAAAAAGATCTTCACTCAA
>Ga0123355_10022386_pt1 | contig 10131 bp, 8 predicted proteins | sample TergutEmb28metaG_3_FD_89872 | JGI IMG/M metagenome (GOLD analysis project Ga0123355, IMG submission 89872) | Embiratermes neotenicus P1 segment gut microbial communities from Petit-Saut dam, French Guiana - Emb289 P1 | ecosystem: Host-associated > Arthropoda: Insects > Digestive system > Gut ...
AAGAAGCGGCGGGAATCCGGCTTCTGTACCGCATGGCGCCCAGGCTTCCGGCGCAAACGCCGGTACGGCGCGGCAGGAATACCCACCCAGGAGTCCAGGCGAGCCGGTATCAACGCGCAAGCCTTCGCCCGGCGCGGCAGGAAGGCCGCCATATCCAGCCAACACCCCATACCCGGTGACGAAGCCCGCTATGGCGGGGACGCGCCAGGCGTCTTCAGCTGCAGCCAGCTCAGCGCGTATTGGAAAAAACAACATGTCTGCGAAGAAGAAAAACAGGCAAAGCAAAAAGTTCAGGAAAGGCAAAGGTAAATAGACAATGAGCAGTGAAAACACAGCCGGCAAGGCAGTACGCGCCGCGTCCGCTATAAGGAATATCGTCAAAGGCGCGGCTGCAGGCGGCGTGTACGGGGCTGCGGCTGGGGCGGTCAAATCGTTCCTCCCCGAGCTCATCAAAGCCGCAGTCACTATCATAGCGATCGCGCTTTTACTGCCTACGCTTATTTTCGCGGCGCTACCAAATATCTTTTTCGGCTATGACAATATATTTGCAGATGACATAGTAAAGTTGACTGATAAAGCATACAGCATCGACGCAGCATATAAAAAGGTAAAGGATTACACACAGGAGGTTGTCGACAGTATCGTCGATGAGTCTAAGAATTCCCATACGTCTGAAGACGGGGAGCAGGGCTATGATGAAGTTGAGGTCAACACCGACACCGAAAACACTAACATATACTGGTTCATCGCTATAAACAGCGTCGCCCATCAACAGGACCTCTATACCATGAGCGAGCAATCGATCAAGGATATGATCATCAAAAAGATCGTTTCCGCAGTTTCGGTCGTAACTGATATCGTCGGGGAAGGTGATGATGAGCTGACGATCAGGACGCTCAAAATCGACATAAAAGACCTGGATCCGGATGAACTCATGGACAAGCTGGAGTTCGACGACGATGAACGCAACTGGGCGACGGTGCTGTATAACTCAATGGCGGAAGAGCAGATCGCCGGTACAGGCAGCAGCGCCGACTCCGGTAACTATACCGTCAATTACGGCAATATCGTCTTTGCCGACGCCGTAACGCCATGTGTGTACTATAACCAGTTTGATTCGCGCTGGGGCAGCCTGCCGTACGGCAGGACCGGAACAATAGCGAGATCCTCCTGCGGTCCCACATCACTGGCTATGGTGGTCGCCACCTTCAAGGACAGCAGCATAACGCCTGTAGAAGTCGTCCAGTTCGCCGTCGATAACGGATACCGCTGCGAGGGCAACGGGTCGTACCATTCCCTGATACCGGAAGGCGGCGAGCATTATGGGCTGACTGTCGAAGCTATCGGGCGTGACGCGGAAAAGCTTGTGGAAGCCCTGAAATCCGGCAAACTTGTCATAGCTATCATGTCGGCGGGGCACTTTACCAGCGGAGGGCACTTCCTCGTCCTTCGGGGCGTTACTGCGGACGGCAAGATATTGGTTGCCGATTCCGGGTCATACGCGCGGTCAAACCAGGAGTGGGACTTGCGTATTATTCTCAACGAAGCGAGCCGCAATGCCGGTTCGGGCGGGCCGTTTTGGGTGCTCTCGCCATGAAAAAAGTAACAGTGATGCGTTCCCTGCGCGACAAATACGGCGTCAGCGCAAGGGAGCTTGCCGACGCTGCGGGAGTGTCCCAGCAGTACATCAGCGACCTGGAACTGGGGCGATACCGGGAACGGTACGATTATAGGAAGAGCGGCGAGCCGTTGGTGCAAAAAGCGTTCGAAACCGTCGCCGCCGCCAGGAAAGAACAGGCATGGCAGTTGTCGGAAGACCTTGCAAACAACCGCCATCGCCTGCTGGGTTTCGTGGAGGAAAACAATGAATTATGAAACGTATTATATCCCCGCGAACTTTACGGACGCGGGCAGGGTCTTTGGCTTGTTTGAAATCAGGAATGTGATCGAGGCGGTTCTTTTAGGCGCGCCCGTCCTGTTCCTGTGTTTCTCGTTGCTGCCGTTTACGCTGACGACGAAAATCATTGTTACGCTGATAATCTTCATACCGATCGCGGGCTTCGCGCTCGTCGGGATCAGCGACGACAGCCTTTCACGGTATTTAAAAGCGTGGCTTGGCTGGCGCAAGAAAAGAAGGGTCCTAACTTACAGAGGGGAGGTAAACTACAGTGAATTTGAAAGAGCTTATATTCGGCGGAACCGTAAAAGGGCTTGACGGCGCTGTGGGCGAGTACGACGGCAGCGTCCAGGAATGGCTTCCGGTAAAGAACATATTCGGCGGTATCATCATCACGAAAGACAGGCGGTTCGTAAAGATCATCGAAGTGCTGCCTGTAAACTTTCATTTAAAAACGCCGCATGAACAGCAGACGATAATCTACTACTTTGCGTCGTACCTGAAAATCGCGCCGAACAATCTCCAGATACGCGTCATGACGCAGCGGCTTGACCTGGAGGGCTATATCGCCCAAATGCGCAAATATCTTGATACCGAAGACAATGAAAAGTGCCGCGAGATGATAGAGGACAACATCGCCGAAGTCTCATACATCGTTGCGAACGAAGTTACTACGCACCGCTTCTTTATTATTTTCCAGCATGAGCCGCAGATGAAGGCACGCGGCGGTACGGTGCGCGCTATCGCAGACAGGCTGAGCGAGGAAGCTGACACGGCGCGGCGGTATCTCGACTTATGCGGCCTTGAAGTACTGGAACCTGACTATGCAGACAACGCCATGCTGGAACTGTTGTATGAGACGGTCAACAAGAACACTTCCCGCCGTGTCAGGTTACCGGACGGCGTGTTTGACATGATGACGGCAGTACACGGCATATATAACGGATAGCCGGAAACACGCCCATTCAAGGAAAATATAAAACAAAGGGGAGAGATCATTTCAATGCTAAAGAAAAAGAAAATATCAGCCGCCGTCATTGACGGCCAGCTTGAAAACGAGACGGTCGAGGCCGAAGATACCCCGGCAAAAAAGTGGTTCAAGCGGCTCATGGGCAAGAAAGAGGACAGCGACGACAGGCTTATCGAAAAAGGCTCAACTACGATTCTGGATATCTTATCGCCGTCTGCGATCGACCTTACCGGACGTGAGCATATCGAGGTCGACGGCGTCTATCACGCCTACCTGTATGTCACAGGGTACGGCTACTCTACTGTCGTAGGCAACGGCTGGCTGTCCTCGCTCGTGGAAGCCGGCGAAGGCATCGGCTTGAACTTCATTGTAAAACGGCAGCCGAGGGAAAAAGTTTTGTCAAAGATTGCAAAAACGACGATGGTAAACCGTTCCCGTATGCGCGACGTCGGTGATACCCGCCAGGATTATGAGGAGCTTGATAGCGCTATCAGCGCGGGCCTTTACCTCAAGGACAATATGAACCGCAATTCTGAAGACTTCTATTACATGCATACCCTTATTGAGATAACGGCGAACGACCCGGAAACACTTGAGTACCGCGTGTCAGCCGTCGAGACGCTGTGCGTGTCAGTCGATATGCTCGCCAAACGGTGCGATTACAGGCATGAACAAGGGTTTTTATCGTCTTTGCCGCTATTGTACCTTGACCCGGACATTGAGAGGAAATCCCGGCGCAACGCGCTGACCACCGGCGTCGCGGCGTCCTTCCCCTTCGCTTCGTTCGAGCTCTGTGACAAAAAAGGCATCTTCCTCGGGAAAAACATGCACAACAACTCCGCATGTATGATCGACCTGTTCGACCGCGCAAAATACAACAACGGCAACATCGCATGGTTTGGCGCTACAGGCGCCGGCAAGACATTCGGCATACAGTGCGCAGCCATGCGGCTCCGCGAGCAGGGCAAGCGTATCTTCATCATCGCCCCGAGCAAAGGTTATGAGTACCGCACGGCTTGCGAGGCTATCGGCGGCGTGTATGTCAAATGGGCGCCGTCCTCTGAGGACAGCTATAACATTATGGAGATCCGGCGCAAGACACTTGATGCAGACTCAGAAGCGCGCGGCGTCTCGCGCAACGATTCTCTGCTCGCTAATCACATTTCAAAACTAACGTCCTCGTTTGCCTTGCTAAAAAAGAACCTGACAGATGAGGACAAGAATTACCTTGACGCTTCTCTTGTTGAGTGCTACAGGCGTTTCGGCATTACCTTTGATAACGCGTCCTTGTTCAAATGGGTCGGGGATTACAAAGAGTTCCCCACGCTCGAAGACTGGTACCTCACGCTTCAGGACAAGGCGGAAACAAAACATCTGGCAATCCCACTACTCAGGTTTGTGAACGGTTCAGCGGCAAGCATGGTGCGCCAATCGAACATAAAGCGCGATGCGAAATACTATGTCTTCAATGTTTCCGAGGCGCCCGACGAATTGCGCGAATTCGTGACGTTCTGGAGCACTCAGTTTTGCTCGGATATGGCGCAGGAGTCGATCCTGACGGAAGATGTGCTTATTATTGACGAAAGCTGGATACTCGTCGGCGCGGCGTCGACGCCGGAGATAGCGGGCCGTGTCCTTGAGCTGGCTAAGACGATACGCGGTTACAACGGTATCCTGATATCGGCGTCGCAGGACCTGGCCGACTTTCTTTCGCTCGACGACGGGCGCTACGGTAAGGGCGTCATCAATGCCTGCCGCATCAAGATAATCATGCAGCTTGAGGAGATCGAGGCGCAGCTTGTCAAAGGTATCCTCAACCTCTCGGATAACGAGGTGACGCAGATCACGCGCAACCGGCGCGGCGAGGCGCTGCTGTCTATCGGCAACAGCCGGATCAGCTTATCAATACATTCAAGCGCCAAAGAGTACGCGGCAATCAGCACGGCGGCGGCGGATATCACGGCGTCGCGGGAACGGAAATAGCATATGGAGGCAAGTTTGAATAGTATAAAAAGCGATATGAAAGCCATACAGGGAATCACTTTTGAGGCGTACAAAACAAGCGGCGCGCTCATGGCGCTGCTGGATAGCCGGGGCGCTGATCCGGACGCCGTCGCGGATGCGCTCGAAAAAATGTCCGCGCAATATGAAAACGGAGTCATCGCGCTGCGCGATATCTGCGAAAAGCATCATCCCGGCGTCCGGAAGGCAGGCCCCAAGCCAGCGCTTCCGCACATCAGCCTTGCAGGCAGAGCCGAGGTCAACGAGTACGGCTGGCTCCACATTGAGCTAAACGCACTGCTCCCGAACTGCCGGTTCCAGACGCCCGCTTATTTGTCAGACACGATAACGCGCCTTCTGGACGAATACGAGGCGCGCGGGCGCCTCCTGCCCCGCTTTGAAGAAGCAATACTCATTATTGATGAACACTGCGATATCGGTTCCAGGATGGTATATGACCAGGACAACAAGGGCTGGAAAGCAGTCCCGAATGTTCTGAAAAACAGGGTCATCAAAGACGACGACCAGTTTTCACTTAGCGTTGCATTGATCTCCACAAGGAGCAAAAACACAGCCTGCCATATCTACGTTCTTCCACAGGGTGAAACGGGCGATTTCTTCTGTTTGAGAAATGATTGCTGTCCAGCCTTCATATAGCGCAGAAGAAATCGCTTTGGATCAGGCCTTTGCAGCCTCTTGATCGCCCGATACATCGTTGCGCAAGCAGACGGCAGAACGCCCGATACATCACGGGCGTATTGTATCGAGCGATACATACGCAAAGATCCTGTGTTTGCAGTTCCCGGCGCCATACCGATGTGCCGATACATTCATGCAAATGTATCAGTCCCCGTGAACCCGCGATACATTCAGCCCGCAGATGGGCTCTATAAAGGTTGTGATAATATGAAGCCCGACAGCAGGGATATAGAACTCCTACGGTTGACCGGCAAGTTCCGGTGGCTGCCCTTCGACGTACTCGGCAAGTTTGGTTTTATCAATCTGCCCGAGACAGTCGGGATGCTCTCCAAGCTGGGTTATATCAGCATATCAAGAAACAAGCGGTACTTCATGCCAGCCCAGAAAGGGCTTGATATGTTAAGCGGCCTTGGGTATGCCTTTGATACCGCCACGAACCGCGCCTACTCCGGCAGTATAACGCTGCGCCGGAGACTAGATGCCGCCTCAATAATGCTGACAGCCCTCCGCGCAGGGATCGATACCCTCCGGGACGATGTGGACTCCCTGAAGGATCAGCCAGTATTCCTCCCGTCCTTTGCGTTTCGCTCAGCCTCAGCGAACCCCATGAGCAACAGTACATGCGCCGGGTTCGGCCATTGGGGCAATAAGGCGTATATGCTCCATTACATAAGCCCCGAGAGCAACGGCATGTTCCTCATGAACGAACTCAAAACGTTCCACAATCTGTCGTCCGTATTCTCAACGCGTCTGGACGAGCCGGAAGCAATGGTATTCGCCGGCGGCAGTTATACGCAGGTGTATGAGCAGATAACGCAAAAGGCCCAATCCAAGAACCACGGCATAAGAGGTTTTGCAGACTTTGCCGATGTTTACAAGCGCGTCGATTTACCCATCCATCTACTGTCATGCGACGAAGCCGGCGCCGTACAGCTCGCGCTGATGCGGCAGCCCGCTTATAACGCGAGGCTCGCGCATACCGCTTTCGGCAATAGATGGGTTCCGCGCGACGAGCAGATCCCGGAAGCGGATGGCCTTATCGACGGGGACCGCACGCTTCTCATAGCGGCGGACATGGATATTCGCCGTGCCGGCAGGGTGGTCGAAGACGCAAAACGGCTCGGGAAAAAAGGGGTCGCGCTGGTCGCGTTCAAGGAACAACTGGAGGGTTTGCTTATGCATTTGTTCCCCCGTAATACCCATCTGGTCCACCTGCAGATAAAACAACCAGTGCTTGACGCCGCTTTCGGCAAAGGCTTTTCGCTTTATTCCCCCGGCGGTGAACAGGAAGGTAGTGATCAACATGGCTAAACTGTCCGATATCATAGCAAAGCTTGAAACAAGGGCAAGTAACAAGTTCGGCAGGTTCTTTTCACGGCATAAGGCGAAGATCAAAAAATATATCCCTGTCGGCATTGTCGTGTGGTACTTCTACGGGATGTTCATTAACTCCATCAGGCTCGGCACCCGCTCGACCTTCAACAAGACCGGCGAGGCCGTCGGAAGCATCTGGGTGGCAAACCCGTTCAGGAATTTTATTGCTATATTCACCCCGGCAGGGATCGTCGTGTCAGCCGCCTGTATTCTCCTGTTCTGCCTCATAACAAAAAAGGGCTATATCTGGTTTTCAGGCTATAAGTACACGAAAGACCCGCGCGGCTTTGACATCCTGCCTGACGGGACTCATGGTTCATCGGGGTTTATGGCGCCGAAGGAAATGAAATCTGTTTTGAATATGGAAAGCGTCGACGCCGCCGGGGGGACTGTCATCGGGAAATATAAGCAGCGCCCCGATGATGACGATAAATACGCGCAATACCTTTCGATCAGAAAAGACACCGGCCTTTCCGACCACACGATCGTATTCGGCGCCACCGGCTCCGGTAAGTCACGTGGCTATGTAATACCGTTCATTTTCCAGGCGGTAAAGCGAAAGGAGTCAATAATCATCGTTGACCCCAAAGGCGAACTGTATGAAAAGACGTCGGAGTACCTACGTTCCGAAGGCGGGTATACGACGAGGATATTCAACCTGCTCGATCCCGAAAACAGTGACGGCTGGAACTCCTTTGCCGATATCGAAAGCGACCCGAACCTCGTCGATTCCATCGCGGAGACGATCATCAAAAACACATCAAACATTTCCGAACGACAGGATTTCTGGGAAAAGGCTGAAAAGAACCTGCTCCAAGCCTTGATGCATTACGTCCAGAGCCAGACTGTCCCAGGCACAAACCGCTTGCTCCCGATAGAGCAGCGTTCGCTCGGCGCTATATACAGGCTGCTGTCCGATGAGTCCTTTGCCGACCTCGACCGCAGGTTTGACGAACTCCCGAAACGTCACCCGGCAAAAGCGCCTTACGGCATATTCAAGCTTGCCAACCGCCAGATATGGGGCAATATCGCCATAGGGCTCGGTAACCGCCTGTCTGTGTTCCAGAACACTCAAATGGACAAGATAACCTCGTACAACGACATCGACCTCACACTCCCCGGCAGGAAACCGTGCGCTTACTACTGCGTTATCTCTGCGCAGGACAGCCAGTACGAATTCCTGAGCTCGCTGTTCTTCTCATGCCTGTTCACGCGGCTCACGGACTTTGCGCGGCGTGAAGGCGTGAACGGGCGGCTCCCGGTCTGCGTCAATTTCCTGCTCGAAGAATTTTGCAATATCGGCAAACTCGTTGACTTCAAGAAGCAGCTCGCAATACTGCGCGGGTTCAATATCAATTGCCAGGTCGTCGTTCAGTCGGTGCCGGGGCTTGCGGACAGGTACGAAAAAAAGGAGTGGGAGGAAATCATCTCCCACTGCGACACGACGATCTGCCTCGGCGTCAATGACCTCATGACAGCGCAATACATATCGGACAAGTGCGGTTCCGTCACGATCCGTATTGACAATAACCAGATGCCGCTCATGCCGTTGTTCTCGCCTGTATTCCATTCCACGCGCCCGTATAGCCAAACCCGGAGCAACACGAAGCGCGCCCTGATGATGCCGGACGAGATAATGCGCATGGATAATTCCAAGTGCATCGTACTCCTGCGCGGCCAGAAACCTCTGTTACTGGACAAGATCACGCCGGAAGAGTTCCCTGCGCATGAAAACCTCCGGTACACAAGGATCACCGATTATTCCCCCGAGTGGCGTAAAGAGGGTGCGCAACCTGTTGATGAACCATCCGTGCAGGAACCGGTACAGCAAGTCATGCCAGCTTATGAAGAAAACACCCCATCCGGGCAGCACGGCTCCGGGAAACCGGGTTGGTATCCCGACGTCGATTATTACTTCCCAACGGCAGGAAACGCGCCCTCCTCTGATGGGCTGGAAACGGGTTCGATCTCAGGTCTTGGGCTTGAAGAAATGGAAATGACCCCGGACGACATCATCATGCAAAGCAGTTACTTATATGATGACCGGGATCATTGCAGAGACTGTTAGTGAGAAAAAAATGCTTACAATTTGTGCTGTAAGCATTGTATCCGCTGTTGGTTTATGATACTATATACAGGCAAGAAGGTGTGTTGGACACCGGCTGCGTCACCCACCTGATCCAAGCTGTCCTAGCGCGATCCGCGCTGTCAGCGCGAGGAAGGAGGGTTGATGCGATTGGGGAAAAAGATTATCAAAGCCCTCGTTTTTCTGGTAATCCTGCTGGCAGTATTCGTATTGTTGGCTTTTTTGACTCCGAAAGCGATGTAGCCGTCCCACTCCTGCCCAGGAACGACGGCTACATAGCTTAAAATCTTTGGGTGGCGTGCCGGTTTCCGGCGCGCCTCTTGCATCCTTAGTATAGCAAATACAGAAGAAATGTCAAGAGAAAATGCAAAATTGAAATACATCTGGCAGACGCCGCTCTCACTGAGGGCGGTTTTTATATGCTAAAAATCAGGAGGATTCTATATGAAGGCAGCTACATTATCAAGCAGACCAAGCTTCATGCTGATGAAGCAGACCGATATACAGTCTTTTTACCACCTGCAGATGCCGCGATGGTTATTCTTTGACAAGAAATACATACCTTTGTCGCTGGAATCAAAAGTGGTATACATGTTCCTTCTCAACCGGTTCCAGCTTTCAAAGCTCAACAACTGGATCAACGACAACGGGGAGGTCTTTATAATCTACACGCGCCAGTCACTGGCTGATGAAATACAAATCTCATACCGCCGCGTCATAGACTCGATGAAAGAGCTGACGGCAATGGACCTCATTTGGGAAAAGCGATGCGGGCGCGGCGACGCCAACCAGATATATCTCGCCAAGGCAGAACTCACAAGCGATCAAACGCCGGAATACAGCAGCGTACCTTTCGTCGCGCCGGCTGGATCAAGACCTGCGGAACCGGCACGTCTTGACGAAGAAACTGAATCGCAAGTCTCATGTGCAAACGATGGATCCGAATCCTCAAGACCTGCGGAAACCGCACTTCAAGAACAGCCGGAAACGCATGTCAAAACCTGTGAAAACAGCATTTCAAGAAGTGCCGGATCCGCACATCAAGACATGCAAAACCCGCACACCAGTTATATAGATATTAAAAATACTGATTTGAGTGATACT
>Ga0123355_10022389_pt1 | contig 10130 bp, 4 predicted proteins | sample TergutEmb28metaG_3_FD_89872 | JGI IMG/M metagenome (GOLD analysis project Ga0123355, IMG submission 89872) | Embiratermes neotenicus P1 segment gut microbial communities from Petit-Saut dam, French Guiana - Emb289 P1 | ecosystem: Host-associated > Arthropoda: Insects > Digestive system > Gut ...
ATTAATAGGTACTATTAAGAGAACTGTTTTTAAGAAAGTGAGAACGGAAACTATTTTGAAAATATACAACACACTAGTTTTACCTACATTTTTATATGGGTCAGAAAATTGGACTCTAACAGCATTACAAAGACGAAGAATTGAAGCTGCAGAAATGAAGGTACTGACACCACTGGCAGGCTACACCCTTTACAACCACAAAACAAATGACTACATACGCCGCGAACTACGGATTACAGGCATACTAGACGAGATAGATGAATACAGACGGAACTGGCTTTTACACTTGCAAAGAATGCCACAAAACCGAATCCCTTTGAAATCATACCACTACAGACTACAAGGAAGGAGAACAATTGGAAGACCGAAGAAGCGTTGGCGCGAACAGCTGTAACTCTGGAGACGGAATGGATGAAAGGGTCCAATCCTTGATGTTTATGATGATGATGATGATGATGATGATGATGATGATGATGTATAAAACTCAAAATAAAATGCATATATATATATATATATATATGGGCCTGGTAGCTCAGTCGGTATAGCGACTGACTACGGGCTGGACTGTCCGGGATCGAATCCCGGCGGGGACGAGATTTTCCGCCCATCCAGACCGGCCCTGGGGCCCACCCAGCCTCCTGTAAAATGGGTACCGGGTCTTTCCCGGGGGTAAAGTGGGGCCGGGGTGTGCTGCTGACCACTCACCCCCTTCTAGTGCCGCGGTCATGGAAGAGTAGAGCTATACCTCTACCACCCTCTGGGCCACACCGGGCCTGTAACGGGATCACTTTAACTTTTACCTTTATATGTATAAAATTAGTGAGCTCTCACAAATTGTGCAAGCCATAATAATCTTTATGTGGCATTAAAATTATATTTCTTTTTATATCTCCCGTATGTGGTTTCTTTATTGTGTGTCCACTCATCTTCGACGTCTTGCTTTATCACTGAGTGACAGAGTGAGTAGATGCAGACGGTATGCAAGTTCGTAATGCCTTCATCTGCAGGATCAAGCAGACTTATATGAATCTAATAAGACCCTCCGAAATGCCGGGAGCAATTTGCCCAGCGACAAATGTGACATCCAAGACACCTAGAATCTTCAAATACTAACGTGGTCACTTCGCGAACATTTGAAGTTTGTGTTCTTAAAGACGCTGCGGATGGTACGCCGTGTCACATGGTAAACAGTAAAGTGGCAACACCGCTGTGAGCACCTCAGTTTTGGCAACCTGATACTTGTTCTTCCAATGGATCGGGAGAAGTAAAGATTGTCTTAAGGCTATGATATTTACCGTACAAAAACAAGAGAAGGAAACCCTCATAATCAGCAAACTGTCGTTCCTGGCAATGATGTTAATATATTCCATTTACCTTCAGTACGCTAAGGACGCGAATTATAGTGGTGGCGGTTAATATCAGGGAAACAGATCAGAGAGAACACTGAATATCGATTGTTGCTAAGTGTTTGTGCATCACTTGTGGTTAGTTTGTTTCGAGGTGGGTGCCGCGGCAGTAATGAGTTGTGGAGTGAATATTATTAGACAGGAAGAAGCAAGAGAAGGGGGCGGGACGCTTTTTGCCTGACACACTATTGCAGCAGTGGTTTAAATGTTCCAAGGGGCACATTGTGATTTGTTTTATGGCGCAGTCTGATGAATCATTACTGACGTTACAGAGAAACCTACTGCTCCCAACTTCAGGAATGCAGAAGTTGCTAAGGTGGTCACGAAATTGCCCGTCTGCTGTAATACCTGGACATACAGGATGTCCCATTTATCTTGTACTCAGCAGTTCTAATTGTTTGTCGCGAAGGATGCAGGCTTTCCATGCCATGAAGCTAGTGTGCTGAGGGACACATTAAAAGGGAAGCCACAGGGCCTTATCCTGCGCCAGTTGAATCCTGTCCACATCAAAGGTCTCTGAAGTAAAGTCAGGAATAGGTTCTGACCCAAGACCGGTGTGCACGTTGTATCTCACATGAAGCCTCCTGTAATAATCCCGTATTTAGTTCTCCAATCTCGAGGTACATGAGAATCGAACCAATGTCTGTGAAATTACAGAACCATGTTCTTTGCAGCCTGAGGCTGTGGCGGGTTAAGACTCCGCTTGTCAGATTACCAGCAAATCAATGCAAGGGTTTGTTTTCTTTTTAGTTCGTCCTTCAAACAGGTTTACATGCTACACCTGCTCAGCTTTTGTTCAATTTAATAATTCAAACAAGAGAGGCGAGACAGACAGAGGCAGCCCTGTTCATCAGAGCAAGAAAAGCGTTGCTTACAGCAAATACGTAATGCCCAGCACGAACACAACGAGTGCCTGTCTAAAATCGCAGATATCGTTCGAATGAGAAGGGAAACGAGGCTGCACGTAGGTCTAAATTATCGCTGTGGCATTCGTGGCTAGCGAGCTGCTCCAAGTTCTTCTCATTTCCTGTGCCGTTTATTGACTTTGTTCGTTTCAGAATATAGAGGCTAGAATGCCAGAACATCTGAACTGGGGTCACGGTTTATATAAGGCGTTATTGTGAACGCTTTGTTGGTGTAGGCGTTTTGAGCCGATGTGATATTTTACATGCAGCTGGTGATGTCAGGTGTGACATAGCTGTGTCGTTTTCACAGTGAGCTACCCTGCTTTGGAGCTACCCTGTAACAGAATTCTCCTCCAAGATATGTTTCATATGATTTTCAGGAACAAACAGTGTTGAAAATCAGACCGTCTTTACTGATGTATAAGAAATGGACAGTTCGTGACATATAATCTTCTGTCACTCAGTATTTATGCCCTCCAGAAGATCGTGGAAGCCGGTCCCAGTGGCCGCGCGGTCTAAGGCGTAGATCTGCGGCCGCTCGCCTGTTGAGACTGTAGGTTCGAATCCCGCCAGGCACGTGGATGTCTGTCTGTTGTGAGTGTTGTGTGTTGCCAGGTAGAGGTCTCTGCGACGAGCTGATCACTCGTCCAGAGGAGTCCTACCGACTGTGCTGCGTCATTGAGTGTGATCTAGAAACCTCGTGAATGAGGAGGACCTGACCCACTGGGGGCTGTCGCGCCAAATTAAAAAAAAAAAAGAGATTGTGGATGAGTGCTCAAGATTGTTACGAAAGTATGGATGAATGTCTTACCGCCGCAGTTGGCCTTGTCATCAGGAGCACCGTTGCTAGGCATTATCAGGACAATCGAATCAGGAAGAATGAGGTCAGCAGGATACGTGTCAAACATTGGAAAAACAATCTCAAGGGCATTCGGCCCTGTCATATTGACGGTATCTCAAGAATTCTGTAAATACGTTCTGTCAAAACACAGCATTATTCTTAGAAATTAAAGTTACAATTCAGTATCCTTTTTTAATTTCAACTTCGTTCTATTTATACTAAATTCAACTCACTCTAATGTATTACTAAAGTGCATAATATATTTTCAGGCTTTATATACGTAGCTAACAACATTCTGTTAACTGATATGATACCATTCGATCAAATGCAACTGAGGCTCCAACGGGCTACCTGCAAGTCAGAATACGAAAGACCTCAAAACCGAAAACATACCAAGCCATCTCTGTACAATTTTTCTTGCGCTGCCCGATCTTTAATTTATCTGAGACACTGCGTTTTTTTTTTGTAACACACGTCTAATAACAGCCAATAGAATGATTTTAAATTTTTAACGTATTATTCTTGAAGCTGCGTATAATTTTTAAATGTTCCTTATAATAAAACCAACTAGATTCACTAATTTCTCAAATTTATTTCTGGAATAAAAATCTACATGTTTCGGACAGTTCCTCTATTCATCATCAGGAGTTTTTCACTGTACAAACAGCAATGGTATATGTCATACAGGCTCGTTGACATATACCATTGCTGTGTGTAGAGTGAAAAACTCCTAATGGTGGATAGAGGAATTGTCCGAAATATGTAGAGTTTTATTCCAAAAATAAATGTGAGAAATTAGTGCATCCTGTTGGTTTTATTATAAGAATTTATTACGATGCACGGTCACCTGAACGTCGAATTTTACATGTTTTTATACATTATATAATAATTGTAGATGGGCTGGGCATGTGGCGCGTATGGGTGAGGAGAGGGAGGTGTATAGGGTCTTGCTGGGGAAACCGGAAGGAAAGAGGCCACTGGGGAGACCTAGGCGTAGATGGGTGGATAATATCAGAATGCATCTCCAGGTGGTGGGATGTGGGTATATGGACTGGATTGGGCTGGCCCAGGATAGAGACATGTGGCGGACGCTTGTGAGTGCGGTAATGAACCTTCGGGTTCCGTGAAATGCTGGGAATTTCTTGACTAGCTGCAAACCAGTTAGCTTCTCAAGAAGGACTCTGCACCATGAAGTAAGTAAGTAAGTATAGTAATTGTAAATGTGAGACGTCAAATCAGTAATTGCAGCTGTAAATATTCCATTTTTATATTCTTCATATTTCTCTAATGATGGCTGTCTAATTAGCCGAAAAACGCAGTTGCTTTTAATTCTGTTTTCTAAGAACTCACCTGTGTTTATACGGAATACACACATATATTATTCTTTTGACAAAGGAAAATAATAAACACACGCAATGTAAAATCAATGGCAATACTTAACGAGGCACCACCAGCCTCATAATGATGGTGATATTTTATTCGTTTATTTTACATTTCTTGGCCGACTACGATATTATTACTAATCTGTAATGAAAAATGAGGCCGTATTTCCGCCTGGCTATTTTTGTTTTTGTAGTCCCTATACAACACATTGCTAACTATATGTCAGCCCACATGCAACACCTGTTTCAGCAGTAAAATCAGTTAAATTTGTTCACAGAAGTTTTTTCTCGAAATAAACTTTGCCCATTTCCCTCTACAACATGGCTCTCCAATTTTATGTTTTGTTGACCGTGCATCCTGGTATGATCCTTGTAAACAACCAACTTGACGCACAATTTTTCATGTATGTTTATTTCTATGCTCTACATGTTTCGGGCAGCCATGTGCCCATCATCAGGAGAATTATTGTATCAATGCGACACCTGGTTTATGTCACTCTGTGTAGACGACCGTCTGGTATGCAGGAGCATATGCTCCTGCATACCAGACGGTCGTCTACACAGAGTGACATAAACCAGGTGTCGCATTGATACAATAATTCTCCTGATGATGGGCACATGGCTGCCCGAAACATGTAGAGCATAGAAATAAACATACATGAAAAATTGTGCGTCAAGTTGGTTGTTTACAAGGATCATACCAGGATGCACGGTCAACAAAACATAAAATTGGAGAGCCATGTTGTAGAGGGAAATGGGCAAAGTTTATTTCGAGAAAAAACTTCTGTGAACAAATTTAACTGATTTTACTGCTGAAACAGGTGTTGCATGTGGGCTGACATATAGTTAGCAATGTGTTGTATAGGGACTACAAAAACAAAAATAGCCAGGCGGAAATACGGCCTCATTTTTCATTACAGATTAGTAATAATATCGTAGTCGGCCAAGAAATGTAAAATAAACGAATAAAATATCACCATCATTATGAGGCTGGTGGTGCCTCGTTAAGTATTGCCATTGATTTTACATTGCGTGTGTTTATTATTTTCCTTTGTCAAAAGAATAATATATGTGTGTATTCCGTATAAACACAGGTGAGTTCTTAGAAAACAGAATTAAAAGCAACTGCGTTTTTCGGCTAATTAGACAGCCATCATTAGAGAAATATGAAGAATATAAAAATGGAATATTTACAGCTGCAATTACTGATTTGACGTCTCACATTTACAATTACTATACTTACTTACTTACTTCATGGTGCAGAGTCCTTCTTGAGAAGCTAACTGGTTTGCAGCTAGTCAAGAAATTCCCAGCATTTCACGGAACCCGAAGGTTCATTACCGCACTCACAAGCGTCCGCCACATGTCTCTATCCTGGGCCAGCCCAATCCAGTCCATATACCCACATCCCACCACCTGGAGATGCATTCTGATATTATCCACCCATCTACGCCTAGGTCTCCCCAGTGGCCTCTTTCCTTCCGGTTTCCCCAGCAAGACCCTATACACCTCCCTCTCCTCACCCATACGCGCCACATGCCCAGCCCATCTACAATTATTATATAATGTATAAAAACATGTAAAATTCGACGTTCAGGTGACCGTGCATCGTAATAAATTCTTATAATAAAACCAACAGGATGCACTAATTTCTCACATTTATTTTTGGAATAAAACTCTACATATTTCGGACAATTCCTCTATCCACCATTAGGAGTTTTTCACTCTACACACAGCAATGGTATATGTCAACGAGCCTGTATGACATATACCATTGCTGTTTGTACAGTGAAAAACTCCTGATGATGAATAGAGGAACTGTCCGAAACATGTAGATTTTTATTCCAGAAATAAATTTGAGAAATTAGTGAATCTAGTTGGTTTTATTATAAGGAACATTTAAAAATTATACGCAGCTTCAAGAATAATACGTTAAAAATTTAAAATCATTCTATTGGCTGTTATTAGACGTGTGTTACAAAAAAAAAACGCAGTGTCTCAGATAAATTAAAGATCGGGCAGCGCAAGAAAAATTGTACAGAGATGGCTTGGTATGTTTTCGGTTTTGAGGTCTTTCGTATTCTGACTTGCAGGTAGCCCGTTGGAGCCTCAGTTGCATTTGATCGAATGGTATCATATCAGTTAACAGAATGTTGTTAGCTACGTATATAAAGCCTGAAAATATATTATGCACTTTAGTAATACATTAGAGTGAGTTGAATTTAGTATAAATAGAACGAAGTTGAAATTAAAAAAGGATACTGAATTGTAACTTTAATTTCTAAGAATAATGCTGTGTTTTGACAGAACGTATTTACAGAATTCTTGAGATACCGTCAATATGACAGGGCCGAATGCCCTTGAGATTGTTTTTCCAATGTTTGACACGTATCCTGCTGACCTCATTCTTCCTGATTCGATTGTCCTGATAATGCCTAGCAACGGTGCTCCTGATGACAAGGCCAACTGCGGCGGTAAGACATTCATCCATACTTTCGTAACAATCTTGAGCACTCATCCACAATCTCTTTTTTTTTTTTAATTTGGCGCGACAGCCCCCAGTGGGTCAGGTCCTCCTCATTCACGAGGTTTCTAGATCACACTCAATGACGCAGCACAGTCGGTAGGACTCCTCTGGACGAGTGATCAGCTCGTCGCAGAGACCTCTACCTGGCAACACACAACACTCACAACAGACAGACATCCACGTGCCTGGCGGGATTCGAACCTACAGTCTCAACAGGCGAGCGGCCGCAGATCTACGCCTTAGACCGCGCGGCCACTGGGACCGGCTTCCACGATCTTCTGGAGGGCATAAATACTGAGTGACAGAAGATTATATGTCACGAACTGTCCATTTCTTATACATCAGTAAAGACGGTCTGATTTTCAACACTGTTTGTTCCTGAAAATCATATGAAACATATCTTGGAGGAGAATTCTGTTACAGGGTAGCTCCAAAGCAGGGTAGCTCACTGTGAAAACGACACAGCTATGTCACACCTGACATCACCAGCTGCATGTAAAATATCACATCGGCTCAAAACGCCTACACCAACAAAGCGTTCACAATAACGCCTTATATAAACCGTGACCCCAGTTCAGATGTTCTGGCATTCTAGCCTCTATATTCTGAAACGAACAAAGTCAATAAACGGCACAGGAAATGAGAAGAACTTGGAGCAGCTCGCTAGCCACGAATGCCACAGCGATAATTTAGACCTACGTGCAGCCTCGTTTCCCTTCTCATTCGAACGATATCTGCGATTTTAGACAGGCACTCGTTGTGTTCGTGCTGGGCATTACGTATTTGCTGTAAGCAACGCTTTTCTTGCTCTGATGAACAGGGCTGCCTCTGTCTGTCTCGCCTCTCTTGTTTGAATTATTAAATTGAACAAAAGCTGAGCAGGTGTAGCATGTAAACCTGTTTGAAGGACGAACTAAAAAGAAAACAAACCCTTGCATTGATTTGCTGGTAATCTGACAAGCGGAGTCTTAACCCGCCACAGCCTCAGGCTGCAAAGAACATGGTTCTGTAATTTCACAGACATTGGTTCGATTCTCATGTACCTCGAGATTGGAGAACTAAATACGGGATTATTACAGGAGGCTTCATGTGAGATACAACGTGCACACCGGTCTTGGGTCAGAACCTATTCCTGACTTTACTTCAGAGACCTTTGATGTGGACAGGATTCAACTGGCGCAGGATAAGGCCCTGTGGCTTCCCTTTTAATGTGTCCCTCAGCACACTAGCTTCATGGCATGGAAAGCCTGCATCCTTCGCGACAAACAATTAGAACTGCTGAGTACAAGATAAATGGGACATCCTGTATGTCCAGGTATTACAGCAGACGGGCAATTTCGTGACCACCTTAGCAACTTCTGCATTCCTGAAGTTGGGAGCAGTAGGTTTCTCTGTAACGTCAGTAATGATTCATCAGACTGCGCCATAAAACAAATCACAATGTGCCCCTTGGAACATTTAAACCACTGCTGCAATAGTGTGTCAGGCAAAAAGCGTCCCGCCCCCTTCTCTTGCTTCTTCCTGTCTAATAATATTCACTCCACAACTCATTACTGCCGCGGCACCCACCTCGAAACAAACTAACCACAAGTGATGCACAAACACTTAGCAACAATCGATATTCAGTGTTCTCTCTGATCTGTTTCCCTGATATTAACCGCCACCACTATAATTCGCGTCCTTAGCGTACTGAAGGTAAATGGAATATATTAACATCATTGCCAGGAACGACAGTTTGCTGATTATGAGGGTTTCCTTCTCTTGTTTTTGTACGGTAAATATCATAGCCTTAAGACAATCTTTACTTCTCCCGATCCATTGGAAGAACAAGTATCAGGTTGCCAAAACTGAGGTGCTCACAGCGGTGTTGCCACTTTACTGTTTACCATGTGACACGGCGTACCATCCGCAGCGTCTTTAAGAACACAAACTTCAAATGTTCGCGAAGTGACCACGTTAGTATTTGAAGATTCTAGGTGTCTTGGATGTCACATTTGTCGCTGGGCAAATTGCTCCCGGCATTTCGGAGGGTCTTATTAGATTCATATAAGTCTGCTTGATCCTGCAGATGAAGGCATTACGAACTTGCATACCGTCTGCATCTACTCACTCTGTCACTCAGTGATAAAGCAAGACGTCGAAGATGAGTGGACACACAATAAAGAAACCACATACGGGAGATATAAAAAGAAATATAATTTTAATGCCACATAAAGATTATTATGGCTTGCACAATTTGTGAGAGCTCACTAATTTTATACATATAAAGGTAAAAGTTAAAGTGATCCCGTTACAGGCCCGGTGTGGCCCAGAGGGTGGTAGAGGTATAGCTCTACTCTTCCATGACCGCGGCACTAGAAGGGGGTGAGTGGTCAGCAGCACACCCCGGCCCCACTTTACCCCCGGGAAAGACCCGGTACCCATTTTACAGGAGGCTGGGTGGGCCCCAGGGCCGGTCTGGATGGGCGGAAAATCTCGTCCCCGCCGGGATTCGATCCCGGACAGTCCAGCCCGTAGTCAGTCGCTATACCGACTGAGCTACCAGGCCCATATATATATATATATATATATGCATTTTATTTTGAGTTTTATACATCATCATCATCATCATCATCATCATCATCATCATCATAAACATCAAGGATTGGACCCTTTCATCCATTCCGTCTCCAGAGTTACAGCTGTTCGCGCCAACGCTTCTTCGGTCTTCCAATTGTTCTCCTTCCTTGTAGTCTGTAGTGGTATGATTTCAAAGGGATTCGGTTTTGTGGCATTCTTTGCAAGTGTAAAAGCCAGTTCCGTCTGTATTCATCTATCTCGTCTAGTATGCCTGTAATCCGTAGTTCGCGGCGTATGTAGTCATTTGTTTTGTGGTTGTAAAGGGTGTAGCCTGCCAGTGGTGTCAGTACCTTCATTTCTGCAGCTTCAATTCTTCGTCTTTGTAATGCTGTTAGAGTCCAATTTTCTGACCCATATAAAAATGTAGGTAAAACTAGTGTGTTGTATATTTTCAAAATAGTTTCCGTTCTCACTTTCTTAAAAACAGTTCTCTTAATAGTACCTATTAAT
>Ga0123355_10022390_pt1 | contig 10130 bp, 7 predicted proteins | sample TergutEmb28metaG_3_FD_89872 | JGI IMG/M metagenome (GOLD analysis project Ga0123355, IMG submission 89872) | Embiratermes neotenicus P1 segment gut microbial communities from Petit-Saut dam, French Guiana - Emb289 P1 | ecosystem: Host-associated > Arthropoda: Insects > Digestive system > Gut ...
ACCCAATAGTCTCAGGGCAAGAAAGAAAAAGTTTAAACTATATGAGCGGGATTTACTGTCCCACAGACCTTTCTTTTAGAGAGATGAAGAAGATTGAAATGGGATTCATGGTGATACTAATTTGGTTTACTCAACTGTTTTTTTTACTTCAAGCAATACTAGATAGTATAGTATTCGCAGTACCAGCTTTCTTGATCGGAAGATGGTTATACGCAGATTACGTTACTAAGGTAAATGAAAGGGATAAACCGGATGAGCATTGATCAGTGCGGGCGGCAGTATGCCAATATCACTTAGTTAAGCAAACCTGGGGACGGTCAGGGATGGAACCCTGACCCTACAAATCCACGTTTTGCGTAGGGTCGGGGTTCCATCCCCGACCGCATCTCTGGGGCCAAATCCCTTATCTTAATGACACTGGGCAGGATGCCGCCCCCTATACTTAATTTCTGTTGAACGCCACCGTTTGTGTTTCCCCAATCCAAGTCACTCCCAAGCCCATTGCGTCAGCAATAAGCCTAGCCGGAACCATGGTTCGGGCATCCACTAGCTGTGGAGATGCGTCCAATTCGAATCTATTTCCATTTACATACATTCTGTTGTTGTCAACAAAAAGCGTAATCCTATCGCCGTTATTTGTAAAAACCACATTAGTTTGTGCAGTTTCATCCCATTCCACACGGGCACCCAGTGCCTCAAAAATGGGGCGCATGGGCAGCATAGCACTTCCATCCATTAGACGTGGCTGAACATCAAACTCCAGCGGAGTACCGTCTAAGACCACATTGACCATAGCAGCATGCCTCCTAGCGAGTTCTGCAAATCCAAAATCTAACATCGCCGTACTGTCCCGATCCCGGCTGTCTCGATTGGGTGCATTCATTGCCACAGCAATTATTCGCCTTCCATCGCGGTAAGCGGTAGACACAACACAAGAACCCGCTCTGTTCGTAAACCCTGTTTTAAATCCGTCTGCGCCAGGATAATGTTGAGCACCGTTCTGGATAAGTCTGTTTGTATTGCCCCTGGCAACGCCATCAATTGTGAACGATCGCGCTGAAGTAATCCGCAGAATATCAGGGTGTCGCTGGATAAACTCTCGAACCAGCATAGCCATTGAATGGGCAGTTATGTAGTTTGGATCCAATCCATGGGAATTCCGAAAACTGGCATCAAGACCAAGGTTACTTGCAGTTTCGTTCATCAATGCGACAAATGCACTCTCTGTGCCCGAAACATGTTCAGCGAGAACTACAGAACCTCCGTTGGAACTTGGAAGCATGATAAGGTGCAGCAGAGCATCTACACTATAATATGTACCGGCCCGAATTATTCTCTCAAAGGGTGTTTGGGCCGCATTACGGCTTGCCCGAATCATTGTGTCCATTGAAAGGTTACCCGCAGCTATTTCTTCATACACAACAAACGCAGTTTGAACCTTAGTCATACTTGCAGGTGCTCGCCTCGTATATGCGTCACGCTCGAAAAACACTTCACCAGTATCAAAATCGATAACCACTGCTGCCTGTGAAGAAACCTCCAGATTGGCTTGAACTACAGCTGTCCATGAAGCCACCAAGAAAACGAATAGAGATACTGCAGATAGACTTTTTAAAACTCTTATCAAGTTTTTCCTCCTTTGTATACATAATTATTGCATACCTAATTATAACCATTTTATGTAAAATGTCAAAAAGGCCTGAGCAGGATAAACCCACCCAAGCCTTTGTCCGACAATCTTATACAGTGACAGCAGCCTCTTGTCGAGCAAGTGACATTGCTTCCTTCCAAGTATCGCGAAATTCACGGAACATATCTCGAATCTCATTCATTATTTCAACATCTTTACTCATATTCGCTTCTACAAGGCGGCGATACATATAGTCGTACAAGCTATTCAGCTGATTAGATATCTCGTACTGAAAATCCAAAGTTATCTGGAACTCTCGCAAAATATCCTGTACACGGATTATCAGCGAGTTTGTTTTTTGGTAGTCCTTGTTTTCCACTGCATCAATAGCTTGATTCATAAATTTTAGCGCGCCTTCGTATAGCATTAAAGTCAATTCTTCTTTCGACGCCGTAAAAATGGCATCGTTTTCAATTTTTTCATATGGGTTCTTTAAAGCAGCAGCCATAAATCACCTCTACCTAAATTTAGTGCCTTAATTTTGTTCTATGCAATATAAACAAAAATAAGGTGCGGCACTGAGTATCCTAATCAAAAGACTGGGCACTCAAACACCTACGATACACTAAAGCGGCTTTGATTGTGGCATAGCCAACTTCAGTTTTATACAGGTCGACAATTATTCTCCCCAAAACTCATCAATATATTCGCATCAAAGCAGCCCAAAAAATGTTGAAATACATATTACACGCATTTCAAGCGATCAATTATCAAAGGCGTCAGACTGAGGTTTGCGATGGGGAGACAATCACTGTTTGAGCCCGCAGGGCGAGTTTGATTGTCTTCACAGCGCATTCTCAGTCTGTCGCCGATCCTTAGCGAAAATACTCTAATCGCTACTTACCTGCTTTGCTTGTAAAACCCTTGGGTTATTGTCCCATTATAGGCCTGATTAATGTTTTTTCCGTTTTTAAGTTGCTTTATACGTGCTTTAATACCCTTTAACATTTCAGGGGTCTGTTTTGCTATTTGCTCATCTAATTCTATTACCTGCTGAGATATTTCTCTTATTCGATTCAATAAAACGTCAGAGCCTTCTTCTTGCGCAGCTTCCTTAAGCTTCAAATCTATGGCCTTTAACTTGGATATAATTGCTTCGCGGCGTGCTATAAGTGTGATATAGTTCTCTTCTATGTTACCTTTCGATAAATCTGCAGCTTCAGTCAGATCTCTTATCCGCAGAAGAAGAGCAAGTTTTTTTTCAAGTAATTCCACTTCACTCACTACAATCTCCATACCTTAGAATCCCAACTGTGCTTGTATATATGCCATTTGATTATTTGAGGCAGTAACTGCCTGCTCCATTCGTGAAAACATCGCGAACAAATTGTTTTCCCGTCTTTCCAGCTGCCTTCTCATTTCAGCGATACGATCATTTTGTTCTCTCATTGTCCTGTACATCTGACTGGTAGTTTCAAACAAGGCGTCGCCCCGTATTCCGGCGCGCAAAGTTATCGAACCAGAGGTCCCGACTGCATTGTTAAGGATATCATTAATCCGCTCGGAGATACCTTGTTGTGCCATACGCTCTCTGTCAGTAAACCCTGCCCTAAAAGGTATCGAAGCAGACTTAGTAAAGAGCTCAGCTACATCCTCACCCCTGGTCTCCAAAAACCCCCTTAGTCTCTCTTCATTGATCTCTAACCTTCCACCATCCCTGAAATTACTGGTTGTAGATATTCCGATCTCATGTAAAAACAGAGTAGTTCCATTATCTAATTCGACTGGTTGAAAAAGCTGTGCACGCAGTGTTGTAGAAATCCCTTGCAAAATATCATTGTTGTGTAACAACCCTATTCGAGCTTGCTCTTCCCAATTCTCTATATCCCGATCACGCATTTCCTCTTTTTGCCACTCCATTAAGGGTTCGAAAGTACTAAACGAATCCCGCCTGGGTCTGCTAGTTTGCCAGGAGGCATAAAGTTCTTTAAGCATCTCATTGTATGCATCTATAAAAGCTCTAATTGTTTCGAGGGTACCGTCTATATCATTAGAAACTGAGATTGTAACTGGGCCGCCATTAACTGGTTCTCTAACAGTTTCACCGAGACCATTAGTTGTCGCAATGGAAGTTACTTGCGTAAGATCCATATTGATTCCAGCAATGTGTATGTTGTTACTGTTACGTGTAGTTTCGATGCCATTAAAAACAAAGTGCGCATCTCGTGCTCTTTGTTCATCTGTTTGATATAAGCCCAGGGTAGTCCCTAAAAACCCATCAGTGTCGATAATTTGCATAGTATTAGCAGTTCCAGTGTTCGTTGATTCCAGCCTAAAGTTTTCATTAAGCGTATCTACGAGCATCCTAACACCGATATTTGCATTGGATACTTCATTGATCATTTGTCTTACAGTTACATCATCTGCAAATGTAAACTGCCGGCCATTTATTTCAAAACTTACTGATCCAGCTATTCCAAATGCCTGCTCCAGTGTTTGGTTCGTATCCATGCTGGTTGAAGTTCCGGCTGAAAATCCAAAGTCATTCAGGGCATTGGTGGGCTCAATTAACACAGGACCCGAAAAACGCAGCAATTGCAGTGTATCACTGCTGCCTGCATTGATAACAGTCACTGTACTGTTGGTACTTCCGACGCCAAATACGATTCTGCCGTCAGCATTTGCAGATGCCCTAAAACCATTTGTCAAGGGTGGATCCAGCTCAGATACGGCTGTATTAATAACAGCCGCAACTTCTGCTGCAGTAGTCATTTCTGGGTTTAAGTAAAAAGAAATAATTGAATTTTCGCCATCTTGACCTATACTAAGGCTGAACTCCTGCCCATCTTCAGGGAAGTAAGGAAAATCTGTATCAAAATCTATTTCGTCTCCTGCCGTTTGTGCTGTATCTCTGTGAACCCCTCCATGAAGAATTAGTTGATGCCCGGGGTTTGCGGTTATATTCAAGCTTCCGTTGGCACCCATGTGCACATAAGCTTTGGGTACATTAGTGCCACCTATGATTGATCTGCCAAATGCATTATCCAACTTTTCCTGCAGCATACTGCGAAAAGCTTCTGCACCATTGCCGGCACTGCTTAACGCAGCCAATTCGCTATCAGAGAATGATATGTCCCTAGCTAAGCCATCTAACGAAACATGAAAGCCGTCTCCGGGTCTTAAATTCATAAAAACATTAGGGTCATTCCAGTTTACAGTACTCACGATACTTCCGCTTGCTGTTCCGGACGCACTGGTAAAAGTATCTCTTGCTGCCAACTGCAACACATCTAATGTAAACTCCCCTGTTTCTGCATTAGCGGAATTGGTGACCCTAACTGCAGCAGAGGCAACCCCTAGCATGTTTTGAACTGTATTGCTCCTTCGCTGGAATGTGGAAGATAATCTAGCACTATTCGGTGCACCCAAAGCTAGAAAATCGGCCTGAAAAGTGCGAAGAGTATCTGAAATATCAAAATACGCATCTCGCCTCCACATTGTCAGCTGGTTTTGCTGTCTTAATCTATCCAACCTCATGCCTTCTGCCCTCATAATAGCAGTAACCATGGATTGAGTGTCTATGCCAGACAAGCCAGTAAAGCGCATTTGGCTAGTAAATACAGCCATATTAATATCCCTCCTTTATTTCGGAATGCTCAGACTAAGGCTAGTATAAAACAGTCATACCGGGTTCCCATGAAATCAGCCAATCTCAGGGGATTGCGGGTCAAGCCCGCAATGACGTTTCGTGGAACCTTTAATCTGAGCAGTTTATCAGACTGGGTGGGGGTTTTTCTAGTATCTAGTATCTAGTACCTAGTATCTAGATCAGACCTCAACCGTTTCTAATGGGGCTTCTTGTTTGATCAACTTGCTCATGTGTACAGTTTCCTCACTGGGAACGTAGTCGTGCTTCTGATAAAATGCAAATGAATCCATGTGCCGCTGAGTAAACAGGGTCATTATTTTTACATCCGATTCACGGAGCCTATTTTCCACCTGCTCTAAAAAATGTGAACCCAAACCCATGTGCTGATGCTCTGGCTCAATGAAGAATTCATTTATTTTATATCCGACACTCATAAAATGGTTTTCTCTTTGTCCCAAGCAAACCCCTACAATACAATCATTTTCCTTCAAGACAAAGCCCTGTGAATTAGGCGAATTCTCTATGTCTGTTAAGTATCGGTCTGCCTTCTCCGAATCAAGCCAACTAAAGTTAAAAGGCTCAGCTGAATAAACCTTAATAAATAGCTCCGTGCAGATTCCCTTGTAATCTTGGGTATAATCTTCTACAGTTAAGTTATTTGCCATAACATCCTCATTTCATAGGCATTCGGACAAAAATAACTGGTCAAGCCAGCGAGGAATGCCTTAGTTTTTTTCTTTAGTCGTGTCCATGTACGGAATTATTTATGCATCGACAGCCTTAAAATTGAGATAATAATATAAAAAGCATGTGAAGGACGGTATATCTTTATGAATGAGAATTTGCTGGATAAGATTGAAACGATATTCCTTGTAGAAAATATGCATATAATGACCAATGGCATAGTAGCCAGCGTTATCCGCAAAATGCGCTTCTTGGAGGATACATGGGGTTACAAGCCACTCCTTTTAGTTGGCGGCTATAACATAGAATTGCTGCGAATGAATGTAATGATGAAATTCGGAGGTCAGAAGCAAGATCAAAATAAGTTTACCGAAAATGCCAGGATATTAGGTGTTTTTGATCATTTCCAAAAAGCGTACGCCCCTAGTGTGATCGAGACCGATTATGGTCTAACTTTGGGAGAAGGGGAAACCAGTACAGATGCAGAGAATGGCATTTATGATATTTATAAAGACGGCGAACATGTTCGCAAGGAATACTACACTGGCTTGTTTGGCCGCCTGCGAAAAGTTGAGCGACTTGTTGACGGAAAAGTCCACAAGCGTATCTTTTATGACGACGCAGGCTGCATAAGCAAGATTCAAAGCGTAGATTTAGATAACCAAGATTATTATCCAACCGAGTCCTATTACACAACCGACAAAACTTTATGCATTAAAGCGGAATATGACTATGGCAAAGATGATACTGGTGAAACAAATTTGCTCCGCAGGCTCTGGCTCTATGATAAGAACGGTAACGTTGTAAAAGAATGTACATCACTCGCTGAACTGGCTGCATGTTGTCTCGATGAGATCTGTAATGATCCACAAAAAATATATCTGATCGTGGATGAAGCGGGAAGGTACACTGCTGCACCTTTAGCAGTTACGCGCAAAAATGTTTTCCGCTGCTGCATTGTCCACAATATCTTCTTAATTAACTCTTATGATTTGAGCAGCCCGCCTCAAGCCTTTTATGAACACTTATGTGAACACAGAAACGAGTTTGACGGCATAGTTTTCCTGACTATGACTGAGCGCACAGACTTTATAAGAAAATACCCTGGATACGATCCAAGAAAGGCTTTTGTAATACCACATCCCTATCCGTATCCTATTCGGTATACCAGTTTCGAAAAAAGGGATCACAAAAAAGCTATTATGATTGCCAGGTTTGATAGAACGAAGCAGATCCCACATGCGATTAGCATCTTTAGAGAGGTAGTCAATAAAGTTCCAGATGCAATCTTAGAAATATATGGTTTCGGAATGACCGAGGAAGAAGAAAAAGTAGACAATCGAATAAAAGAATTGAATCTAGAAAACAATGTTAGGAAAATGGGGTTTACGAACTATCCAGTTGAAAAAATACGTGGTGCATCAGCATTTCTGATGACTAGCCTTGTCGAAGGCATGCCATTAACATTAATAGAGAGTATTTGCAACGGCTGCCCCGTTTTCGCTTATGACATAAACTACGGCCCTGCAGATACTGTGGTGGATCGCATGACGGGTTTTTTGTTTCCTAGGGGCGATGGCAGGGCATTCGCTGACAAGCTTATCGAATATTTTTCGGATATTGAGTTACAACGCACTATGAGCGAAAACTGTTATAAAGATGCGGAACGTTTTGGTGTCCCAAGGTTTATTTCACGATGGTATTCATTTATGGAAAGCCTATATTTTCGGCGCAGAGAGATGATATTGAAAGAGATCAGTGAAGAAAATATCGCAGCAACGGGAGGCCTAAATGGCGGAGATTAGTTTATGTATGATCGTCAAAGATGAGGAACACAACTTGGCTGACTGTCTAGATAGCATTGTCGGTGCCGTGGATGAAATAAACATCATTGATACCGGCTCTTCAGACAAAACCATGGAAATTGCAAAGATGTATACAGAGCGTGTTTTTTATTTTGAATGGATAGACGATTTCTCAGCAGCACGTAATTTTTCTTTTGAGAAAGCTACTAAGGATTTTATTATGTGGCTGGATGCAGACGATGTTCTGTCTCGCGAGAACTTTTCTTTGTTGCTAAAACTCAAAGAAGAGCTTAATGACGACATTGACTATGTAATGATGCAATATCGGACTCTTAACGAAGATGGCAGCCCATCCCTGATTTTCCCTAAAGTTAGAATTACGCGCCGTGCCATGAACATAAGATGGCATGGCACTGTGCACGAAGACCTTGATGCGAGGGGATACGGGATGAGTGTTGACATATGCATTTATCATAAATACAAAGATCTAAAACCTTCGCGGATCCGCAACATGAGAATACTGAAGAAAGAGATTGAAAACGGCAAAGCGGACTACAGAATATATTATTACTATGGTATGGCAAGTTATTATGAGGCGAGTTATCGTGAAGCAGAGAAGTATTTGAGTATGGTTGTTGAATCGGGGCATACAGACAGCTTTGATCCTATTGAATTGTATGTAGCACTCCATAGCATATACAAAATATGGGGTGATTTGGGTAAATCACTCAGTATACTGGAGGACCACGAACACTTGATGAAAGATAAATCTGAATACTATTGTTGCGTGGGATTGTTTTATAGGGACTGCCTGGATAGAATCGATACTGCATGTGATTTGTTCAAAACAGCACTAACCTGTAATGGCACATTTTTAAGAAATGAGTTGAAAGGACAGCAAAACCCCGAATTTTATTACTATATACCTAATATGCTTCTTGGCAAAGCCTATATTAGCTTGCAAAAGCCGGAAGAGGCGGCAAAGTATTTTAAACAGTCGCTTGAGTATAAAAAAAGTGATGAAATCAAGGATCTAGTCGAGAAATTAGATCAGATTATTGAGATGAAGCAACTCGTCCTAGTCTAGGGGGCTAGAGACTAGAGATTAGAGATTAATCTCTAGTCTCTAGTATATTACCGTTTTTTTACATGTATATGACATAAATTACATTTCATATAATGTTGGAACTTTTTCAAATGCAAACACGTATTGAGTTATGAAGGGTTTCCTCTGATGTCATATTTATTATGCAGTACTGTCATATGCAATATGTAAAACTAATGGGTTGTTATGTTGTCTTCTTGCGTCTTTATATCCTACATATATGCCCATGTTTAGAAAACCCATCTCAAGAACATGCAAATATGCTGAATCTTCTTATATTTCACAGCATTTCATTGTATTTCAGGATGTACATTACACAAAAATAATGAATCAGCAATGAAACTGTCATACACAAACACAAAACATCAGCATATAATGCGTAGTATACTGGAAGGTGGTGAATCCTACTCAAGTCACATGTTAATGTATCATACATATTTCAAGCAAGCACGTCATTAGATTTGCTTAGAGTATGAAAATTAGAGTTATGGTTCATGCTAATTATGAAAGGAGTTTATGATGAAATCTAGAAAAACGAGAATATCTGTAGCAGCGTTAATAGCAATATTAACCCTAGTTGTTCCATTTATAGGCGTATCCGCATCCACTGGCGCCGGTCCAGCACCTGCTGACTATATTATAACTAATATGGGTAATGGACTGGAGTTAAGGGTTAGCCCAGCTAATCATGTTGAGTTGAACAATCCAGCTGATACTGCTTGGAGGATAAACAGGAGTACCAACCCATACTTCTACACCATTTTGACACCCGATGGAAGGCATGCATTAACCCTTGCAGATGATGGCAGTCTCTTTTTGAGCCCTCCAATGAGCCTTGCAGATGCGAATCGAGCTAGGCAGCATTGGCTAATTAGGCGGACGACCGGCGATGTGTATTTTATTGAATCGTTGCACGGCGAAGATGTGCTTAATCCAGGGGTAACCCCGCTAGCTATATACCGGGGATTTCATGCCAATACCTTAGCCGCATCAGTACCTGGAGCGGTCTCAGTTGAGAGTGCTCCCACTGTAGGGGCTCGAAACAACCAGTTTTTATGGAGGTTAACCACGCCTCCTGTGGCTCCGACGCCACCACCAACTCCAACTGTAACACCAGAACCAACACCAGGCCCTGGCCGGGAAAGGATGCCTGTACCTACAGCAAATTTTGCTAGTGGCAGCGTAATCAGGAGTAACCAAACGGTAACTTTACATCCACCCGCACGATTTACAAACGCGAGGGTTGTATATACGTTA
>Ga0123355_10022392_pt1 | contig 10130 bp, 10 predicted proteins | sample TergutEmb28metaG_3_FD_89872 | JGI IMG/M metagenome (GOLD analysis project Ga0123355, IMG submission 89872) | Embiratermes neotenicus P1 segment gut microbial communities from Petit-Saut dam, French Guiana - Emb289 P1 | ecosystem: Host-associated > Arthropoda: Insects > Digestive system > Gut ...
CGTCTTTCCCCTCCCCAGAGGGGAATTTTTATACGTATAGTATTTAATTCCCCTCCTGCGGAGGGGTGGCGCGAAGCGCCGGGGTGGTCTTGGCTTGGCATGTGCTAGAATTAGACTGACGTGAGCCCGGAATGACGGTAGGGGGTGCATTTATGCATTCTTACCCATACAGCTCTTGATATTCCTCCCGAGTAATGGTCACCTTCCGGGGCTTTACTCCATCCTCCGGACCTACAATCCCACGGGTTTCTAGCTCATCCATCAGACGAGAGGCACGATTATATCCTATCCTAAACTGCCGCTGAAGCATACTAGTGGAGGCCTTGCCCTTGGTCAGTAAAAAGTCTACGGCTTCGTGGAAGAACTCATCTACTTCTCCTTCAATATTGGTCTTGCCTGGCATGGTTACCTGCTGAATCATTTCTGTTGTGTATTCCGCCGGTGCCTGAGCCTTTAGGAAGTTGACTATCCCTTCGACCTCATGGTCGGAAATAAACCCGCCCTGTATACGCACGGGCTTATTATTCCCCATTGGATGAAAGAGCATGTCACCCTTGCCTAGTAATTTTTCTGCTCCATACATATCAATAATTGTCCGGCTGTCTGTGCCACTGCTTACGGCAAAGGCCAGCCTGGAAGGGATGTTTGCCTTAATAAGGCCTGTGATAACATCTACAGAAGGCCGCTGTGTAGCCACAATCAGGTGAATACCAGCAGCACGGGCTTTTTGAGCCAGGCGGCAGATGGATTCTTCCACTTCGCCCTTACATGACATCATCAAATCCGCAAGCTCATCTATAATTATCACGATTTGGGGTAGCTCAGCTTCGTCGCTTTTGGCTTTAAGCTTGTTAAATCCCTTTAAATCCCTACAGCCCGTTTCGGCAAACATATTATACCGGGTTTCCATTTCGCTAACAGCCCAGCTTAATGCCCCTGAGGCCTTTTTCGGGTCTGTCACTACAGGAATCAACAGATGAGGTATACCATTGTAGACGCTAAGCTCTACCACCTTAGGGTCAATCATAAGCAGTTTAACTTCATCAGGCCGGGCTTTATATAGAAGGCTAGTGATTAACGTGTTAATGCAAACACTTTTTCCGCTACCCGTAGCACCGGCAATGAGTAAATGAGGCATCTTGGCAATATCTGTTACTACTGGCTCACCTGCGATATCCTTGCCTACGGCAAAGGCCAGCTTTGAGGGGTAGTTGATAAAGTGCTGTTCTTGGATGATTTCCCTCAGGTACACAGGTTGCGACTCTTTGTTGGGGATTTCTATCCCAACAGCTGACTTACCTGGTATGGGTGCCTCGATGCGTATGCCTTGAGCAGCCAAGCTTAAGGCCAAATCATTGGACAAATTGGCAATGGACGCGACCTTTACTCCCGGTCCCGGAGCCAAATCATATCGGGTTACAGTTGGCCCTACACTTACCTCCACTACCTTTGCCTCGATACGGAAGCTGCTCAGGGTTTCTTCCAAGATACGGGAATTTTCCAATATCTGAGTCCGTGATTCCGCCATTGATTTATGAACCGGCGGCTCATTGAGTAAGCTCAGCGGAGGAAGCTGAAAATCATCATAGGAAGGAACGGAGCTATATGAAATAACAGGCGCACTCTGAGGGGGTCTGCCTCGGATTATCGGCTCAGGGGCTTGAGGTGCCGGGAAGGAAACTACCTTTTGAGGAGGTTGTGCTTCTTGCTTTGGTGGATAAGCGTAGTGATATTCATTGGACTCCTCAGCCATATCTTCAAGTGGTTCTTCGACTAGGCCTTTGACAACGGGTGGGTCTGCATAAAACTGGTTATCCGGCTCTTCCTCATCAGGGAAAAGAATCAGCTCTGGAGGCTTTTTTTCAATTGTGCGCCTGGAGAATAGTGGTCCTTCTCCTGACTCTCGCTTCATGGCTTGCGTAACATCGGTACCGTCTATTTCCTCTTGAAACAGCCTTACCGGGGGTAGGTCCGGATCCTCATAATCAAAGTCGTTTTCCATCTCGTATAAATCAGGTTTTTTACCCTTTCTGGGCTTGTGGTCATAATCATTGTCATAGTTGCTATAATCGTCGGGCAGGCGAGCATAATGGTTTCTTGCTCGGCTTGCAACAGAGCTAACGGCACTGGCTCCTTGAGAAACTAAAGCAATAAAAGAACGCCCCGTTATTAGCACTGTGACAATTAAAATTGCCGCAGTAAGTGCTACAACGGAGCCAACATTGCCAAGAATTGCATATAAAAGCTCCCCAAAAAAAGCACCAGTAAGCCCTCCGGAAGTCCGACCACCTTCTGAGTAAACTTCTCCTAGTAGCGCAAAAAATCCCAATTCTTCAAAATCATGTGAATTAATTATATGTAACATGGAGAGAATAAGCACGTACAGGGTTATGGAAAGGCCGATTGGCAGGCGTATGTTGCGGTTAATAAGTATAGTGATGGCCACCGCAATCAATATTATAGGAAAAAGAAATGCCCCAAATCCAAACAATCCAAAAAAAAGATTTGCGAAAAGTCGCCCCACAAACCCGATGGTATCGGTTACAAAAACACTTAGGAAAAGCAGGATGCCAAAGGCAATCATAATCAAGCATTTTACTTCTTTGTTTATAGCACGGTCAGCAGGCTCTGGATTGGAAGTCCGAGGACGCCCTACAGGACGGGGCTTTGGCTTGGAAGAGTGGCTGCTTTTTGACTTGTTAGGCATGGAATCTGCACCTTTTTCTGAAAGTATGTCTAAGATTTCGTCAAAAGTATAGCACCAATGAAGAAACATGACAAATATATAGTAATCATAGTTGAACACAGTGAAAGCGAAGCGGAAAATCCGCAATCTTCAAGCGGTTTTTCGATGAAGCTTGAGCTGATGTTCAACTTGATTATCTATAGCAAATAGCAACATAAACAAAATTCTTATTGCGACTCCTAAGTTTCGACAAAAACCAGTAATATGATTTCAAAATGTATAGGAGGATTGAGTTATGGACAGAAGGCTAGAAAAAGATCGCCTTGACGAAATCATCGGGAAGAATATTCGTCTTGAGAGAGAGTCTCGTAGGCTATCCAGAGATGAGCTTGCTGAGATGATGGATCTCACAAGTTCCCACATGGGTCTTATCGAAAGAGGCGAGCGGGGTGCTACTGCAGTTACCCTATCAAAACTTTCAAAAGCATTTGACATCCCTATCGACCATCTATTCACCAGTCCAAAGCCAGGTGGGTTGTCTGTTAGGGAAGAAGATGACGCGTTACCCCAGGCTAATCGCAAAAAAGTCCAAAGTCTAATGACATGCTTAAACGAAACAGAGCTGGAATTTGTAGTCCACACCATCAAGGGTGTAATCGCAATGAATCACACCCTGGGCGCAAAGGAATAATAAATTATTTGCATCACAACAACTATAGCCTATCAGTTCCAGCTGCAATGCTGAGAACTGGTAGGCTATTTTTTGTGTGGCCTCAACATTTAACGAAGGTTTTTGTATCGAATATCCACGCTGCCTTCCAACACAATGGGATAATCGCAACTTGTTGTAACTGTGATAAGTAAACGCTGCCCATCTATAGGCTGGACTGTTATTTGAGCAATGCCCCTGGCAATCTCCTGGAGACCAAAGCGCAAGCGTTGGAAATGGGCCTCATTAGTTGGGTGAGCATTAACATCAAAGTCGAACCTAAAATCATGTACATTCCCATCGGGGGCGCGCTGCCAAAGGGTAATTCTTTGCAAAGTACTGTCGCGGCCCACTCGCAAATCTATGGTCCTTGCCATTTCAGTATTTGATATAAGAGCATCCAGGGCAACCCGCGCATTTTCAAAGGCATTTTGCTGCGCTAGCAGCTCGGTTCCTCGCTCAGACACATGCTGCCAAATAAAAAACACACTCAAAGACAGTATCATCCAAATAGATAGCGCAATTACAGCCTCCAACAAGGAAAACCCCCTGGAGGTTTTCTTCTTCATCCTTCTCCCTCCAACACCCGCAGTGCCTCTTCGGCGGTTATATTTCCCATTTCTACATTTTTGGCTACGTTATTCCGTAGGCCTTTTTTCTTGCGTAGGTGTTGAGCTAGTTTTGCCGGATTTTTTACCATGCGAGATCGTAGCTCATCGTCGATAATAATGTACTCGTATACGGCCATACGCCCTTTGTAGCCGGTGTTGTTGCAGTGCCCGCAGCCTATGCCTGTGAAGACAGGAGTTTTGAGGTTTAGCTTTAATATGCTTCCTTGGCTTTCTGTAAGTCTTGCTGGGGTTTTGCAATCTATGCAAATCCGTCTTGCCAGCCGCTGTGCAATAATTCCATTGAGTGCTGTGGCTACGAGATATGATTCTATTCCCATATCCATAAGACGTTCGATTACACCGGCGGCATCATTTGTATGCAATGTACTTAGCACCACATGACCAGTGATTGCGGCTTGTATGGCTATCCGTGCTGTTTCTGTATCTCGGATTTCTCCAATCATAATAATGTCCGGGTCTTGACGCAGGATATGTCGCAGTGCATTGGCGAAATCTAGCCCGGCCATCCGCTCGACTTTTACATGGTTGACCCCCATAAGGGGATTTTCCACCGGGTCTTCTACAGTAATAATATTACGCTCCTCATGGTTGAGCTCTTCCAGGAATCCTGTAAGGGTAGTGGATTTACCGCTGCCTGTAGGCCCGGTCATAAAAATAGCCCCATGGGGTAGGTGAAACAGCCGAGTAAGTCTTTCCAGATCTTTTGGGAAAAACCCTAATTGGTCTTTTTTGGGTCTGGAGCCCTGGCCATAGAGTAGTCTAATGGCAGCCTTTTCGCCCAAGTGGGTGGGCATTGTGCTAAGGCGAAATTCTACATGTTCGCCATAGATATACATAGAAAAATGCCCATCTTGGGGCATACGTTTTTCTGATATATCTAAGTCGCCCATAATCTTGAGGCGGGAAATAATATTAGGCAGCAAACTTAAATCCACCATTGCAAAATTTATTAACTCACCATCTACTCGATAGCGTGCCTTTAAAGATGAGCCATAAGGCTCGATATGTATATCGCTGGCACGGTTGAGTATCCCAGATTCGATAAGAGAATCGATAAGCCGTACGGCAGGTGCCGCTGATAACTGCTCTATCAGGCCTGTGTCTGGGGTTTGGTACCGCTGTTTTAGCTTTTCCTCCACCAGAAACTGAGAAGCTATATTGTGCATAGCCTCTTTTCCATATAATTGATCAATCAATCGGCGTATATCTGTACCTCTGGCTAGCATTGGTACAATAAATAGACCTGTAATATCAGTTAAATCCATTATTGCTGGGATGCATAATGGGTCTTCCATGGCTACCCATAGATGACTGCCCTCTTGTTTAACAGGCAAAGCCGTGTAGCGGGATGCATAGTCATGACTTAGATGATGAGTAGGAAAGTCGGTAACGGCTGTGAGGTCAATAGTTTTAATTTCTGTAAAATCCGTATGCCCTTTCATCAACTTCCACCTGTACCGCCGACTACAAGCATCCGCTCACCTTCTGGCAGACTAGCATAGGCAGAGTGTACACTGTCACCGCTGCCGCTGATGTTTACTACTACCCCAAGCTCCGAATGGTTCTCCCAAGCGGCACCCTCGGTTTGGATATCCCCATAGCGCGCCCGTAAGAATCCTGCGGTTGTGAGGGTTTCCAATACCGCTTCCATGCCGGTACCCTCCGGTGTGGAGCCTCTTTCTGCCCGGTATAGCTCAATTGCGTTTTGAATCACCCGTGCAGATTGGATATCACTGCGAAGCCGTGCCCTGTCTGTTGTTGCGAAAAAGTTTGGAATCAATATTGCGGCGATTACAGCGAGGATTGCCAAGGCAATCAGTAACTCCAAGAGTGTAAATCCACTACATTTTTTCTTTTGCATAAATTATCCTCCAATCCACCCATTACGGGCGATTCCGTCACCAATAGAGCATGAAACAATCCCTTTATTGCGTTATTCTTACAAAACCGTCGCCAGTTCAAATGTAGGCAATATCACTGCAAGCATAATAATCCCAAGCCCTATCCCCAATATTAGGGTAATAATGGGTTCGATAAGCTTGTTGAGCCGTTTAATAGCTCGTTTATAGTCTTGAGAATAATAACTTTGGCATTTTTCTATGGTTTGTGGCAGGTTTCCTGTTTCTTCACCTATCCTTGCAAGGCTTATCAGCAGAGAATCTATATATGTGATTTCCCTAAGTGCTTCCCAGAAGGGTTTACCTATCTCAAGATAGGCGGATATTTTTTTGATATCGTTTTTTACACGTAAATTATCCATCACATCCATTGTAAGTGGGAGAGCCTGAGACACAGGAAGCCCTGCAGATAGCAAAAGATGCAAAGACTGAGTAAGCCGGAAATTTACACCTTTTCGGATTATAGGAATGCGTAATATAACCCGTCCTAAGGAAACTCGTCCTATGGTGCTTCTAAAAAAGAGGATTAATACAAAAATCAACATCCCAATACCAATAAATATCCAATGCCCATGGGTTGTTACGACCTGGGATACCTGGAGTAACCCTCGGGTCAAGGTAGGAAGAGGCACACCCGTTGCTGCAAAAATCCGGCTATACCCAGGCAAAACAAATGTTATCGCCATAATGATTACACCAAGCATGAGGATGGCGACAGCAACGGGATATACAAGAGCCGCAGTAAGCTCATCCTTTGTTTGGGCTTGGTCTTCGTAAAAATCAGCCATTTGCTCCATGACCTGAGGTAATTTTGCCGTGGCCTCACCTATAGCAACAAAGCCGCAAAAGAAGGCTGGAAAAGCACCTGCAGCCTTCAATGCTGAAGAAAAGCTCTCTCCTTGTTGTACGCGGGCATTTAGTTTTGGGAGGTGTTTGCGTAATCCCCGCCCAGGCAATTGTTCTGCTACAATAGCTAAGGCAGTTTTGATGGGTATGCTGGCACCTAGCAAAAAAGACAGCTTGCGGCAAAAAACAGACAATTCCCTAAGGGGAGCTTTGGGGGTATAATTTATTTTAAACAAGCTGAAAACATCCCTATGCCATATAGAGACAGGGATAGAATCTTGATTAGCAGATGATTTAGTGACTTGAGGCTCTATCGGCATATGGAAAAACCTCAATCTGTGTAATAATCCGAGGTAATATTTTCTACTCGTGGTACAATATGTAAAATTCTACAATTTCTCATATCCTTCGACCAGTAGCATTGAGTGCTTTATGCATTTTTCAATATGAATCGGCGGTGGTATTTTGCTTTATCTGGATATATTTATTGCTTTTTTAAGAAGTGGGCTGCTTTGCTTTGGAGGGGGTCCCGCTTCGATTCCCTTTGTTCGCAAAGAAGCGGTGGAGATTTATAAATGGATGAACGACGAGGAGTTTGCCGAAATCGTAGCCATTGGCAACACATTGCCTGGGCCGATTAACACAAAGATGGCCGGATACATTGGCTATAAGGTGGGCGGGATTTCTGGGGCCCTTGCAGCTCTGGTTGGTGCGGTAATTCCTACGGCTGTTTTAATGATAATACTGATGACAATATTGAGACACTTTGCGCATGAGCCATGGGCTAGGGGTATGAGCAGCGCGATGGTGCCTGTTGTTGGAGTAATGCTTGGTATTGTGACTTGGCAATTTCTTGTTATTGCAGCAAAGGGACTTGGCTGGCCGATTACTTTGGCTCATATTATAGTGATAGCTGCGCTGATTTTTGTTGTGCCTCACCCGGCTATTATCCTTGCCGGGTTATTTTTGTGGGCTCTGGTGGGGCAGGGGATATACGAGAGATTCTTTCCTCCACGTGCAAGTAAAAAAGAGCCTGGTGAGGATGAAAAATCATGATTTACTTACAGATATTTTGGGTATTCTTTGTCGCCAATATTTTGGGATATGGGGGCGGGCCTTCAATTGTACCCCTTATAGAGCACGAGGTTGTGGCGGTATATGGTTGGATGTGCAGCGTGGAATTTGCCGAAATTTTCGCAATGGGCAATGCCCTTCCCGGTCCCATTGCGCCCAAGATGGCGGCGTTTATCGGCTTTGAGATGGGAGGAGTCCTTGGAGCATTTTTAGGGCTTGTGGCTACAATTGGGCCATCTGTTGTTCTCATGATACTAATGATGGGATTATTGAAGCGGTATAAGGATTCACCTCAGGTACAGAGGCTAACCAGATATATAAGGCCGACTATTGCTGTTCTGATTGGGGAAATGGCAGTGAGAAATTTAATCGGTGCGTGGACAGGAATTGGGCCCGTGCATCTGCTGGTATTAGTCGGCGTTAGTTTGCTATGTCTTACGAAGCTTAAAGTGCATCCGGCTTTTATGGTGTTGGGTGCATTGATATATGGAGCGATTTTCTTAGGATATTAGCTGCTCAGGACGTGCAACAAACCATTCCTCCTTCATACAATGTATTAACTAATCGAGGCAATTGAAGGAGGCATTGTATGGACAATAACGGCGTAGGTTATGTAGCTGATCAAGGCAGCGATATTATGATGATTTTATTACTCATGATGATGATGAACCCAGGTATGATGGGTGATAATATGATGCTGATGGTTCTTCTTATGATGATGTTTACCGGTGGCAGCATATTCTGATTCAGAAAGTAGATGTGGGAAGCGTCTAAACGAAGCTGTAAAACAAAATTACAAAGCCCGCCTCATCTCCCCCATGACTAAAGACAGTGCAATGCACTGCAACCTACCGGGCGTACATAGATATACAATTGAATAAGCCTGCGCCTCATTGCTATGAAAAAAGACTTGTTTGCCATGTGGTAAACAGGTCTTTTTTTTGAGAAATGATACCATATGTGCTAATATGTGGATGCTGACAGGAAATTGCCATAAATTACATAATTGCTCAATATGAATATTTTCACAGGTAAAAGGAAACACACACTTGCGTTTGACTTTACCATACCCATAAGCTACACTTTTCTATAATCAAAAATTATACAAACGAGGAGAGATAGCATGAGTTTTTTGGACAGTGTTAAACAGCGGGCTAAGTCACAGCTAAAAACCATTGTCTTGCCGGAATCACTGGAACCGCGTAATCTCAAGGCTGCCCACCAGGTGTTGGCTGAAGGTATTGCCAAAATTGTATTAATAGGGGATGAAGCCGAGATAAAAACCGCAGCCAAGGCCGATGGGCTTGATGTATCTAGGGCAACATTTGTAAACCCAACCCCAGATTGCGGCCTGACTCAGGAGCTGTCCGTAAAGCTTGCAGATTTACGTAAATCCAAAGGCATGACGGAGGCACAAGCTCATGAGCTTCTTACAACCAACCCTATGTACCTAGGATGTATGCTTGTAAAGGAAGGCATCGCCGATGGTATGGTGGCAGGGGCTATTCATTCAACCGCTGATGTCTTGCGGCCTAGTTTGCAAATATTAAAGACCGCACCGGGGATATCCCTAGTGTCGTCTTTTTTTGTTATGGTAGTTCCCGGTTGTGAGTATGGAGCTGATGGAGTGTTTGTGTTTTCGGATTGCGGCCTTGTGCAGAACCCCAACGCCCAGGAGCTTGCCGCTATTGCCAAAAGCTCGGCGGATTCTTTTGCGGCACTTACGGGTATTGAGCCGGTGGTGGCTTTGCTTTCCCATTCCACAAAGGGTAGCGCAAAGCATGTCGATGTGGACAAGGTCGTCGAAGCTACAAAGATTCTTAAGGAAATGGCACCGGAACTCAAAGCCGACGGAGAGTTCCAGCTAGACGCGGCAATCGTCCCCGCAATTGGCGCAGCCAAAGCCCCAGGTAATCCTGTGGCTGGGCGGGCCAATGTGCTAATCTTCCCGGACCTTGATGCTGGTAATATCGCATATAAATTAGTAGAAAGACTGGCAAAAGCCGATGCTCTGGGGCCCATTACACAAGGTATTGCCAAGCCTGTCAATGACCTTTCCAGAGGCTGTAGTGCTGAGGATATCGTAGGAGTCGTTGCGATAACGGCGGTACAGGCGCAGGCATAGCCGGAAAAAAATCAATCATAATGCGAAAGAAGGAGTGAGGGGCTGTCTTGCTAAGCAAAAACCATGAATATCTATGCAAAGCCTGTCATTGCGAGCAAAGCGAAGCAATCCAGAAGGTTTGATTTGCTGGATTGCTTCGTCGCTTCGCTCCTCGCAACGA
>Ga0123355_10022393_pt1 | contig 10129 bp, 9 predicted proteins | sample TergutEmb28metaG_3_FD_89872 | JGI IMG/M metagenome (GOLD analysis project Ga0123355, IMG submission 89872) | Embiratermes neotenicus P1 segment gut microbial communities from Petit-Saut dam, French Guiana - Emb289 P1 | ecosystem: Host-associated > Arthropoda: Insects > Digestive system > Gut ...
GCTTATGCATTCGGCAAGCTCTTTCTCACCGGGCTGGGAGACTACTGGGGCGGACGGCGCAATTTTCTCATCGGCGTGGGGGGTGCGGCGGCATTCACGCTGCTGTTCGCGCTGAGCGGGGCGCTGCCCGTGTTCACCCTCGCCTGGATCGGCAACCGCCTCACCCAGTCCGTAGGCTGGGCGGGACTCATCAAGGTGTCCTCCAGGTGGTTCGACTACTCCTCCTACGGTTCGATCATCGGCATCCTGAGCGTCAGCTACCTGGTTGGCGACGCCCTCGCCCGCCAGCAGATGGGCGTGCTCATCGGGCACGGCTACGGCTGGCGCGCGCTGTTCGTGTTCGCGGCGCTCGTCGCCGGCGTCATGCTGCTTGCGAACGTGCTGTGGCTGCGTGACTCCCGTGCGCAGGAGGGCCACGCTGAAGCCACACCGAATCCTCTGAACCTGTTCGCGGCGACGGAATCCCGGCCGACGAGCGTCGGCGCACTGCTGCTGCCGCTCATGCGCAGCCGTGCGTTCCTGCTGGTTTGCCTGCTGTCGTTCGCGTGCACAATAATCCGCGAGGCATTCAACACCTGGACACCGATGTACCTGCGCGACCATCTGGGCTACAGCATCAGCCACGCGGCCGCCCTGAGCGCGATCTTTCCGGGCGTGGGTGCCGTGTCGGTGCTGGCGGCCGGCCCTCTGAGCGACCGCCTCGGCCTGAACGGTCGCGCGCTGCTGATGTTTCTGGGTCTCGGCGCCACGGCCGTGGCGCTGCTGGTGCTCATGTCCGTGCGGGTCGGCGCCGCCGGCTCGCTGCTGCCGCTGGTCGCCATCGGCGTGGTCGCCTTTTGTCTGCTCGGGCCCTACTCCTATCTCGGCGGCGCCTTTGCGCTCGACTTCGGCGGCAAACAGGCGAGCGCGGCCTCGTCGGGCATCATCGATGGCATCGGCTACCTCGGCGGGGTGCTGGCCGGAGACAGCCTCGCGCGTCTGTCGGTCGCCTTCGGCTGGGACGGCGTGTTCCTCACTCTCGCGGCGGTGAGCGCGGTGGCGGCACTTGGCGCCGGCGCCCTGCTCGTGCTCAACAGCAGAACCGCAAGGCCCGTGCATGCGTGAGTCCACCGACGTCACACGTGTCGCGGCGGCGCCGGATGCGCTTACCATCGAGTGGGCCAACGGCAGCGTTAGTGAGTTTGCGAGTCTGTGGCTGCGCGACAATCGCGCCGAGGATCGCGATGCGCACAGCGGACAACGGCTCGTCGACATCGCGGATCTGCCCGCGAGACCGCGCATCCGTTCGGCAGTGAGCCAGGGCGACAGCGTGCGCGTCGAGTGGGATGGCGAGACACGCGCCGCGTCCTTTGCGCTCGCCTGGCTCGCCGCCCACGCCTGCGGCAGCCCCCGCCCCCCCGAGCGCCGGGTGCGCCTGTGGCTCGAGGGTGCCAGGCTTGCGGCCGACCGCGACTTCGCCTGGGCGAGCCTCGAGGAGGTACGCGCCAGCCCCGCCGTGCGCCTCGCCTGGCTGACCCGGCTGCTGCAGGACGGTCTGGCTTTCCTCAGCGGCGTGCCGGCCACTGCGGCCGCGATCCTCGAGGTGATGCCGCTCGTCGGACGGGTGCTCGACACCAACTACGGGTTCACCTTCGATGTACGCTCGGTGCCGCAGCCGGAGAACCTGGCGTATTCGGATCTGGGCCTCGGCCTGCACACCGACAATCCCTACCGCGAGCCGGTGCCGGGCTTCCAGGCGCTGCATGCGCTGGTGCCCTCGAGCGAGGGCGGCGAGAGCCTGTTCGCCGACGGCTTCGCGCTCGCCGAGCACCTGCGCCGCAGTGCGCCGGACGCCTTCGCGCAGCTGAGCGGCACGGCCGTTCCCTTCCATTACTGCTCCAGGGATGTCGACCTGTACGCCGAGCGGCCGCTGATCCAGCTGTCGGCACGCGGCGAGGTAACGGCGGTGCACTACAACAGCCGCTCGATCGCGCCGCTCACCCTCGCCGCGCGCGACACCGCGGTTTTCTACGACGCTTACCGGCGTTTTGCGCTGCTGCTGCGCGATCCGCACTTGCAGCTGCGCACGCGCCTCGCCAGCGGCACGCTGGTCGTTTTCGACAATCAGCGCACCCTGCACGGCCGCAGCGCGTTTTCCTCCGCCCGTTATCCGCGTCATCTGCGCGGCTGCTACCTGAGCCGTGACAGCGTCTACAGCGAGACGGCGCTGCTGCGGCGGCAGCTCGCTGCGCCGGCATGAGTCTCGCGGCCGAAATTCTGGCGATCTACCAGGCGCGCGGCACGCCGGCGTATTTCGGCGAGCGTGTGTCGATGACCGCGCACGCTCTGCAGGCGGCACACTTCGCGCAGGCGGAGCAGGCAGCGGAGACGCTCATCGTCGCGGCGCTGCTGCACGACATCGGGCACCTGCTCGAGCAGCCGCCCGACGCCATCGAGGACTGGACGCTTGATGCGCGCCATGAGGAACGTGGCGCACGCTGGCTCGCAAACCACTTCGCTGCCGCGGTTGCCGAGCCCGTGCGCCTGCACGTGGCGGCCAAGCGCTACCTGTGCGCGAGGGATGCGGGCTACCGCGCGCGGCTGAGTCCCGCTTCAGTGCACACGCTGAAGCTGCAGGGCGGCCCGATGTCGGCGCACGAGATCGGCGCGTTCGAGCGGGAGCGGTTCTGGCAGCAGGCGCTGCGGCTGCGTCGTTGGGATGACCAGGGAAAGGTGGCGGGGCTGCGTACGCCCGCGCTGAGCGATTACGCCCCGCTCATCGAGCGCGCGGCACGCCCGGCATAGTCGCGCAATCGACAGCGATTGGAGGGCCGGCGCGGCGGGCGCCGGCCCTCCTCCCTGACACTACGGCAGCCTACATATGATTCGGACGCCATCCCTGCGGCTTCTCACCCTTGCCGTGCGAAACGTTGAGCGCCGGACCCGCGATGTGGTCATCCGGAATCGTCGGGGTGAGCTTCGGGGGGTTCTTGGCACGCTCGTGAGTCACGGCCTCGAACCCCGAGGCCAGCGCGATCAGCTTAGGCTCGCTGAACGCCGTGCCCATGAACAGCAGGCCGAGCGGGATGCCGAAAATGTTGGTGGCTGGCACCGTCACATACGGATATCCCCCCGGAGCACCGAGACCCGAGGCGCCGAAACTGATGCGATCGCCATAGAGCAGATCCGTTGACCACGCCGGGCTGTCCGTCGGCGCGATGATCGCGTCCAGGTGGAACTGGCTGAGCGCCAGGTCGACGCCATTGACCGTAGCCGCCTGGTCGATCGCGAGCGCCTGGTTGTAAGTCGTACCGACCGGCACGCCGAGATTGGGATCGGTTTGCGGGGTGTCCGCCCCGGGCAGCAGTGCCTGTGACTCGACGAAGATCTCCTGGGCAAAGAACGGCATTTCCGCGTCGGCATTGGCGTTGTCGAAGTCGATCGCGGTCTGCAGTGTGCCACCTGCCAGCGGCACACCGACACGCGTTGCGAAGTAGCTCGCCGCATCGCCCTTGAAGTCGAACTCCAGCACGAAGGTCTCGCCGGTCGCCGGCGGGAAGGTGAAGCCCGCCGCGTCGAGGTCCACGACGGTTGCACCGGCGGCCTGGAGCGCCGTCACCACCGCATCGAACGCCGTGATTACCGATGCCGGTGTGCTCGAGGGGCTGAACCCGATCTGGCTCCTCACCAGGCCGAGGCGCGCGCCCTTGAGAGCGTTGGGATTCAGGAACTGCGTGTAGTCGGAAGGGATGCTGGTGGGCCGCGTGAACCGCCCCTGCCAGCCGAGCGGCACGCCTCCCGTCGCGGCATCACGGCCGTCGAAGGTGCGGCTCTGGATGACGCCGAGCGCAACGGCAGCGTCGGCCACGGTGCGCCCGTGCGGGCCCACGGTGTCCTGCGTATGCGAGATGGGTACGACGCCGGCGCGGCTGGTGAGACCGACCGTCGGCTTGATGCCAACCACGCCATTGGCATTGGCCGGACAAACGACGCTGCCGTCGGTCTCAGTGCCGAACGACACCGTTGCGAAGTTGGCGGACTCCGCGGCACCGGAGCCGGAGCTCGAGCCGCAGGGATTGCGATCGAAGCCGTAGGCGTTGTGAGTCTGGCCTCCTACCCCCGACCAGCCGCTGATGGAGAAGAAGGAGCGGAAATTCGCCCACTCCGACAGGTTGGTCTTGCCGAGGATCACGGCGCCGCCCGCCCGCAGGTTGGCGGCCACGGTCGAATCCTGCAGCGGCGGGGTGCCCTGCAATCCCAGCGAGCCCGCCGTCGTCTGCATCTTGTCATGGGTGTCGATGTTGGCCTTGAGCAGCACCGGAATGCCGTGCAGCGGCCCCAGCACCTTGCCCTGGCGACGCAGCCCATCCATCTGGCGGGCGATCGCCAGCGCGTCCGGGTTCAATTCGATGATGGCATTGACTCCCACGTTGGTCGCAGTCCCCGGGTCGAGCTGCTGGATGCGATCGAGGTACGCTCGTGTCAGTTGCTCCGAGGTCAGACTGCCGGCCGCCATCTCGGCCTGCAGCTGCGCCACCGTAGCTTCGAGAAACGGGAAGTTGTCATTCCCACCAGCCTGCGCCGCGAATGGCGCCAGCAGCAATGCCACGAGGAGGACTCGTCCTGCCATGCGTTTCATGTTGGTTCTCCGGTTCAGACGGGAGCATGAGCGGAGCAGGAAGCGCAGTCATCGTTTTGTCTCCCCGCGCCGGCTTGTTGTTGCTTGAGACCCGTTGGTCAGTCGTCAGCGAGGCGCATGCTACGCGCGCGAAAAACCGACTTCAATCGCATGCCTGTTACCTGGGAGCGACAGGATCGTCGCAGTCGTTCCCGGCGCGCGGCGGAGATGCCGGGCCGCCCAGCGCTGCATGCGCTGCGCGGCCCCTGCAGTGGCAGCCGCACGGCAGCGATGCGATCATGACTGCATGAAGCTCGATCTCGACTTTGTCCGCGGGCAATTCCCCGCCTTCGCGGAACGCTCGCTCACGCGCCAGGCATTCTTCGAGAACGCCGGCGGCTCCTATGCCTGTGGCCCGGTGGTCAGCCGCCTCGGGGAATACTACCGGCGGCTCAAGGTTCAGCCCTATTACGCCTTTCCCGCCTCCACCGAGGCCGGCGAGTGGATGGATGCGGCTCGCGCGCGCCTGGCCGAATACCTGGGCGTCACACCCGCGGAAGTGCATTTCGGCCCGTCGACTTCCCAGAACACCTACGTGCTCGCGCAGGCCTTTCGCACGCTGCTCAAGCCCGGCGACGAGGTGATCGTCACGAATCAGGATCACGAGGCCAATAGCGGCAGCTGGCGGCGGCTCGCTTCACACGGGATCGTCGTGCGCGAGTGGCGGGTCGACCCGCACAGCGGTGAACTGGACGAATCGCAGCTCGAGCGGCTGCTGACCGAGCGCACGCGCCTGCTGACCTTTCCCCACGCCTCGAATGTCGTGGCGCACATCAATCCGGTGGCGCGCATCACGGCGCGGGCGCGCGCGGCCGGCGTCGTCACCGTGGTGGATGGCGTGGCGTGGGCGCCCCACGGGCTGCCGGACGTGCCGTCACTCGGCGCGGACGTTTACCTGTTCTCGCTCTACAAGACCTACGGCCCGCACCAGGGTCTGATGATCGTGCGTACCGGCCTGCTGAGCCGCCTCGGCAACGAGGGCCACTATTTCAATGAAGCGGATCCCGCCAAGCGCCTGGTGCCGGCGGGTCCCGATCATGCGCAGGTCGCTGCAGCCCGTGGTATCGCGGAATATTTCGACAGTCTGGACGCGCACCATGCCGGGCAGGACGGCGCCGCGGCGGCGAGCGGCCACCGCGCGCGCGCGGAGCGCGTCCGCCAGCTGCTGCGCAGCGCCGAGGTGCCGCTGCTCGCGACGCTGCTCGAATACCTGGCAGCGCGTCGCGACATTCGCCTGCTCGGACCGGCCGCCGCACAGCGCCGCGCCGCCACGGTGTCTTTCGTCACCGCAGCGAAGGATCCGGGCGCAGTGGTGAGGGAGCTGGCCGATCAGGGGTACATGGCGGGCCACGGCAACTTCTACGCCGTGCGGGTGCTCGAGGGCATGAACGTGGACCCGCTGCGCGGCGCGGTCCGCCTGTCGCTGCTGCATTACAACTCGCCCGCCGAGGTAGCAGGGGTCATCGAGGCGCTGGAGGAAGTGCTCCCGCGGCGTGCGCTCAGCGCGACCGGATGACGTCCTCGCCATGAGATCCATTGCCATCGCTCTGACGATACTGGGCGCCCTCCTGGCGAGCGCAGCCTCCTCCCGACAACACTTGATGTCGGCCGGCGATCTGCAGGACCTGTGTGCCGGCTCGGATCACGTCAGCAAGAACGTCTGTCGCGTCTATATCCTGGGAGTGACCGAGGGCATCACGGTTGGCATGCGCATGGCCGACGGCAAGACCAGCGGCGGTCGGCCGTGCATTCCGGACGGCGTCTCGGGCGACCTGCTGGAGCAGACCCTGAAAACCAGGCTCGATGATCTGACCGCCACCTCGGCGAAACGCAGGCTGGATGCCGCGGAGTTCATCGGCACTTCACTGGTTCACGCGTTTCCGTGTGCGCGCGCAGCACCCTCGCAGCATTGATTGCATCAAAGACGGGGAGCAGCCGACGATGAAGGAATTGTTGGCGTGCGCACTGGCGCTGAGCGCGGCGCTCGCGATCGGTCCACTGTGCGCCGCGACTCCGACAGCATCGAAGGACGGGCTGTATTTCCCCACGGCAGTGACGCAGACGGAGGCGGACGAATACACACGCTATGAGCTGCTGGAGCCGGAGAGCGCGAGCTTCAGGATCCGCTACGAGGTGACCGCCACCACACCGGGAGCCAGGGTGTTTTACAACCCCATCCGCAAGGGCAGCACGGCCAGTGAGGAAAGCGTTTACGACGCCATGCTGGGCACACCACTGCACTTTGAGGTGGTGAGCGGCACGCAGGCGGCCAGGGACCCGTTGATGCCGGATGCCAATCCGGCGACGGACTACATTAAGGTCACCCTGGCACGGCCGGTACCGGAGCGCGGCGGCGGCCGCGTCCTGATCGTCAAGACGTACAAGGACGCGAGCAGCTATTACCGCGACGGCAGGACGATCGTCTTCAGCCGGCCACTCGGGGTCAAGCGCAACAAGGTGGTGTTGCCGCCGGGCTATGAAGTGGTACGAGTGACCGTGCCCTCGCAGATCCTGACCGAGAGCGACGGGCGCCTTGCGATCAGCTTTCTGCACGCGGGAACGGGCGAGGCGCCGCTGGAGCTGCGGGCGGTCAAGGACGCGCAGGTTGGCGCGGCATCATTGCCGAGGGCCGCCACGGCGCAGCGCAGCTGGGAGTCACCGTTCGAAGGAGCGACGGAGCAGGAGCGGCTGTCCGAGCGGGCGCATCAGGACCGCTCGATCGTGTACTTCCTGCAGCAACCGCAGACTCATGCGTTCAGCCTGTATCACGATTACACCGAAACCCGTGCCGGCGTGAATGGCTATGCCAATGTGGTGCGTCAGGGAAGCGTCGCCAGCCACCCTTCAGCCACTATCCTGGACACCGGCGAGCAGCTGCAGGCGCGGGAGATGAGCGGCGCGCAGCTGATCGCGTCGAAAATCAACGCAGGCGAAACCGTTGCACCGACCGCGCGCGTGGTGGTGATTCCGTTCACGGCGCTGGCGGCGGGGCAGACGCTGCGGCTACGCATTGCGGAGACCTATACGGCGCCGGCGAGCTACCGGCTGGAAGGAGACGAGCTGGTGTTCGATCGCAGCCTGGCGAGACCGCGCAATGCCGTGGTGCTGCCATCGGGGTGGTACTGCACCTTCAGCGCAGCTCCAGCTACTGTGAGTCAGCTGCCGGACGGACGGGTGAGGCTCGACTATTGGGATGACCGTCCGGAGGCCGTGGATGTGCTGCTGAAAGCTAGGCGGCGGCTCGGGGAGTAAGATTGCTGCATGAACCGCCTGCTCGTCATCATTGGTGCCAGTGTCGTCGTACTGGGCCTCATGTGGTCCTTCTTCAGGCGGCTGCCGCTGTTTCGTCTGCCGGGCGACATCGTCATCGACCGACCCGGCGTCAAGTTCTTTTTCCCGATCACCACGATGCTGCTCATCAGCGTGGTGATTTCGGTCATCGCCTGGCTTCTGCGCAGGTGACCGTTCGGATACAGATGCCGCTGGCTGCCTGACGGCCACCCGCGCCGAGCGCCTTCAGATCCGGTCCGCGCCGAGCGCCTTCAGCCTCCCGTGCGCGCCATGCGCGAAGCGCCGACAAAGACGCGCTTGGGGATCATGCAGTGCACGCCCTTGCGGATGTCGACCACCTGCGTCACGCGGCAGTCGCCCACCATCGAGGTCAGCGCGTAGGCCTCCTCGCGGCTCATCGGCACGATCTTCTGGGTTGCGAGCCAGTGGACCGTCTGCTCGACGGCGATCTTCATCGCCTGATTCAAATCCTCGTCATAACCCATGAAGATCCAGTCCGTCCCGGTTTCCGCCCACGGCCAATCGGTCTTGAGGTCCTTGCGCACGATCGGCTGAATCTCGATCTCCTTGTAGGCACACTCGAGCGCCGTCAGGTTGACCTCCCCGTTCCCCTGGCGGCAGTGCGAGTCACCGGTCCAGATCAGGCCACCCGCAAGGAATACCGGCAGATACAGCGTGGCCCCCGCCTGTAGCTCGTTCAGATCCATGTTGGAGCCGTTCTTCCATGGCCGCAGCGTGCTGGTGCGCCCTTTGGCGTCGCGAATGGGCGGTCCGGCTTTCGCCGCGGGCTCGTTCGGGTCGACGCCCACCGCAAACGTCCCCGGAAAGGGCTTGAGGTCGAGCACGATTCCCGGTTTGAACTCCGTCTGCATCCGGGCCAGATCCAGCTTGAAGTAACGCACGAATCCTTCCGGAAATTCCGCCGCCAACAGACCGACGGTGGGAAACTCCTTGCCCGGGAGATTGAAGTTGAACGCCTCGGCTTTCGGCACGATCTTCAGGATGCGTACTTCCAGGGTGTCGCCCGGCTCCGCCCCGGTGACGAAGATGGGTCCGGTGATCGAGTGCGGACCGCCGCCGTCGTTTTCCTTGCGCAGGTTCACGATCTCGGCCATGTCTGTGCCCGGTTTGATCTGGCCGAGCGAGTGCGAGATCGTCTCGATGGACACCGTGTCACCGGAGTTGATGACGAGCTTCGGCTTCTCGTTGATGTCGTACCAGCCCCATTGCACGTTTGCCGGTGTCGCGGGCAGGTAATAGTGTCGCCCCGAATGGGGAGCGGGGGTGGTGTCGACTGCTGCACCGCTGGCGAAGACCAACGCGAGCACTGCCAGTCCGGCGATGGATGTTCTCATATCTGACCCCTGGGAGACGTTGGACTTTCTGTTGCTTGCCAGGCCTGGTCATTGTGCCATGCAATATCCTGCCGCTGACAGCAAAGTTTACCCACGAGGTGGCCGGCGGGCAGGTCGTATTCTTCGGCCGCTCGAAGAGCATGGAGCGACGCGAATCAGACTCAGGGCGAGCGCTGGTTCAGGCGATCGCTCCCCGTGAGCGGTGAGTTGCCTCCGCACGCCGCCGCCACCACCTCGCCGAGCTCGACGCGCTTCTGCAGGCTGACAGACCAGAACTCGTTGCATGCCCCGCAGTACGCTTCTATCGGGTAGCCACCCCGCAGCAATCTCGCGAGAATCGCAATGGTAAATCCGTCCTGCGGTTGTTGGCGCTTGCAGAACGGACATGTCGATGCAAAGGCGATTCCTGGCATATATTGCGACTCAGCAACCAAGTAACCGCAAAGCTACGCCCGGCGCGCCCGCAGCGACTATCGGCAAACCATCGGTGTGCACGTAGGCCGCTGCCGACGTCGCCGCGCACCGTCGCTTTACGCTGAATGGCGCCTGAACAATCATCAGGCACAGCCAAGGGAGAGGACTGCGTTGATCACGGCTTGTGTGCCACCACCCGCTGAAGCGGCCGGCCGGCGGCGCTCAGCGACGCGACTGCGGGTGCATGCGATCGTCCGCCTTGAAGAAGCTCCGGGCCAGCGCGACCAGTTGACCCTCACTCGGGTGGTCCAGCGTTTCAATGCCGGAGATGCGCGTGGCCACATCCGGGTGCCTGCGCTGGATGTGTGCCGCCAGTTCGTTCTTGGCGTTCGCCGGTCCGGTGATCAGGAGA
>Ga0123355_10022396_pt1 | contig 10129 bp, 7 predicted proteins | sample TergutEmb28metaG_3_FD_89872 | JGI IMG/M metagenome (GOLD analysis project Ga0123355, IMG submission 89872) | Embiratermes neotenicus P1 segment gut microbial communities from Petit-Saut dam, French Guiana - Emb289 P1 | ecosystem: Host-associated > Arthropoda: Insects > Digestive system > Gut ...
ATATATATATATATATATATATATATATATATATACACACAAAATATCTTGTAATTTTACAAATTTTATCCTGCTCAAGGATTCACTAATATGAACACATGTAGAAGACTGCTCCCCGGGCTCTCTCCTGAGTAAAATGAAGCCAGTTTAATGTTATTCTACCCTTAAGCCCACGCTTACGGATAATACATTTTCACGTTGCTGACTTAAATGTGTAAGCATTGATGATCGATAAATTAATACACTATTCTGGCGGCAGTGACTGCGGGGACTATTATCTCTGTGGATTGATGCCGCATGCGGTTTGGTAGGAGCGTACTTAGGTGCCTCCAAAAGTCAACAAATTTCTAGCAGCCAGCGTAGCGTCACATCCGAGAAGAAGATAATATTTAAATATGTCCATAATCCTTCAAAGCCCAGTGGTTATTATACAAACCACTTACTTTAACAGTAAAAATTTGCACCTTTCCCACAACTGTTCTTGCTACATGATATAGTGTGTCCTTATGGATGCAGATGGAGAAGACGACCTCAATAAAATGAGGGCAACTTCAAATATACATTGAACAAGACAGGCAAGGTACTATAACGTAACATAGAGGCGCGTCCGTGCAAATATTGTTGCAGTGGAAAAGCAGTATTACATAATATGAGAGTGTGTCAGCATCCTTAGCTATCCAGCATGTAATGCGCATGCGCAATTTGTCAACCGTGGCCTGCCCGGTTCTACAATACTTTCCCACGTTATATCACATGCGGCACGATTTTCGGAAATCACGTTACGGAATATAAAACGCGTATTTTGATTTTCTCTACAACTTTTGTCTGAAACATTTCTCATTCTCAGAAGAACTGAGCGAGATATGATCATAACTGTATATAGTTCTGCATGTGAAGTATCCTTTATTCTTATAAGATCCTAATGAAACTTGACTTTGTTCCAGAAAAACTTTCGAAAAATCCTCAAATATAAAATTTCATGAAAAGTCGTCTAGTGGGATCCGAGTTTTTCAATGAGGAGAGATGGACAGACAGGCACGACGAAGCCAATAGTCGCTTTAAGAAAACTTTGCGAACGTGACCTAAAACAGTCTCAGACAGTTGATAAGAAGTGGTCCTTAACATGGCTACTGGGCGGTGGAGCTAAACACCCCTAAATTGAAGGAAAATTTGTTAGGAATTGTTACAGACAGCAACTGGCTTGCTGATGTGATCACGGTGACGAACTTTCGAAATTCACGCAAGGCGGTCATTTGTTTTAGGGGCAGTTATTAACATTTTAAGTTAGAATCTATTCGTGAAATTGGCAAATGTTGTTTCATATATTCTGTATAGAATTTTATACTAAGTTGGAAATTACAGAAGACAGGCGATCCGACAGGCGATGCGAGTTTTTGTAGGTGATGATGAGTGGAAAAAGTTTAAGTGCAGTCCGAATGCGCAATCAGACAGTATTAGCGTTAATAATAATAATAATATAAAACTATCCCCAACAACAAACCAGACATTACAATCCGTGATGATGAAAAGGGAACATGTATGTTAATAGACGCTGCAATCTCAGGAGACAGAAATGTGTTTAAAAAGGAAGCCCACAAGATTCTAAAATATAAAGACCTTACAATATAAATACAGCACTTGTGGAATGTAAAAACGAAGGTGACACCAGTAATAATAGGGGCGACTGGGACTATTTCAGAGTCATTCAGAAAATATGTGAGCAACATACCAGGTAAACATGAAGTCAATGAACTCCAGAAAACGGCCATATTGGGCACTGCACACATACTTCGGAAAGTACTAATGTAAAAGTACAATAGATTCAACACCGAAACTAACGATATAAGCACCATGAATAGTAACAACAGAATAGCTGCAAAACTGTATTCCCTAGGGACATTGTTTATGTCAGGAATATAGGTATAAATACCCTGCATAAAGATGCTGCTGCTGCTGATGATAATAATAATAATAATAAATTCACCAGTTGGTTGCCACAATATATAAGCTTCTTGACAGAAATACTCCGCCGTACCGTAGATACAAACTACAACCAGTGCTGAAATTAACTAACATGGATTTATATTGGGACAGGTCTGTCATAACTGATACAACGGTAGATTTCAGCAGACCCGATACAGCGTCCATCGATAGAATAAAACAACACTTGTAATAGATATGGCAGTTCTTTGACACGTAATAATCCCAAAACCGAGGCAGAGAAAACTCCGAGATATGAAAACTTCGCCCTGGAAATCAAAAATATCCGGAAACTTAACAACTTATCTATATGCCCCTTAGCCGTCTCAGTGGTCACCACAACTTCCTAAAATATCTACAGAACATAAGTTGAACCACAAACATCTTAAAATTGGGGAAAAAAGCAGTACTATTACAAACGCGTCATACAGTAAGCAAATTCCTTGTATAGATCGTTTGACCTTAGGGGATAGGGTGAATTTCCTGCCCCTGACTGAGCATAATTCCACCAACAATCTGGAATAGGTGAAGGTTTCCCAGCACGTAGATGATGAGCGGTGTGAAATCAACAACAACAACAAAAACAACAAAAACAACAACATCATCATCATAATCATCATCGTCACCCTAAAACATCGATATAATAATAATAATAATAATAATAATACACCCCAGTATCGCAAATAATTCCGCTCCGGACTGCTTCCTATCACTGTCTTGAATGTCTAGCAGCAATAACAGCACTTTTACTATTTCAGTTACATTCTTTATTCCTGTTAACGTAGCAGTATAATGAAATTCTCAGTATAAATAAATATAAATATCGCTTTTCTCCAGTAATTAAATTTACTCTAATTTTTAATTTCTTTATCATCTTTAACATTTAAGGGTTCTATAAGCAGAATAGCCGATCTAGGTGGCCGCGCCTTCTAAGTTGTATGTCTGCGGCCGCTCGCTTGTTGGGATTGCTGGTTTGAATTCCGCCGGGGAGTGTGGATGTCTGTCTCTTGTGAGTGTTGTGTGTTGTCAGGTAGAGGTCTCTGCGACGGTCTGATCACTCGTCCAGAGTAGTCCTAGAGAGCGTGGTGTGTCTGAGTGTGATCGTGAAGCCTCGATAATGAGAAGGCCTGGGCCCACTAGGGCTGTCGAAACACGAAAAAAAAAGGAAGTTGTTGAAACACAACATTCAGTAATTGCAATACGCAAACTACGGTATCAGTTCCCGTGTTCCTGTAAAGGAGTATCAGACATGTGCGATGTACCTTATTTTTTGACGGCAATTTTGGGTTCCAGACGAATGTATGCGTCGTTACCTTCAACGATTTAAAATAATGAACTGCCATGACTTCCTGTAGCCGATGTCATTGGCCTTAGAGCAAGTCAGAAACTCATTAGCGAAAACAGTCACTTTTGATCACTCCCATTCTTTCAGTTATTAATTCCAAATTGAAAGATTTTTCTATGCTCAACATGAGTCCAATAATTCCTTTTGAAATATAAAATGTGTAAATGTCTTTATAAAGCCCCAGGAAATCAGCCCTGTGACTCAAAACGTTTTCAGAAATAAATGAAGTGAATTAAACATAAAACAAGTAAAAAAGGTAATTATGGCAAGCAATGCACACAGAAAACAAACTGTGACTTGTTTAAAATGCTTTCCCCCTTTTCCTTTTAAGTTAAATGACAATTAGAAGGAATCATCTCATACAGAAGTGACACAAATTGAAATCAATAAGTGTCAAAGTAATTGTTTGAAGATCCTTATTTTTGCTTTACAAACGGCATCTTTTTCTCAGTCCACGCTATTTTTTGCCACTTCTTTTCAATTCTGAGCTGTTATGTCTTTATCTCTCTATAAGAATTTCCCTAGAAGTAAAGCAAGAAGAATATTTAGAAGAAAGTAAACGATGCTCTTGCCTACAACCTCGCAACAGACACACAGTCTAAGAAGCAGCACAGACGAAGTCTTCATGCTTTGTGTAGCAGAATCCTAACAAACTAGATTGCAGACACATTTAGTCACTTTATTCCACGTGACTTCGTTACCTAGTGCTCCTCAAATAATATTTCAAACACCTTAATTTGTATTTACGTATCACCATACTTTATGGAGTATTATGCGCACTAAGTTTCAATTAGCCATACAGGAAATCAAATCGAATAACATGATGTTGCCCACATGCATAGCCTCCGGTTACACCACCACAGATAACAGCAACAAATATAATAATAATAATAGTTTCACATTATACTATCCGAAGTATTTCATTCACGATTAACCCTATCAGTGACTCTAGTCCACACCATCACAGCTTCTATGTGTTTTAATATTATATTCCCACATAAATCCAGCCTCAGTTTTAGAGATTATTTTCCTTCATTATTTTCTCCCATAAAAATATTGTGCAACTTTCTCATCTTCACCATTCGTGTTACAAGTTTCGCCCATGTTATCCTCCTTGCCTGCTCTAACAATACAGTAAAAGTTGCGATAACCGGAATCAAAGAGTTGTCGGATATCCTCATTATTCTGACATTAGAACATTACAACTAATATGCATCTTAGAGCACCTAGCAACTCACGGACAGGCCTAACTATTTAATTTGTCATTTGACATCCTGTTCTGTTTTCTCTGTCGTGTTTTTTTTTTTTTGTTCTTTTTCAGCAATACTTACACAACACAGTTTATACATAATTCAAAAAAAAAAAACCAAAGATACCAATAACTAGCGGTTGAACTGTCTAAATCGGTGCTGGAGGCTGCCGGTGGATGGAATAATGACAAGTATTGGGTCCCTTAATTTCATGTTAACAAAGTTTTCCGGATAATCCGATGCCGAATATCGCACATTTTACTTACATTCTAGCAACATGCTTAGAAACTTGGAAGTTTCTGATTACGTATTTTTCATTCTTCCATAAATTCCTCTACCATAAGTTAAAATATTCTCATGCCCTTTACTTTCGACGTCTATGCTTCTTTTAAGGCGAGAGCTTATACAGTATTTCGCACCAGAACAAAACAACAGATAAAATTAAAGTATTTTAGAAACATTTTACTTTCGGATGTTTAAGAAGAGACAGGAAGGAAAAAAGTTTTAAGACACAGGAATCATTCCCATGACTCCTTTGCATTTGATCACACTGTAATTCTAATTAGAGAAAACAAATGTATTTAGAAATAAACACAAATATAACAAAATATCTGAACCTGACACGAAACCAAAATCAGCATTTGATTGTAACCCCACAGCAGCTTATGTGAAGCGATCAGAAATTAATGTTCTTTCGCAGCATAGGGAAGAGTTCTAGGAAACAGGAAAATGTTATCAACCACATAAACGCGAAGGACATAAGGAAAAGAGCACGCGATAAAGCATTACATATTTCTAGATGATGAATTATCAAGATGGTTGTCTCTGATCCCGTGACATTAGACAGAACAAGAATCTCATCTCACGTTTTTGTCACTGAATTAATTGAATTCATTTGCAAAAGGAGAGAGGGTAGGAGAAAGAAGCAATAAAATATTCAGCTAGCAAAGTTATGGCTACTGATCACTGTAATTACACAGGGTGAACGAAAAATGTACTTCTACACCGAGAAAAGATGAATCTACACCACAATACAAGAAAAAAAAAATTGAACATAGGCCATCTGGACCGTGTTTCCGAGTTTCGGCCTTCTGAAGACTGAAGAAAATTCTGGAAGTGTCCACCTTGAGCTTTAACGCAGGATGTTGCACGTCTGAACAGTGGTTACCTGAGTCGCTGGAAAATCCCAGTGTCATACGGGTCATCTCATTTCCGTTCTGTACTCCTTGTTGCAAGCCCTCGAAGTCGTTGACTTCTGTGGCATGAATAGTAAGTAGACTTCAGATATCCCCAGATACAAAAGTCTAAGGAGTTTAAAACAGGCAAGCTAGCAGGCCATGTTGTTTGTCCGTCTCGTCGTATCCGTGGTTCCGGAAACACGTTCAAGAAAACCCGAGCTAAAAGAAGAACATCAGGTGGAGAACCATAAATGAATCCCAGTCTGCAGATCCACATATTGCAGCAGCTCTGGAAGGACGTGTCGTGGAAGACGCGGTAAACAGACCCTGTCAAATGTGGTGGAAGAAAGTGCGGTCCCAAACTCAAGGTGGACTCTTTGAGCATTTATTTTAATCTTCAGGAGGCGGTAACTGGAAAACCATGCCTCAGAAGGCCTATGTTCACATACTATTTTTTTCTATAGTAGCGTAGATTGACTTTCTGTAGAGAGAAATGTCCTCTTCTGAGCTATTACGCGGCGTGTAGAGGTGATTCCTTACCGACGTTTCGGGACAACCTATCGGTCACATCTTCGAGGGTAAAAAAGCCTGAAATCTCGCGCTATATTCTGCAGGTTTGGTCTTATATTTTTCGGTCTACCAGTACACATAATGTGGGCCGGGTAGCTCAGTCGGTATAGCGACTGGCTACGGTCTGGACGGTCCGGGATCGAACCCCGGTGGGGACGAGATTTTCCGCCCGTCCAGACCGGCCCTGGGGCCCACCCAGCCTCCTGTAAAATGGGTACCGGGTCTAACCCGGAGGTAAAGTGCGGCCGGGGTGTGCTGCTGACCACTCACCCCATTCTAGTGCCGCGGTCATGGAAGAGTAGAACTATACCTCTACCCACCCTCTGGGCCACACCGCGCCGGTAAAGGGGAACACTTGACCTATTATCTTTTTACCTGTACACTTAATAATGTCTAAGAAGTCGCTGGTAATGATTACGTCGAAATACTTCAGTGGATACACACGAAATGTCGCGGCCAAGTGTACTGGAACTAGTACGTCCACTTCATCTAATCGTGTCGGTTTCTATCACTGGAAGCCCAGAAATACTTCGTCCATTCTCCTTCAACCGCCCTAAGATGAATGCATCACGGACGACACACATACATCACATTCAATACGCAACGCAGAACTTACGAATACACTTCCAGGTAATTGAGTATCCTCCTTGTGTACTGAAAATGAAATCCTTTGGTTAGCAGGAAAGGAACTCGAATTCTCCGGAAACATTACGAATGACACCTTGTTGTGGAGAAACTACGAGCTGCGGATCAATTCCATTTCGCTAGGGAAATAAGAACAATGAACAACTGGTACAGAAACTGTGGAGGAATAAGGATTGGCTCATTTTTCAATCTTTTGGATCTGGAGTGAAGCTACACATTTTAGACCCCTTTGGAATGCTGGTAATGTGTTGAAGGCGGCAGTTTCATACCTCAACCTCGCTTTTACTCCACTTTATAATTAGAAAATGTCGGGGAGAATACGCGGGCTACCATTTTATCCAGTCAAGCCTTATTTTATTTTTAATTTGCTACGGAGATTTCTTTAAAGGGTGTCATCCAGAATTCTTTTCACCGCTGAGGCAGGGAGGTGGGGAAGGCAAGAAGACAGCACTTTCCCAATCATCACTGGGTAATTTGTCACAAGGGTTAATATCTTGCCGGCGTCACATGGTTCTTGTGGTTATGTTAATAGGCAAGAAGTCTCCCCCCATCTAAACTCCCACCCCCACTCCCACCCCCCATTGCTGTGCTATACACCGTCGTTCTCAACATTTCAAGCAGTTTTTCAAAAGAACTTGAAAAAAGAGATTAGCTAAGTGTTGGTTCGCCACCATAAAGGCATTCTATGCCGATAGCGGAGCCTCGCGACTCACGAGACACTACAAAGGTGTTCAAAGCATTTAAGTACAGCATTCCTTTTCGTAAACCTGAAACAGTAATTTAAGGCAACGTATTGGACAACGTTCTTTCTTTCCTTCTTCATCCTTTCTTCACTTCTGTCCTTTTTGCCTCCGTCCTTCCGTCTATCCTCCTATTTTGGTTCGTTATATTCGCATTCTCGTTTTTAAACCCAGGATTAAAATTAAATAACTGTCTACAACTACCAATGTAAACGAACAAAGTATGGGATGTGTGTATGCGTGTGCGTGCTCCTGTACGCTGGTCTACAACAAATTATTAGTGCTTTAGAAGTCCCTCGCCTAAATACTGCCGTGTCAATACGCAGATTATTTTGTGAACAGCCATCACATATTTTACATTTTACAGAAAAAGTTACCTTAAAAAAGTTAAACGTTATTCAAAAATCTACTGCTGACTCTGAGATGGGAGGCCATATATTAATCCCTGGCGACAGCAAGGACTTCTATCTTTGCCACTATGCTTAGAACAGATATGCAAACCATCTAGCTTTCTATGGTTCTTTTGGAATATGATACAGTGTAGTCCGGCAGATGGCAGGTGGTTACCGGCGTTTCGGAGGAAGGTATGCCTCTATTTTCGTGGTAATGATAGACGCGGTATATTCTGTTGAATTGTGGTAATAACGTAGGAATATCAGACTGCACGACGTCACATCTCACAAGACGACAGGCATATTATCTCTCTCACAGAGAAGTTCAAATCTGATGAAGTGAAATGTTATTACAATAAACTGCTTCAAAGGTATTTATCACCGTAAATTGTCAATCGATACTTCCTGCTATATTAAACATAAATTTCACAGCACTTTTAGAAGAAACTTTAAAAATTTGCACTTTTTTCCAAGAGGGATATAAGACTGTGTCAATATTTGAGGTTCTTAGGGTACTAGGCATCAAAATGTGACGCCGTTCATTGTGGTACAGTACTAATGTCTCACTGGAATATGCTGTAGCCTACCTATCTTCAGAAGAGAAGAGTGAATTTATACCCTTAAAATAAAGCAGCTGGATCCTTCGAAACGTTAGCACTTATCTACAAAAAACACGTTGCCATATCACAGATGAACATTATAACCATAATAAATATAAGTTCTCTTACACATCGCTTTTAATAACACTTGTAACTTTTTTCGGCAACTGAGCAGAAAAATGCCAACAATAGTGTACAAACGTGAGGGAAATGCGGTTTTAAAAAACGTCTAAGGCAGAACAAATTATCGTTGGATAAGACCGAATATATGGCGACTCAATCTTTGCCTTTGCCTTAGAAAGTAGAGTAGGTAGGTTTCACCCTTTTTATAGGCCACGAAGGCCCTTAGGGTGAGTAGAGGTATAGCTCTACTCTTTCTAGGACCTCGGCACTAGATGGGGTGGGTGGCCAGACCCACGTCCCGGCCGCCTCTACCCCCGGGAAAGACCCCGTACCCATTGTACAGGAGGATGGATGGGCCCCAGGGCCGGTCTGGACGGGTGGAAAAATCTCATCCCCACCGGGATTCGATCCCGGACCGTCCAGCCCGTAGTCAGTCGCTATACCGACTGAGCTACCCGGCCCACAGAAAGTAGAGTAACAAAATTGATAGCGTTTCAGAGAGACAAATATCAAACAACAAACAAAGCAAACAACTGACCTTAGGAACCCTGTGAGCATAATACAGTCTCCTAACACAGATATTTAACTTTGCGTGTGACATTCTTATTCCAAATTATCAGCCGCATCTTCGAAATCTTCCTCTTCTTCTTAAGTGTCATCTAAGTGACAAAGAACAGCGCAGTAGCATGCCTTATTAGTCGCTATTTAATAAGAATTGACGCGTGTCTGACGTGTTACTGGGAAATGAAGTGAGGCCTTACTTGTAATGCGACCCCTACTTTTCTCTACTTTTACCGACAAAAAAAGACTCGCCCTATATTCGGACTTATACATTATTGTTTCTCGCAACACCCGTTTAAAACTTACTCCTGTTCTTTACGTAATAACACTCTAACCACTCAAAAGATCTTAAACAATATTAAGCTAAAATCAAATTCCTTCCCATAATAAACACCATAACCGACTTCCTACTGGAAACTACTGCAAAGGTTTCGTCACAGAATTTTCAATACTCAACCTTACGTTCAATAAACTACAAGCAAGCAAGCAAGCAAGTAAAAAAAAAAAAAAAAAAAAAAACCCCAAAACTTTATTTTATAGAATAAAAAAAAAAACTTTTTTTTTTTCATATTTTTTTTTTAAATATAAAGCTTACTTTTTTAGGTACAAAAGATTTTAAACAATATAAAGCTAAAAGCAAAGTCCAGCCCAAAAAAAACACCATAACCGACGTCCTACTGGAAACTACTGCAAAGGTTTCGTCACAGAATTTTCAATACTCAACCTTACGTTCAATAAACTACAAG
>Ga0123355_10022397_pt1 | contig 10128 bp, 2 predicted proteins | sample TergutEmb28metaG_3_FD_89872 | JGI IMG/M metagenome (GOLD analysis project Ga0123355, IMG submission 89872) | Embiratermes neotenicus P1 segment gut microbial communities from Petit-Saut dam, French Guiana - Emb289 P1 | ecosystem: Host-associated > Arthropoda: Insects > Digestive system > Gut ...
CTTATTTTGTTGGGATCGGCAGGGTCGGGGGTGTTCGGGTGGTTGTAATTGTTAAATTTTGTAAACTAGAACCGAGAGGGATGTTCCCCCCCCCCCCCCCAAAAAAAAGTTTTAAACTTTACATCATTCCTTGCTCTATAGTTACCTACAACCTTCTAAAAAGTAAATGCTATTTGTAAACGTAGTAATTACAAAATTTCTTCTCGTAAATGCGGGGTAAACAACTGGTAAAAAGCGTTCAGCGATTTAGAAGACAGGAAATTCCATTTACATCATTTTCTGTTCACACTTGACCTAAGCAACCCCATCGCTTCGTACAGCTAAGCTGCGTGCTACCGCTCTAAAAGAGGCCATAGGGGCATCTCCACGCCACGATGGCTCCAGAGGTTCACGCGCCATCACTGGGAAGACAGCTGCTGAAGACATAAAAAGCTGTTTAGTAGATTTAGTAGATGAAGCTCCTGGGAGTGAGCAGCTAATATTTATTCAGTAGAACGAGAATCTTCCATTCGTCTAACACAATAAATTAACCCCATCAAAACTGCTTGTAATTTTATCCTCGCTATATAATACGGATGGCGTGTAATATTAATTCTTCCTACCATCTATGCCTAAGTCTCCAAAGGAGTCCTATTTCCATGACACGTGTTTCATTATATATATATATATACAAACACATATAGATATATATCTGTATACTTTACGCTTAAGTTGACGTAGATTTTCAACAGTGACTACGACAGGGTCAGTAAAACGGAGAGACTGGAGCTAAATATCCGGCATGGCCAGAGATTTTTCTCCTGTCCAGTGTCTAGACTGGCTTTAAGACCAACCCAACCTCTTATCCAGTGGGTAACGGTGTTTCTTTCCTCGGATTTATGTGGCTAAGGAGCAAAGCTGAACAATTCTTTAATGTCAAAGTTAAAAATTTGTGAAGGATACCTAGATTCCCGCCATTCATCTTCAAATCCTGGTGTTTAACTAAGCAGAGTAAAATTTTCACAATTTCAATGTAAATTTTAATATTTTTTAAGACAGATCACTAGTGCATCAGTTTGTGAATAAATAAAACTTTGAAAATATCAAGATTCACGGTACGAATGTGTAAAGTAGTAAGCACGAATTAATGCGCTCCCTGATGATGTTGTAACTGTAACACCGAAACATGTCGGAGCTGTTTTAATGCAAATTTTAATGTAAATTATAATATTTTTAATACAACTCACTACTGCATTATTTGGTGAATAAATAAAACATTGATAATAAGCAGAATATATGTTATATCCACGAGGACATTCAGTGCCCTCGGATACTGTCCTTGCAGAACGTAGTCACGCATCACAAACCGTTTTTTTTAAATTCAAGTATACTGGATGCCAAACTTTGTCTATCGCATTAATAATCGAAACATAAGTGTGTGCAGTTTAAATTGTTCGTCTTTCTTGCCAGCTACAAAATTCCTCCCCTTCACGTAATTCTTTGAAACCACAAGACCTAAGTTATCTTCCTTCTCGCTTTGCGTTATTAACAATAAGCCCGAAAAATACCTTCACCTCTCTTACCATCAAAGTCCGTGATAAATTAAAATAACCTCACATCGGTTTAATCCTCCCAACAGGTCCATCGTGTCCAGCCCAGCTGTGGGGGTCACCTAATCTCCTGCCCATTGGATATTTTGTGAGATATTCCAGGCAATAAAGCGAAAGGGTCACGAAGTTGATGCTCACCTCTGTGTGATACAAAGACCAAAAACACGTGGAAAAATAACTACACTCAAACATACGTTTGAAGGCGTGTTGCTTAATTAAACGTCGGGAGAATTTTACTTGCAGTGTGTGTTAAGGGACCTTTTGCGGTGGCCGAGCAGTGCAATTCTGCAGCCGCTCGATACATGGGATGGCGGGTTCGTAAAACGTCTGTTTGTCTCTTGTGAGTTTTACTTCTGTTGGCAGGAAGAGTTCTGTGCAACGAGCTTATCACTAGTCCAGAGGAGTCCTACCGACTACGGTGCGTCGTTGTGTGATCTAGAAACCTAAAAAAATGAGAAAGCAATGACCCTCGTTGGGACACAGCACCACCACAACAAAAGAGTATGTTAATTGTGTGTATGTAGAAAATATTTGTGAGAAGATAAATTAATAAAGTGTATCATTCTATGTCTCGCAGACTGTCGAATGTTTTAAACATTTCTCTCCTTTTTTAAGAACCTTATTCTTTGGTACCTTTTCAGTGTATAGACAATTCTGTTGCAATTTATTACCATAATTTAAGACTCAAAACTATAAGGCTAACTACGACGCCAACGCAGTCAACAATGTAATTCTGCACATGTTTTATAGTGATATGTTTGAGATAAATGTTACAGCAAGTTGCTTGAAGGAACTAAGGAAACCAGAAGTATAACCCTTAATAAAAAATGGGCACTGGGAAACATACACAGAACTTTCAAATTAGGGGAGAGGAATCTAGAATGTGGTAACTAATACTTTATGAATCCAATACGTAAAAAAATAAGCGGATTGAGAAAGAATGAAAATTTTGCCAAAAAAACGTAAAGTACATTAAATACGTTACATTCATTGTAGCATTTCTTCTGTATTTATAATGTTTATTAAATATGATGTAGCTTGTAAAAATAACTTTGTTGACAACAACGAGTTAAATATCAACACCAGCGGTCAATAACAATAGCATTAGATTGTACCAGCTTAATTAATACACATATTTGTCCTCGGAAGATGAAACGTGTTTACCGATGGACGGTGTCCATTGGTACGTTACACATATTCTTTCTAATCTAGGTCGCTGCCTGTACTCTAGGTCATATTACGTCCAAAAATAGAAGAGAAATTTTTAAGAACTGTTATTTCGCAAAAATAGGAAAATGTGGGCAGGGATACATTTTAGCGCTGGACTGTAAGTCGTTACGTATACTGCATTTGGCATGATATTGTACTTACTGCTATAAGTATCTCTGAATTTTTAAGGGATTTTTTGGCATCATCAACGCAGCGCTTTATCACTGCTGATTGATTTCGTTGCGAGACTTTGTTTCCAACCATTAGGCCAGTATGACTTAAGGATACACTTATGTGTGGCAACCAAAATTAAATTACGTCAAATTACATTCCAAGTGGTATGTTTCCTTCGGGTTCCCCTACAAATACCTTCACACATTTCTCTTTACCCCGATAATGTCACATATGACGTCCGTCAGTTTCTTCTTGATTTGATAGCCTAAATATTGTTTGCAGAAGCACACAAGGCTGGAGCTCTTAATTAAGCTCTTTTCTCAATCCTTCTCTCTATTCTTCTTAACTATTTAAGGTCCAGGGATTATTGTACGTACCAACAAGTTTAACAATAAAAAATTCTTCATTCTGTCCACACAGCAATTGTATGAATCTCAGAAAAAATACTGATTATTTCAATGTACAATATTTGCTGACTGGTTGTTATAACGAAGTCGGAGAGCAACGACTGTGCGGTGCGAGCCGAATTGGTAAATTTAATTCAGATTAATTCCTTTCCTTAGGGAGCTAAATGTTCAGGCATGTTACAACAGAACCTACAAAGCTGCTGTCAAGAGCTATGTTTAACGTCTGCTACAATGGACATGCTGCAAGTCTCGATACGGAAAGCAGCCAAAGATGATTGGAGCATGCTTGTATCAGCAGTGCTTCGTGAATGGGCTTCAGTATTTCGAACGTAGCGGTTGCAAGACATAAGTAAACTGTGCAGAGGGAGAAGTAAAATCACGACAGAAATTCTCGGCCCACATGCAGGTCTGCAAGCTGTCTGTTTTACATGATTTACTGCGTGGAGGAAACGATTTCAGTTGTCTGTGTGTATGAAAATGTTGGAGCAGTGAACCCCACGCCTCGATACCAACATATGAATGTAGAGTGTGGGTCAGTGTAGTGCAGTTACCAAGGTCTAACTTAGACATGACGTAATAATAAAGTAAATCCATAAACAAAAGTTAATATCGGGCATTTTTTCTTTCGAAAATTCTTAAAAACTATGCGTTCGGGCACCATGTGTTTTCTACCAAATTGCGTTAGTTTAGAAGTATGTAAGTTTTAGAATTCTAATTCTAATTCTGATTCTAGTTCCTCTAATGAAACAATCTAAAAACAATCGAGAGATATGTGTTCACAAAAATCCAGAAGAGTATTAAATAAAATCGATTTTATTAATCGAAACATGTATACTACCTACAAGGAATAAAAACAGGTTTTAAAATTAGAGGCACACCACAATACAGCTCCGCTCTTTGTTCACTAAAATTTATAGCGACGTATTGAGAGTGGCTGTACTTCGAACTACTGTGTAATAATAATAATAATAATAATAATAATAAACTGCAATTGGGTTGTCACCCGGTGGCATTGGTTATTTTACATGTATAGAAAATGTAATATTGGTTACTAATAACTTTAAGTCGGGAGGGCTACATGAGAAGCATGTAGTGGCAACTTGGAATCTTGGGAACCATCTCAGCATTTGCTATAGACACAGGGGTACCAAGAAAACCCTGTGTCGAGGTTGCCGGTAGCAGGACCTTCCGAATGCTGACTTCTAACTAGCAGTCCGGCATCTAAATTAAAAAAAAAAAACTCCTCTCCTCCCATCAACGTCTACTCCTTTCTAGCTGTGATTATGGCCACGTTACTGAAGAAAGACTTAAACTTATTCGTTCTCTTTCTGATGTACGTCAGGTTTCTACCCACGAAACGTATCAATTTAAAAAGCAGCGACTTTTAATTTTTAAGGTAACTTGTATTAAAGTATGCTGTCAACAGTCTCTTTTGCTGTAGGCAGTTCTATACTAATGACATAAAGAAATTGTCCATTTTAAGAGTAAATGTATTGTAATAACATTAAAATCGTTTTATTTTACGATATATATATATAAACAGTTTTTAATAACGCGCTATAGAAAAGACAACAATTTTCGTAGTTGTGCGTACTTATATAGGTATCCGGGGTTTACTTCGAGTTCGAAGTTTGAGGTTTTCTTAATAAAAATTAATTGAGAAATCTGCTTATTTGGAAAAGTTAATGTTTTGAGAGTTTTAATATTTAATACATAAAGGTAAAGCAGTCCCTTTACAGGCCCGGAGTGCCCCAGACGGTTCCAGGAAATTAAGGTTCCCAGATTTCGTGACAAAGGCACAGGATGGTAGTAAGGTTGTCAGCCTTACCCACCGGCCGCCTTTACCCCCAGGAAATGTTCCTGGTATACTCATTTCTGTTAGAGGCTGAGTCGACCCCAGGGCCATAGTGCGATCGGAAGGATTTTATGTCAATAAAAAATTCACTGACACCCGCGACCTTCCGATTTGTAGCACAGCACCATAACCACTGTGCTACTGCGGTCCTACATACATTTAACAATTAATTCCGAGGCAATGCCGTGATGTCAATCAGTCATTTTCTTATCTGAAACCGTCTAATGAATTTTAATGGAATATAGTGCCCTACATTAAATTTTCCAGAATCCTTGATTTAATATAAACATTAGACTCTACTCTAACAAATAAAAATTCTCTCTTCTGAGGTGCCTTAATATTCCTCACGTGTCACACATTTTAATATATTAACTATGTAAATAAATTTTGTGTAATTTAGTAAAAATTTACGAAAGTTGTGGATAAAATCGCCGCCGTAGCTTAGGACTAGGAGAGAAAAACAAGTGAGTAAAAACCATACACGGACCTTACAGTGACAGGGTTGGCCGGTTAAGGTTTAGCAAGCTCGCACGTACGCACACCTTCACAGCATGCTGATGTCATAAGGTTAATGTTTTGACACAGGAATGAATGTCGACTAATAGCATAGGCGTAATGTCAAATAAATTTGCAGAATAACACGAAAGAAGTAGCGTACTAGCAGTTGAGAAATAACGTTCTGTCTCAGTTCCAAACCTTAAGTCGAAGTCAGTGTTTCCCTTAAGAAAGTTACTGCCTTCTCAACATAGGCCAGTGACAAAACTTGCACATGTCAGCTGTTTCTGTTTCCAGCGAGTGTTGCATAATAGTAGCAACAAACATGACGTAGAAATGTGCAGTCTTGCAGAAAATTACAGGCGTTTCAGAGACTATCTGTTCATAAACGGTTACATAACTTTATGTGATGAGATTGCTTCATGCGATGATCGCCGTAAGACAATCGTTGTTAATTGGACGGTGAGAAATGTAACGTGTGAGAAACAGCATTTTGTCTTCTCACAAACCCGTTGCAGGATGTGAGAGCATGGGTATTTTATTCAAGAAGAGTGTACATGTATGTGATCCCTGAACACGTTTTTTCTCCGTTGTTCCTTTGGTCCACTGTCATTTATTTCGGTCCACAGTTTCTGAGAACTATCAACCTACCGTCTCACACGATGCCGAAAGCCAAGACATCATCATTTCAACAAAAGCACGCCATAGAAACCAGGAAAACTATGAAGTTTAAACCACATTTCATATTCATTTAGCTACTAAGTTGTGTCTTCTCCATGACATAGGTCAATGTCTGTTGAACACCTGGTTCTTTGGAAGCACAGATTCATGAAGCAGGAGGTAGATAACTGAACTGGTTTGCACCGTCATTATACTACTTTTGCTACTACACTACAATTTCTACATTTTCATTACAATATTTATTCTCTTCTCCGCAGGTTTTCTCGGTTTCTCAATCATATTTCGCATAGCCTGCACTAACGTCGTCTTACTTGTCTGGTTGTCCAATATGCATGTATCCAGACGAGCAATCATCCGCATTTCTTTACACCTTCCTTGTTTCTTTAAGTGTCCTGATGTTTATCGCCTCACCTTTTTATATATATCAGTTACGCCTGATTAACGTGTGTGAGTGCGTGCGAGCGTGTGTGTGTGTGTGTGTGTGTGTGTGTGATTTCAGATGAACCAACATTGTCACATAACACACCAAAATAAGTTTACATTATATCCTTGCAGTCTTCATACATGGAAATTAACCCTTTGTACTTTTTATTTTATTGTTCCCAACTGAAGGTATACACATCCCACATTCATTTCCGTTGATGTTTTAACCTGTTATCTACTAAATTAATAGGTATAATATTTCTAATGGCCTGATATTTTCCCATCTTCCCTACGTCGCTATTCATTTTTTCAGAGCTCTCGTTATGAACATTTCTGAAGAAGCAAGAGAATATAGTCAGGTATAGATCTATAAGCCACTAAAAAAGTTTAATGTACCTAGATGTATGCCTTTATCTGTACCAATCGAATGGCAAGGTAATGTAATATACTTCCTCCCATTTTCAACTACCAAGAACAATATTTACCTCCCGATAATGAATCTGTGTTAGAAAATACTATTCAGTAAGCTAATGTACAAAACAAAATTTTACGATTTAGGTTAAAGTAACGTCGAGTTAAAGAATACTAATTATTACACAGACTTACCGAACTGCATTGACATTTGGACAGTGGATGAATCGACTAAAAATATCAAAATGCAGATTCTTTCTGAGTAATTCTACTTAAGTAGTACAAAGGGTTAATTCAGCAGAGACAAACCCGTTTATGTAACGTCGCATAATGCACGGTGCCAATTTCTCAGCTAGAGTTATTGACCGATTCTCGGGGCGTATTCATAAATGAAGCAAAGAAAGACACTGCTGGAAATTGTTGGTTCACTATTCGTCACCTTCCGTGTTGGATATTAGTTGGTCGACTGTTTCTAGGCGTACACAGAAGAGTGTGTTGAGACCTGCAGTTTCCCTCACGAGCTTCCTAGTGGGGATCAGAAGAGTGATGTAAGCAAGCTGTGATGTCTCGTTGCGAACACCGCCTCGGGCAATAAGAGTGGCTTTATGTCAAGGGCTGCCTACCTATTTGGGTTTTTTACTTGCGGCGGGTTCGCCCTTCAAATGACCGACCAGAGGCTTGGCTTCGTGTTTCCACAAGTAACAGTTTATTCTATTCCGTAACTAAGTCCTGTAACGTCTAGTGCCACAGCCAAAGAGACTAGGACCAATGAAAGATGGCAAAGTACAAAAAAGTGACACAGTCGCTGTTCTTAATCAAGAACTGTGTCTTAAATACGTACGGCGGAATGGAAATATAACTCCACGCATTCTTAACGACACTAGATTGTGGTGAGTGAGCAAGTTCACGTTCCGGCCCCTTTACTGGCAGATAAAGAGTACCGGTGCCTGTTGAAGGGGGTGCTGTGTGGGTCTCATGACAGGATGGAGTAGGAAGGGGATAGGAAAATATTTAAAATACAGTACTTGAATTAAAGTTCGCCTAGTTCCATCACGTTTTCTCTTGTTTAAAAGAACTGAGATATGCTTTCTAAAACAAAGACGCTGTTAATATTGATGTTAGATTTAAGGATTTCTTCTTGACTTATAATTGTTCAATTTCATATAAAAGTATTATAAGAAGGAAGTGCTAGCTAAAATTGGAACTCTTCCAAAGGACAAAAAACTGCACTCTCCTTCCTATTACCTTCAAAAAGGCAATAAGACATGTTTTTCATTGCATATTCTTTTTAAATACTTAACTTTCACATGACTGCAGTATATACATAAACTATTTTACAAAGAACAACCATTCGAACAATCACGTGATTTGTTCTCTGTTCGTGACAAGAGCTATTAAAATGTAATGGAAAATGGAACTGATCTTAACCGCATCATCAACAACACACGAGCAACGTGGAAGTTTCGTGTTAACCGCATGAAAAGTACTCCTCGTACTGAATACACAGTGAGCATTTCACTTTAAAAGCGATTATGATATTCCACTAAATCGTAGAAATGTATGCTCGCATAACCCAGCAATACACATTACTAGCGCGCAATTTTCTGTTTCTGTTTAAATGACAGTCATGCTCCGCTTCTAGAAGACCTACTTCTTTCCATTGCTAACATCAGATCCGATTTACATATATAGGAAACATCTTCGTAATATCACTCAATACAGCGTATCAATTTGAATCTTGGATATGACCTCTTCCATCATGAGACTCCAAGCGCTACGTGATATATGGTAATTATGTGTTATTATGTCGTGGATTTAAAGCACAACGGGTTCATAGCTTCGTCAGTACAGGGAAGCGAGTGGTAACAATTACCATCGAGTCTCTGAGTCACTAGAGTTAAGAATTCCGGTACTGATTAGAAAGATGCAGAGGTCCCGGAGAAGGTCTGGAAGTAAAGACGGTGAAAATAGTCACGCCAAGTTATCGCAGCTTTTGTAATAAGCTTACAAGATTCAACGTCTTCCACATTATGTTTCCTAGAACGGTGAAAATAAATTCAGACCACATGTGTACGGATTTGAATCTTCGCAGCCGAAGTAGAAATTTTCCACTCTTCGTGTGACGTAAACAGCAAAACCCCCAAACATACAGGGTCCGCCAGCGAATCGGGCGATTTTTAAATGTTAAAAAAATTAAAAGTGTTGGATATCATGAAACACTAACATTTATAAGGAAGTACATACTTTAGTAGTTGCAGAAATACGTGAATCAGTGGTCTTTAAACATAACACAGAAAAAAAATACACAACACATCCACTCGTTACATCCTCAAGATGCCCTCCATTACGCTGCTCACACTCAGCAAGCCGATCGTGAACACTATTCATGGCCCTACGTAACACGTCGACCGGGATACTTGAAATCTCTTCCTATATCCGCAGTGCAAATCCAAGTGTAAAATAAGCCTAACACTGCTTTCTGACAGTCCCAGTTTCTTGGAACGACGCACAGCCGACCGGCGAGGACTTTGTTCGAATGATGTTCTCACAGCGTCAATATTCTGTGGGGTGCGAACTGTTTTAACACTTAACAGGTGAGCCGATCTCTTCAAAGTTGCTTACCCACGTCTTTATGACATGAGCTGAAGGCACTTTACTGTTTCGAAGAATCCCGAATTTCTTGCGAAATTGGGCGGCAACGGAGCTATCGTTGTTCTTGTAAAATGATTTTGCAGCGAAAGTAGTCCGTGCACCAGTCCGCGACTCCATTTCAAACTGAAAGCTATTCACGGCTACGTCATCTGGCAGCATTATTCCCCTTTCCCGCTCAAGCAAAAAATAAAAAAAATGCCGTTGCCAAATCGCCCGATTCGCTGGCGGACCC
>Ga0123355_10022398_pt1 | contig 10128 bp, 3 predicted proteins | sample TergutEmb28metaG_3_FD_89872 | JGI IMG/M metagenome (GOLD analysis project Ga0123355, IMG submission 89872) | Embiratermes neotenicus P1 segment gut microbial communities from Petit-Saut dam, French Guiana - Emb289 P1 | ecosystem: Host-associated > Arthropoda: Insects > Digestive system > Gut ...
CGTGTTGCAGGCTTCAGCCTGCAACACGGATACCACTCCAAACCAACCACACCGAAACTCCAACACACATGGAACCAAGAAAAATACGACCAATGTGGTAATTCAACAGAATAGTCGCAAGCTCCGGATGATGGATATTTTAATGTCCGAAACATGTTGAGCACATAAGAAGTGAAATAAAATAGCAAGTGACATCAATTTGGTCTTTATTCTTCAATTATCACAATGATGCACGGTCCAATAAGCATAAGCCTCTTATGAATGATCATTTTTCTCTGCTTTTCTCGATCTTTCCTCAATACTGTGACAATAAGGCACAGTGCCTGAATATGCCTAACCAACTTACAATCACAATGAGTAACAAACAGACTAACGAACGAACTAACTAGGCGAGTGCTTTCTGATTTATTTCTCTTACACATGTTTATGAAATTTCCATTTACTCCGAAATCGAATTAGATTCTGCACCATCATCAGATACTTTGTAAGTCCGGTCAGTTTAGTCATGATTTCAGGCTACCGCCGCGATGCGAATGATATCATTGCTCTTCTGGGATGTCACGGTGCGTAGACTGGTAGTCAGTTACTGACGTTTCGGGACAACATATTGGCCCCACCTTCGAGGGTTAACCTTGAAGATGGAACGCATCCCTTACGGACAGACATTGCGAAGTTAATAGTCACTTTTCGCAACGCTGCTAACGCTCCTCAAGAGAGACACATGAACGGGTAAGAAATTTAAGGTTTTTAAGATCCTTTGGAATAATTCTATAATTATGTCCCATTGTACCTTAAAACTCCTCACTGCCAAGTGCTGCCGCAACCTTCCGAGCTCATTTCTGATGTTTTATGACTTGCCAGCTCAGAGTTGTTAAAGTAAGCGAAGAATTAAATATCCGTGTGGGTCGGTTGAGGAGGGTGGGGGTGGGGAAGAGGTGTGTCGTCACTACACCAGTTGCGACCCCTCAAGGGGTTCTGTGTCCCCCACTTACTCTCATTCCGTCCTCCCCCATGTGTTTGTGAACACTTGCAAGCTTATCGGTACAACACATGACTATAGCCGAACCTTGGTACTGCAGATAACACGGAAATCTAGAACGTAATATTGCAATTCTTCGCACGCGACACACATGACCTCTTCCCCACCGGGGACAACGCATTAGAACAGTCCCTATATCGGAGTGAAAAATTCGGTTTCGTGTTGCGTAGGTACGGGGTGATAGCAAATTCAAAAATAATAAATCTGCTCATGTAAAAAATTAGCCGGGACAAAGCAGACGGAATAGTGGCTAGGCTGCTGGCTGCAACAACCGATGAATCTTGGTTCGATTCCTGGCGGTGCAAGAGAATTTATCTTCTGCTCCAGAGCGTCCCGCCAGGTCCTAGAAAGCTGGTACCTGGAGCTTTTTCTTTGGAGATAAAGCTGCCGGGGCTTATCTCCATCGCGTGCCGAAACCTCCGTCACGTACACAGGGATGACTTTTCACTATAAAAAGGGGGTGGGGTGGTGGGGAGGAAAAATCTTGCTGGCATGAAAAAGCACGCTACGTGGGGCCGTAATTTACAAATATTCTACCCGTATCTGAGAATTTTTTTTTTTTTTTGCGCTAGACATGGAGAAGATGATTTCGTTTGTAGTAGACTGCGTTTGAAATGTGATGGCACACGCGCAGAAATCAGATTTCGTCTTTTGGTGAAACGGACAAGTTCCATTTAAATCGGCGGGGCCGTCAGTTCAGTCCACTACTGACAGCCGAAGTGTGCGCATCAGCGGTAGTAATGCTGGATACACCATGTTCCGAGGTAGTGTGAAGAGTACTGGCTACTACTCCATTCGCCAGTTTCCCCTTCACTTCCCCTCCCGTGCGTCACCGTGTGCCATCACATTTCAACTGGACTCTTAACTCGCGTAATTACAAATATTCCTTATTGCGGCATTGACTACTGTCATTTAAGATTTGAAGTTGACGTCGTTGACTATGAAGATAACTGTCCTCCATGATATGACGCCCTTTAATCTGATATAGGCACGCCGACGTTTCGGCTGATCCTGCCGTCTCCATCATGACAGTACTACGGTAAGTTCGACGCGATTCCTAATCGCTATTTGCATTTTCAACGTTCTTCTAGAAGGCTGTCGTAAATATGATAGTGAAATCTCGTGTTCCCTAAATGGAGCTGAGCAACTGTTAGCTTTACAAGAGGACTCTGCTCCGTTGAGTGATTTACTTGATCAGTTGTATATATGCAGGTCTCGATCTGAGTTCTGTGTGTGTTTGTGTGTGTGTTTGCTTGAGGACCAACTGCGCCAATGACAACGTTGTACATAACGTCTCTTTTAGATACAGCCCTGTTTGTGTTGTAACGTAATTTGGAAATCCACACATAAAACTGAGCTGCTGATGGACCTAGCATGAACACATTGTCAAATTAGGGCTAAAACTCTTAGTTCCACTAGTTTAAAGTAATTGGGTACGTTAATACGAGTAATTGTGGGGTGGTGTAAGATATAGTTTCTTGAAAGTTTCCCATCAAATTTAAACCCCCACCCCCTTTCACCTCTCGTTGAAACCGCCACTGACATGATCGACTAGGTAGCAGCAACACTCCATGCGTGGTACGCACTCGGTGTTGTCAGTTCTTGTCTGACATCTGGTGGCCGGAATACAAAATAATTAGGCGCTTCAGCGTAGAATATAACTGTGTAGATAAAGCTTCACTTGCTACCCGTCTGTTGATCTGTGCAGTGCTGTCGAATAGCTTCCGTCAAATGTGAAGTATCCGGAGGGTAAACAAACACATAATTTGAATTTCACTGTTGCAAAGTCTCAAATATTGAACAGTTTACTTTGATTTATTACAATTTATGAACAAATTATTTGTAACGCTAACACAATTCTGTAAAGGATAATGAGCTAATAATAAGCTTATAAAATTTGAATTTCATAGGTGCTGTAAGATATATGTAGACCTTATAATTAATTTTAAACGCAAATTAGATTATTTATTGAGCATCCCAGTGGCTGAATTGTATGCTGCTCATAAACAGTATGTGTTTGTTTTATCTCGAATGAATTATGTTCCCACTTGAATAAGCGTAACTCCTCCCACTCCAATGTGTGATTGGCTGAAGGCTGGTTACGTAGGGAGGTAGTGCAGCTCATGGTTGGTAGATATGCATTATATGGGCACGCGGAGCTGCAGTCGTCGTATAACTGTGCCAGCGATAAGTAGAGTTCGAGATGGATGTGTTTGAGTGCAAGCGAGTTTGACGGGACTAACCCCGCAAAACCGTTGAAGTGTCTTGAAGAATAATATTAGAAATACGTAACGAAAGTAAAGAAGTTTGTTCATTACCTGTACGAATTGTCTTCGTGGAATATAATTTATAGGTACATTTAATTGCAATTAGAAGTGTATAGTATTTGGTGTTTTTAAGTGAAAGTTCTTTCACGAATATAATGGTGCCACAGCAGAACGATTCCAGCCGCTCTAGCAGCCCTACCTCGAGTGGAATACCAATGTTTGGATCGCAGCTGATCAATAAGAACTCATCAACACCTTATACGGATGCTACTCAGGTGAGTTCTAATCGTCTGGACATCGCGAGAAACGAACTGTGATGTGATTAATGAGTAGATACGCCGATAATAAACAATGAAAGAGATTATATAGGTGCTTGAATTTCGTGCTTCGACATGTATGCGTTGTCACAATCGGACGTTTTATGTTGCTGGATTTGAAAGTCCAGCATGGTACAGCAATTGTTTTGAAAGGCTGTAAGGATAAAGTTCGCATAATCGTTAGTAATCGGGCGGTGTGGCGAAGAGTGAAAGGAATGAGATTCAATCTTTTTTTTTTCACGTGAGGTGATGCAGCGAATTTTGGTAAACTTATATAAACTAAAACTGATTGATTTTTTTTTTTTAAGTTTTCTCAGTTGCATGCTGGACAGCGAAATAATGTACAGTTTCACGTAAAATCGCTGGAAAACTAGCAGTGTGTTGTTACTAACTGTGCGTGTCGATTGGCAGGGTAGGATGATTGGAATGTAGTTCTGTTCCATTGCGTCTTGAAATGAGTATAATTATGCAAGAATGGTGGAAGAATTTCATTTAATCGCTTAGAGTATGTAGATAAGATAGTACGATATTAAATTTGACGTGGGAACTGAGTGTTCACAGTTTTGTCGGTGTTGAATATTTTGAGTTTTGTAAATTGTAAGTTGTGATTCGTGAACGGGACTTGTGCACTAGTCTCCAGCGCCCGTTCGGCTAGGAGTGGGCCAGTGAAAGTGTTCGCCGGCAGTTGCCAAGTCCCACTCCGTGCGCTCCTGACCTTCACATTGCGTTTTGACGGCTGTGTTGTGAATTACATATAGGATAAGCAATGCATGTCTTGTGAAGGCTGTATTGGTTCCGTGATAAACGTATACTCGAACTTCCGCATTTTAGTTTGGAATGGTATAAAAATCAGATTGGTAGTCGACATTGTACGTTATGTGATTGTAGGTACCAGTTTTCATCTGTTTTAAGAGTGGATTTGTGAACACACTTGAGTTATGTTGTCAGTAAGAATAAATTTCGGTGATGCGCAGAAATGTTGGTGCTCAGCATGGAAATGCTCGTGAAAGGAACGCAAGTCACATAGTCTGTTGCGGACTGCGTTGCTTGTAACCGAATGCGGAAGCGATTAATTGGTGGAAAGTGTGTAGGGACATTGGACCCGAAGTTCTGTATGGGTTATTTTTGGAATACAAAATGCCGCCACGAGTGCAATATTTGAAGTTTCAAAATAGACTGTAAAAACGTATTTCTCGCCGAATAACAGAATGTCGAAAAGTTTGGATAAAATTTAGAATGGAAATAAAGTGAACACATTTTGTTTTCGCGTTTTTGACTGTAGAAGGTAAAATTCTCGAGTAATCTCACCATTGGCGTGTCAGGCTGCAGTAGTTCAGGTATCGCAATCAGATACTTTTGTGTTTCATGGTATATTTAAGGTAAACGATGCCGTTTGTAACGAACTGTTGGGAGACCCTCTGTAGTTCCTTGTAAAGTCAGTCGTGGGCAGATAAATAAAATTCATCGCTCTTATGTACGTTCAGAACAAACTGACGGACGTTATCTCGCGCCAGTTGAATAGTCTGAAGAATGCAGATCTATGCTCGTTCTAAGCTTCTGATTCATTTTAATAGTATTTCTCTATCTACATCTTGTCTCCTCCAGGTGATGTGCCGGTCGAATTTTAGGACGCCTGCGAAATATTCACGTTAGAATCGATCTTGCAAGAATACAGATGAGCGTGTTTGTTAGGTATTCCCCATGACCGGAACGTCTGTGATGCTGGTGTCGTCATTCTCCGTGGTTGCGTTCACCGCAGAGACGGGATGTCTGGGGTTGGTGTTGTAGTGATAGAACATTAGTTGTCATACGAGCGTGTGTCTGCTAGCTATGCAGCGTTACCATGCTGATTTTTCGTTCCCATATGATCTTGTAGCACACAAAACATGACACCGTTTTCTGCGGACGCAGAATTGAAACGTCAGTGGCGTTCGAGTCCGTCCACGTTGTTGTTGATCCAAGAGGATGCGTTTCTGAGCTTCACATGCATAACGCTTCTGAGTGGTAGTGGTCGTGGCCGGTTTTAAGGTAATCAGTTTTGCGTGCGAACTACGTTATTGTTACCGAATGGTAGTGTTGGTGCGAATCACAACCTTGCAGCGTTCGGCCCGAGGCGTATGGTGATGCATAAAAAATTTCGGATCGAAGTTAATAGCAAGTTGTTATCCTGTAGGAAAGTTTCAACGTACGGCGTACAGGCGCCCGAACGGTGATCGTAGATTCTGAAACACGTGCCAATGGAATATTACATAAAAGATCGCCTGGCTTCTGAAGCTTACTGTTGTTTCATATTCAGAAAAGAATAATTTTTAGGGAAACTGGAGCTGTTTTTGTTGGATGCCACTCGGTAAATGCGTCCTCAACCTTGTTAAATGCGGTCGAGAGCAGATCGAGCTCTCGAAACGTTCGGGCATTTTTTGAAAATACGAGACGATGGGTGATGTCCACACGGTACTGCAATCCGAAGCGTTGGTCGGCAGGAACTTGTGAACGAAATATGGTAGGGTTTATTTTTTCTTCTAGACGCCTTTACTTGGAAGAAGCGCTGTGGTGAGGTTTGGGCATTGCGTAAGGAAAATGTTCCGGAATTTATCCAAACAGTTTCTCAAAAAAGAGGAGTTCGTGAATGTTATCGTGTGTTGGGAGGGACCGCTCCGCGTTTCCAGTTCAAAGTGACACGTTGTGCTGTAATACGCCGTAGAGTGTAGGTCGTACAGATTAATGGTGGACTGCTAAATGTGGCAATCCCGTAGTAATTTTGTATGTCACCAATACCTCTTTCATTTCCAGTCACTTGTCCAATGCGTGTGGGCTAGTGCTGAGCTGCATGTTGCAACCTGTATTGGTCAGATAAAATAATGTGTATTATTCGTATTATAAGACCGTATTGCTGTAATTATTTAGGTTGACGGTTTTTGTGGTTTTAGTCGACCTACGATCGCGAGATTAACAGTGTAACTTTTTTGTTGCCTCGTTGCAAGAAGCTTGCTTTAGTGAAGATGATAACGAAGTTTGGGAATAGCAGTGGCTACTAGCAAGTCTGAAATATCAGTTGTGTTGAAAATCTGCCGGCGTATGCTTGTACACCCTGCTGCCTGCCTTTTAGTTTAACCCAAGAAATGTAGGGGGATTTCGTTGTATAGTGACGCAGGTCCGAAAGGATATTGCACTCCGGTCGCGGTCAGTTACCGATATGCCGAACATATAACGAACATGTTGGGTTCCGTGTATTATCCGTAATTTGTCGCATCGCATGTCCATACGAAGTCTTTTGTTGTTCGAAGGGCACAAAATCAATAACTAACAGCCGTGTAGGAAACTTGAATTCATTATCAGTGATTGTTTATTCATTTCAGAATCCTATGAAATACTTCTTTCTGGTTTGAGTTGACGTGAGAGTGAATAATTTACAGGTGAAGTGTGCAGATCGAAAAACGGTTATGCAGAGTACATACTTGTCATATACTTTACATACTGGTGGTCACATTATGACATTTAACGGGAAATAAGTTGGTTGACTGCATTACCCAACCGGTTACAGCTGATATATCTGTACTTGTGACGGTGAATATGAACACACGTTATGTAGTTGCTGGTGGCTGTTTAACGAAGCCGCCAGTAACTGCATATGGGAGGAAGCGACAGTGACTAAATTGGATATAATATTCAGACATTTGCCCGGAAAGTTTGAGAAAAGCTGCGAGAAAGAAATCTGGAGTGTTTTGTATCGGGATTTGAATCGAGCACTTCCCGAATACAAGCGTCTCTACTTCGGTCAAGTTGTGCATTCACTTTGCTTCGTGACGGTGTTCCGACGAAAATGTGTGTATCGGCTGATGAAGCAGGACCGTGCAACAATAAATTCTGAAACAAAAATCTACACGATAGTGTATATGACGCAACCGGTTAGGCGTTTGCCCCGACGGACTCGGCACAGTAGCCGAGAACCCTTCCGCTCGCTGCTCTGCAAGCGGTGTCTTTATACCGCTTGCAGAGAAGGGGCATAATTTCGTCTGTTTCTTTCACAGTACTTGACGATTCACTTTTTGTGGACATGCTGAAAATGGCTTCGAATATTTTTTTCACCCCCAACCGTGTGAGGACACTTCACATGAACTTCGTATCTTGAACCACTGATAGAAATCAGAGGGGTGTGTTAATTCATGTGCGCACCTCGGAGGCCACTGGTGGATGATGGCTGGCCAACACTTGCTCTTCATGCTAGAAGCGACTGAGCCGTAGTGTTCGTTGTCTTGCATGAAGTAAACGTGGCCTTATCTGTCAGTTCTAGAAAGAAGGTTGTAAGTGTAAATTTTACGTAACGTTCGGAATTTGTAGTTCGCTAAAGAAGTGTGGCCCGAGTGTTCTGTTGGAAGTAACTTTACATATACTCTGATCTTAATTTCATGAAGAGGATGTACCCGCAACTTTATGTGGATTTTCGCCACTCTGGTAACAACTGCTGAGTGTTGACGTGCCCATTTTAAATGCAGCCATGATTTGTCACTAAGAGGACTCATGGGGGTTTAGTGCCATTATTCACACACAGGTCACAACAAGCAAATGGGGAAGCGAATCGGGATTATAGAGATCCTCCAGACAGTTATCTTTATTCACGTCTTGGGGGTTGTAACATTCACGGTGGATCAGTTCGGAACGTTGCGAAGGATCCTGTTGTAAGTTTCTCATATGGATTAGTCGAGTGAGAAATAACGGGGCCTTTGCGTGTAATGAATAAAGAATTTTAAAACACATTTAAAATTAGCAACAGTTACATTTGAGGTTTAATGTGTTCCGGAAAATAATCCACGTAATTAAATAGTTGCTAATCCCAGTAGTCGTGCGGTCTAAGGCGTGAATCTGCGGCCGCTCGCCTGCTGGGATGGCGGATTCGAATCTCACCAGGGGCATGGATGTTCTGTGGTGAGTGTTGTGCGTACTGAAACAAAGTATAAACTAGAAACCTTCATTCTTTTTGTGTCAGTGAAATTGCATTTTAACCTCTTTTTTTTTTTACAGTTTTGGTAAACGAATAAACGAAAAGAATCGCCAGTTAAGTGTTTGTGGTCCCGCAGACAAGAAAGCTGTCATGTATGTAACCTGTTAATACGTGGCTGAAACATCATGCCTTGACGAGTAGGACATGATGTGGTTCTACTTGAAACACAAATACAACTTTTAAAGCCATTTCACTGTAGTTAAAAAAAATGAGTCAAAAATGCAACTGCAGAATTTGTGGCAAACATGTTGAGGCGTTTATTACGTTGGCCTGCCATATGAATGTTGCTTATTTTTATAGGCCACTTGCTGTGGCCAACACTGTGTTACAGGACTGCAGTTAGATCTCATTATTTTATGCAGCACATGGGAGGTTGGTGCTCAGGTCAAACATTTGGACCTGCATAATAGAGGAAGTACAGTAATAGGATGGAGCAAACACATGATGCGTTTATTTGATTTATGCTGCGTATGACATAATTCTGCAGATAGCTTAAGATGGATGTGACATGTAGCATGTGCGGTAAAGATGAGAAAGTACCTAGCATTTTGTTAGTTGTAGTCTGAATGGAAGAGACCAGTTCTTTGGACAGGAGGATTATGTTAAAGGTGAACGTCCAGGATATAAAGGTGTGAACGAGTTAAGTGGCTCAGTCAGTATGTGCTGTTGTGAACATGGTTTTGTACTGTCAGGTCTTATTAAAGACGCAAATTTTTTGAGGGATTAGCGATTGTAAGGTTCTCAAGAAGGAGTCCTCCCTTTGGGAAGTATTAATATGTTTTAAAATTTTTTTAAAATAAGGAACGAAGTTAAATTGTTACATTACGAATAAACCAATGACGCAAAAAATGAACCAGAAAGGCCGTGCTTACATTCACTATTCACGAATTTGCCGAAACGTTGGACTTCTCTTGTCATCTGAATGACAGTTGTTGTGTAGAATATAATGCATTTTTAATGACAGTGTTGGTAAGTAAAGATGTAAGTTACCACGTGTCGAGAAAGCAAAATACCATGTTCAAAGCATGTTGAACATTGCTGGCGCAGCATTAAGCTTATTTTCTTGAGATTTTGAAAGGAGACCAGAGGTGTTCCGTCTTTCCTGACATCTTGATGGTCCAAATAAGCATTCCGGCGCCTACTACATAGATTATTAAAGTGTAAAAAAAATTCCATGTCGATGGAATATTCAGAAAATTGGAGTTTTTAAGATACCGTCTTTGATATTGTCACAAACTTCACAAGAACGTGCGCGCGTTTTAATAGCGACATTCTTCCTTTGAGTAGTTTTTGACAAAACTGTGTCGCTAAAATGGTAGTCAAGGAGTGGTTCAGTCCAGCGTTGAATTGGACCTAAATACCGGGTGCCTGGTCGCCCTGGAGACTAGGGCTGCAAATATATTTCAGCATAATCAATTGCCGCTTTTTCCCCTCCCCCCCCCCCCCCCCCCCCCCCCCCCACCACCCCACAACTACTCACCCTACCACCTCACAACCTGCGTTCAA
>Ga0123355_10022399_pt1 | contig 10128 bp, 7 predicted proteins | sample TergutEmb28metaG_3_FD_89872 | JGI IMG/M metagenome (GOLD analysis project Ga0123355, IMG submission 89872) | Embiratermes neotenicus P1 segment gut microbial communities from Petit-Saut dam, French Guiana - Emb289 P1 | ecosystem: Host-associated > Arthropoda: Insects > Digestive system > Gut ...
AACGATGAAGACACGAGTTGGAGAGCGACCAGTGCCGTCATCGGAATCTTGACCTGACGGCCGCGATTTTGCTGCAAACATCGAAACACGGGACGAGCCCCACCTGGAAGACTGTGGCGGCTTCATTCTTGCCCGTTTCCGAAGTCGTGCTCCGGGGAGGTTGCATCGCGGCAATGCTCGAAGAGAATGAAGATTGATCGAAACTGAAAGCGACGGGCTCTGAACCGGTCGCGACCACCCCGGTTGGCATGGTAGACGATGATCCGGCTGGAGCTTGTTACGCCTGCGGGGCATCGACGTCGACGGCTTCCCTTCCGAAGGGGACGAAACGTTCATCGCCGTCAAACCGGCAATGCTACGACGCAGGCGTTCTGCGGAGCAACCGGCTGCAACTAGCCATGGCACAACGTCTACTCCACGTCCTCATCGAAGCCCAGAGCCCTGCGTCCAGCGCTGTGGTCAGGAACTTGAGTATGTGCCGGCTCAGGCGTTGGTTCCGGTGGCGGCTGTTTCCCTGGAACAATCAGGTCATCCATCGGGCGCTCGGCGAAGCCCGGCTGCTTCTCCTCCAGTGCAACAAAGGGAAATGAAAAACGCGCTACGTGATTTCCGTATTTCAGGAATCCCCGGAGGTCGTCGAGACCAGAGATCTCGGAGGGCATCACCAGGGGCTCAGTCTGGCGGTCCAGAGCAAAATTCTTACCGGCCCGGGTACCTTCGTAGTGCGCTTCCCGAAGGCGCTCAATTTCGATTTCACCAATGGCTTCGCTCACCCATTTGGCTGCTCGCGGTTCCGTTGTGCGGAGGAAGATCTTCGTTGCCGGCTGCGATAGCATGGCCTCGGCGTCGTCGCCATAACGAGCTTCCATTTGGCTCCGACCCTGAAAGCCAAGAATGACGGGATGGTGAGATTTCCGGTTTTCGGTAATCGCGGTATGCAATTGCGGCAGGCGCTGGAGGCTGGCGAGTTCGTCAATCACAAACCAGACCGGCTTTTGCTGCGGCATCGGCTCATTCAGAAGCCGCAGCACCAGCAGATCAATCCAGAGGCTGCTCAGCGGGCGCAGGGCCTCGCGCATGGTCGGTCGGGAGGTCACAAAGATCCAGCCCTGGCGGGTCTCGGCCCATTTCGTGGCCGTCCAGGTCACGGTCGCATCGTCTTTATCTGGCAGGAACCGGAATCCATCGGTGGTCATGTTGAGCGAACCGAGAATCCCAGTCCGCTGGTGAGTTCGCGGTTCGATCAGCATCCAATACTGGCTTCCTTTAACGCGCCGGTCGATTTCTGATGGGTCAGAGATCCACGCCACAAGCTGAGCCGGAGTCGGGAGATAGGTCATCAAATGGGCGAAGATTTTCTGCTGCGCCTCCAGGAAAAACCTGTCGGTCACACCCTCGGGCTGGTAGAGAGACACAGCCAGAGCTTTGGCCTCGGCCTTCCGCCGCAGCTCTTCTGAGGGATTCCAATAGGGCATCCGGGCATCCAGGGGATTGAGCACGATGTCGCCTCGCTTGTCGTCATAAAACTGCTTCACGAACTCGCAGGCCGGGTCGTAAACAATGGCGCTTTCGCCTCGTGCCGCCACTTGATAAAGCATTTGGCGGATGATGCTGGATTTACCGGAACCGGTGTCTCCCACAAGAAGGAAGTGTTTATTCTCGGCATTGCGCGGGATGCGAAGCGGGCGCTTGTCGTCATTGGTGGTAATTCCGATTCCGTCACCGGCGATGGCTCTCCTAAACTGCCGAGTCGTGACGAGGAATGGCCCCTTCAAGCGGCGACCGTAGCGCAGCTCGGTTCGCCTCTGGAGGTCTTTGCGAAAGGAAAAGGGGAGCACGAAAGCAAGCAGCAGCACTCCGCAATAGAGGGGCAGGGCGAACAGGCCGGACACGGATGTGTCGGCGAAGATCCAGTGGCCCAACCAGGCGTGAAGTCCACCGTTCTGATACGAATGCTGGACGTCGCGTACGATGTACAGGAAGCCCTCCTTCAGTGCCGACTCCGACGGCACAAAGGGCAGTGGTTCCCCCGAAAGCTGGCGGGTTTCGCCTGCCGTCACGTCGGGATCCATGGCAATCCGCGAGTGCGATTTCCCATCGGTGATATAGACGAGTTGGTACATTCCGGTGGGGCGAAACAGCCCTGCTGCTTCAGTCCGGAGGTAATCGGGGAGGTAATACTGCTCGAGTGGAGAAAGGCTGAAATGGAACCGGATGTACATCAAAAGCCCGGTGATCAATACCGCCAAGAAGATCGCACCATAGGTGTGGTAAAAGCCCCGCGGTGGCCAAATGATGGACTCTTTTCTTCCCCACCGTTGCATTGCGCTCATGCAGTTCGCTCCTCGGCATTCAGCCTGTTGTTCGACTGGTCTTGTGTTTTCGGGGCGTTGCTGGATTGCACTTGCCGGAACGCCGTTGTTCTCCTTTCGCACATCGTCGTGGTTTCCGGCTGTTCTCGGGGAAGCCACAACTCACGAGTTCGAGCTCCTGGTCGCGATCTTTGGCCTGTGCTGCCCGGGATCAAGCGACGACCCAAGAATCAGGCCTGGAAAACGTGTTGGCAGAGAAACTGCCGCAGATGTCGGTCGTATCCGGTAAGCCGTACTATCTCTCGCACGGCACGTCGGCCAAGGCGTCGCTCGATGTGAATGACGAAATCGACCGCTTCGCTGATCTCAGCCTCGATGTCTTCGCTCCGGGCTTGCTGATGACTCCGCATTACGAGATTCGCAAAGCGACGCAGGGCTTTGGTCGCAGAATTGGCGTGGATTGTAGCCAATGATCCGGAGTGACCAGTGTTCAGGGAATCGAGCAAAGTGCGTGCTTCAGCTCCCCGCACTTCGCCGAGGATGATGCGGTCGGGTCTCCAACGTAGAGAGCTCTTGAGCAAGTCGTCGAAGGACACCGGATCCTTGTGTGTACCGGTCTGGCATTCAGCGGCTACCACGTTCGGCTTTTGGATGTAGAGCTCGGCTGTGTCCTCGATAGTTATGATCCGCTCATGGTTGGGAATCGAGTGAGCCAGAATGTTCAGAAGTGTGGTCTTTCCAGTTCCTGTTCCGCCGCTGATAAGGATGGTCCTTCCGCTTTCAACTTGTTCCGACAAGTACCGCGCCAAGTCGTGGGTTAAAGTCCCGCGATTGACCAGGTCTTCTACGGTGAATCTGCGGCTGGAAAACTTGCGGATGATCAGCGCAGGCGCCGGGCGGACAACCGGCGGAATGACAGCGGCCAAACGGCTGCCATCGGGGAGTTGAGCCTGGAGCAACGGATTGTCTTCATTGAGCTTTCTCCCGAGTTTGTTGGCAATCACTTCAAGTCCCGTCCTCAATCCGTCTGACGCGAAGCAAATCTTGGCCGGTTCGAGGTTTCCGTCGCGTTCGAACCACCAGGTAGAGTCAGGATTGCCCATGATTTCACTGATGCCGTCGTCGAGCAATAGTGTCTCGATGGGACGAAGAAACGGGAGTATGAGGTCAAAGCTCATGTTGGTGTCCGTCTGGAACGTGGACTCCCTCAATCGAAAGCCTGATCTGAACGAAACTTCACGATCGTCAGGCCGAGTGGATTCACTTGAATCTCCTGGTTGTGAACCTCATCTCGAAATACGTAGGTCACACTGGCCGTCCATCGTTCACGCTTGATTTCGGAATGATCGGACGGGTTGGTATAGATCTTTACGAACTCGATCCGAGCTGAATAAGGGGACTGCTGCAGGTCGTCAAGGATGACGCTGTTGACTTCGACATCGACGTACGGCATCGTCATGTCGCGAATGAACGTCTCAATCGTCTTGTTCTTGCGAAACTCCTCGACAACGGCCCTCTCGATGTCCGGGTTCAGGAAATAAAGGGAGTTCGTGAAATCCCGCTGGATGGAGTACCGATTTCGACTGAAATAGAGTTCGGTCCAGAGTGAAAGGTAGTACTTGTTTTCCGCTTCTTTGGGCCGGTAGCGGAAGTCGCGATAATCGACCGCCTCGGCGCGCCCCACATCGTCGATACGCACCACCAGCGGATGAATGCTTGCCAGTGCTCTCTGGCTGCGGAACACAAGCGCGCCGAGCATCAGAGCGATCGCGGCAAGCACCAGAATTGTGACCTTCAGGTAGGTATTCATCACCAGCGGATCGCCGTACTGTTCAAGGTAGCGCTCGGCCGCTCTGGTGATTGCCCTCGAGGGCTGATTTTCAGCGCCAAAAGTCCCTGCCTGCTGCTTTTCCGACATGCTTGAGAGCCTCATCAAACCATCACAAGAGACGATCTTCCAGGACGCTAACCACTTCTCCCCCATGACCTGTGTGGCCGGAGAAAATCGAACCCGTAATCGCAGGGATTTTGAACAGCAGGTAGACATTGACAACGATCAGCAAAATCAGGAGCGGCATCTTTGCGATCAGAGTCGCCGGATCGAGGGGCATAAGACTTGTACACAACAGCAGGGCCAGATGCCCGAGAATCGCCATCACGGCAGCCGCCACGATCTTGTAAAAGCTGAACCCGACGAAGGCTCGGAGCCATCCCCAGAACAGAAAATTGAGCTTGTCGACCAGCAGGAATGGGATGAACAGTGGGCCGACCAAACCGGCGACGGCAGCAGCCAGGACGCCGTAGGCCACAATCGCGGCAATGACAGCCGAAAAGATCGCGAGAAGGACTTGGATCATGAAGACCACGATTGCGTAGTAGGTATTCATGATTGCCTTGAGAATGTCGCTTCCGGCCTGCCCTTGAAGGTCGTTGATGGCGTTTAGCATCTGGTTGATGCTTTCCTGGCCAATGATGTTGGCGATGCTGGTCGCCCCAACCGTGATGAAGTCGTGAAATGAGTAGCCGACTCCGGGAATTACCGAGTGGTAGAACTCGATCAGAGTGTAGGTGAACGATCCCATAACGACGAAGTGCACAAACCTGGCCATATTGAATCCGCTGCCACCTTGGGCGGAGGCGAGAGCTTCCTGAACCCCGAACCAAACCATCATGGCCGTCAGCAAAGCTACGAAAATGTGGAAGCCCAGAGCGTCAATGCTGGGGCTCGCAGCATTGGTCAGGGTATCGACCCCCTGGTTGATCCAGTCGAGCAAATTCATGGCTTTCTCCACCGTCTTGCTTTCAATTCCTTCTCAGTGGCTCTGATTCAGACTCGAACTGAAGCCGGAAAGCAAGGGGGCGGTGTTCGAGTTGTATTGTTGCTGATAACTGGCCGCATCCTGGAATGCGGCCGACAGTGCATCCTGCTGTTGCTTCTGCGCAATCATCTGCTGCAAGACGGCCGCTTGAGCAATTTGATTTGAATCTTGTTGCGCGCGGAGTTGCATGAGAGCCGCAGAGTTGATGCGCTGCAAGGTCGCCATGTAGGTCTGCTGCGTGGGGTCGTTGGAATAGGTCTGGGAGTCGAGTGTTTGGATGTCCGTCGTACGCCTCTGAGAATCGCTCCGCATTGTCCCGAGGGTCTGAAGATTGGCTTGCATAACACCCCAGCTGAGGTCACTGGTGGCCCCCTGAGCGGATACGAACTGCTGACTCTGTGAGCTCAAACTGCTGTAAAGCGGATAGCGCGGCGGCTGGCCCAAACTGACCGCCTCGAGTCCCTGCACAGCTCCAATGCCACTGTTAATCGCTTGCAGCAGAGCCGGCGTGTTTCCGTAAGTGTTGACTGCCACAACGCTGTTCCAGTTCGTCCAGGGGGTGACGAAACGTTGGTAAAGCAGGTGGGGTGCGAGAGAGAGCTGGCGCGACAGGTTGTAGGCTGAAATTACCGTATTTCTGGTTTGCAGAGCCGTGGCGTAGATCTGCTCAGCCTTTTGGATTTGCTGCTCGGCCTTGTAGATTTCTTGATTGAATTGTTGAATCTGCTGAATTGCGTGGGCGCTCTGGGTTGGGTCAAAGACCACGCCGGAACCGAATTGAGCAAAGGCCTGGGGACCCAACACGGCAAGATTCAGGACAGCGGTAAGCACCAGTTTTTTCATGATTCCTCTCCTCACAGCCTCGATTTATCTTTGGACGATTGCGGCACCGGCGATTGTGATCGCGTCTGTGGCTGGATCGTGGTCGACTGCGTTTGGGGGTGAGTCTTTCTCCCTTCGGCTGCGCGATCGGTCCGGGGAGCGGCGGGCATTTTGCTGAGGCTCTGCCCCATTCCACTCCTGAGCGCCACCTCCGTTTGGGTCTTCGCTTGGCCGTCTTTGAGTTTCTGTTGCTCAGCCCGTGCGGGTGCGGGTTGGGCAGATTGCCTGTCATTCGAAGCAAGCCGCCGAACCCCCAGTCCAAGCAGCAAGAGTATCGAGGCCATTTGCGAGTCGCGGCCGTACCTGGTCTTCACGATGGTGCCCTCATTTATCACTTAGTATGTCTGCGAGATAGTGTGGTTCTCGACCGCCGGCAGCAGCATGTCCTGGCTGAGGTAGACCTTTACTCGATAGCCTTCGCGAATCGTAATGGTCGGTGGGATGTTGATGAAACGATCCAAAACCGTGGTAGCGTTCTCGGACAAGCTGGCTGCGGCGCCATATTTATAGGCGTCAATGCCATTGCCGGTGAGCGCGCCGCCGGTGTTTGACACTTCGGCAGCTCCACCGATGACCCCGAGGGCTATGGAAGTCCCGAATATCGCGAGGTAGTGGTTCGTGACCTTGTCCTTGAGTCCGGTCTCGCCTATCTGGTTGAGTCCCTGGAATTGGTCAAGATCAACCGAGTACCCATCGGGCATAATCATGCGGTGGAAGACGATAGCCATCCGTCGCTGTTGGCCGAAGCCAGTTGCGCCGATCTTGCGCGCTTCGCCCAGCACGACTGTACCTTCGGGTACCAGGATGTGCTGGTGATCGTGCGAGTAGACGGGAGTGGTCACCATTACCTTGACGGGCCCTGCAGCATCCCCATCAAGGCGATTCATAAGGACCGTTTCAAGAATCGTCCCTTCATGGACAACATAAGGCTGCCCGGTAGCCGAATTGAGATTCACTTCCTCTCCCCGCTTTTCGTTTGAAGGCGGGTCCTGTTCCGGCGCGTTGGGCACAATCATCGAGGAAGGGAGGGCACTCGACTGGACGGAGGCATATGGTCCGGCAGCGCCGTTCTCTACTTGAGAAGGCCTCTGCGTTAGAGAGCCGGTATTCATCGGGCTCGACGGCCCGCGAATATTCTGACTCTGACTGTAGGCGAGGTTTGAGACGAACCGCGCCTTGTAGGCAAGTTCCTTTTCCTGGGTATCGAAGGCCAGAGCTTGTTGCTGTTGCGGGGTCAACTGCTGCGGCTGGGCATATTGTGGAGCTGTGGCGCCCACCGGCATTTCATTGGGCCCGAATTGCGCTTGAGTCTGACCAGAGAGCGTCTGAGCGGCAGCGAGAGAAGAATCAGGGACGCTTGCCAGCCGAGCCGCGTCCTGTTGTTTCGCAATTTCCTTCTTCATTTCCTCAATGCTGGCCGCCGCGGTATCCTGCACCATCGGTGCCGGAGGAATGTGCGGATCGACCTTGTTCGCCGCGGTCTTGTGGTGAAATGAACTCACAGCGGTGGCGACCGTGAGCAGGGCTGCGATGCCGAGGTAGACCTGCGTCTTCAGATTCCGGCGGAGGACACCAGGAGGCTCCACGGCGTGGTTGGCCAGACTCGGGTCGATCCCTGGCGTCGCTGTCGGTTTGTGAGGCGCCGTGTGGTTCATGGCTGCACCTTCCGAGTGAATTCCATCTTCTTCTTTCCAATTTCGAAGTATCCCGTATCGAGCACTTTGGCGATGACGTAAGTTCCGTTTCGCAGTTCGTAGTTGACCATGTTCGGTGATCCGTCCCGCACCTCATACACGGCGAACTTCTCGGTCGCTTCGGACTTGATGTATGTGAATTTGCCATCGTGATAGATGGCTGTGACGTCGAACGGTGCTTTGCGGGCTGCGAAACTGTATTCGAACTTCATTTCTGTCGGGTAGCTTGCCTTGTACTCATCCACGACCTGGGTGACATGGGACTGTAACCCCTGTAATTCACTTTCCATGGCGGTGACTCGGGCAGCGGGAACGTATTGCGGTGGGGCTGAGGAAGCAACAATCGAGGACTGGTCGGAAGGCTCGACGATCACTTTTAAATCGGGATCGCCCGGCTGGTCGGTGACATCTTCGAGGGTAAAGGAGTAGATGTTGCCCTTGTCGGTGATGAGGTTGAGGTTCGAGCGAATGTCTTTTTTCGCTGGATGCAGGAAGCAAAAGCTCCCGACTACGTCGATAATCCAAAATTCCTTGTCGCCTGTGGCCGCCTCGATGATCTTTTCCGTGGTCGGCAATTGAATCAGAGTCGTGTACTTGAGCTTGGCGCGGATGTTCACAATGTCTTTGGAGTGGTAGAGGACCGTTCGCGCACTGGAATCACCGTGGAGTGGAAGGACCGAGGCCAGAGCAACCACCAAAGCAGCCAACTTGGTTTTCATGCGCCACCTCCAGAGATGATTGTCGAAGTGGTTTCGGAGCGGACCACGTCGGCCCGCCTGCCCCCGGAGAAGGGATGTTCAGCGGCGAGCCGGCGCAGACCCTCAGCAATTCCGTAACGATCGAAATATTGCTGCTTCAGGATGTTGTCCTTGGCATTGTTCGTCGCCATCCAGTAGGAGAGCGAATCGACGTTCAGGTGGACCTTCTTTGATCCTGTCCGTTTCCGAATGAGCATCTGACCAGGCGGAACCAGACCAGCGATCAAGTCGAGTTCCGTATCGTTCAACCCGAAGGCGTCTCGATAGACCTGGGGCTCCATGTCGGGGTTGGCCAAGAAGATCTTGGTTGGACAACTCTCGGCCACAAGGGTCAGCATCCCCGAAGCAGCGAGTTCTTTGACCGATTGGGTGGCCAGGAGCATCGCCGCGTTGTGCTTCCGCCATGTCTTCTGCGCCTGAGTGACATAGTTGCGGATCGTCTCGTTCCGAATGAAGAGCCACGCCTCATCCAACAGGAATAACTTGAAGGTGCCCAGCTGTTTCGGGTCGTCAATTTCGTTGCTGGCCCGATGGAGCACGTAAAAGAGCAGCGGTTCGAGTACTTCCGGAGCATCCTTCCATCCGTGAAAGTTAAAAGTCTGGAAGCGACTGAAGGTGAGCGTGTCTCGGACATTGTCGAAAACAAAACCGTACTGGCCAGCCTGCGTCCACTTGTGAAGTCGATCCTTCAGTTCGCCGATGATCTGGGAAAAGTTTGAAACGGTGCGTTGTTCACGGTCGAGCATGTACATGCGATCGATGCCCGAATAGAGCTGGCGTTCCTCCTTGAAGTCCAGACGGTAACGGTCGCTTTCGATCAAGACTCGAAACAGCGAGAACAGGAATTGCAGATTCTCGCGCGTGGGTTCCAGCGAGAACGGGTTGATGGTAAAGTCGCGCGACTCCTGACCGACGTTCAGATATGACCCGGCAAAAATACGCGTGAGCGACTGGAAGCTGCCTCCGACGTCAAAAATGTATGTGAGTGGTTCGTACTTCTGGGCATTTTGCAGAAGAAACGTGCACAGAAACGACTTTCCGGCACCCGTTGCCCCAAGAATCAGGGTGTGGGCGACTTCTCTATTGTGAAGGTTCAGATAGTACGGTGTTGCATTGTCGGTTTCCAGGACGGCCAGGTACTCACGGTCAAGATGGTCGTTCCAGGTCTCGCCCGGCTGGATCGTGAACAGGAACGAAATGTCAGCATAGTTGGAGTTAAGCAGGTAGCGTTTGCGAAGATTGTGGCGGAAGTTGCCGGGAACGGTGGCGAAGTAGGCGTTGAGCTGGTTATAGGTCTCGGAGAAAAGGGTTCCGTCGGCGCTGGTGAAAATGCGCACTATATCGGGAAGCACTCTGTCCAAAGTCCTTTTGTCTTCTGCGTAAAGGACGATGGTGAGGGAGAAGTCTCCCAGGGATTGCCCATCTCCAAGCACACGGAGGCAGTCCCCGAGATTGTCAATATCCGCCTGTTTCGATTCGTCGATAAGCACGTCGCGCGGATTCACCGCTGCACCATCGGTGGGTACTGACGAAATGAACGAGGACTTGGAGATATTGAAGTGGCGCCTGCGTTTCGTGATCTCTTTCCGGGCGGTTGCGCCGTCAATCGGCACCCACTCGGTAACAACACAGAAGTTTGCCTGAACTTCCAATAGCTGACGTA